>Ga0210390_10000253_pt1 | contig 59114 bp, 55 predicted proteins | sample IncBWH11OmetaG_FD_161050 | JGI IMG/M metagenome (GOLD analysis project Ga0210390, IMG submission 161050) | Forest soil microbial communities from Barre Woods Harvard Forest LTER site, Petersham, Massachusetts, United States - Inc-BW-H-11-O ... | reverse complement strand
CGCGCGCCTGGAAGAAGAGCTCGACGAAATTGAAGAAGGCAAACTTCCCTGGCGCCAGGCCGTGAAAGAATTCTGGGATCCGTTCGTCGTGGATCTCGATAAGGCCGACGAGCAGATGCTGTCCTACAAGGCCGGGATTCCCACCGGACTGAAGTGCGAAAAATGCGGCGAAGGTGAATTGCTGGAACGCATTTCACGCCACGGATTTTTCCTGGGCTGCAATCGGTATCCGGATTGCGATTACATCAAGGACCTTTCGCCCGAGCTTCCCGCGGAAGCGGATGGCGTCGCTAAAATCGAATATTGCGATAATTGCGGTAAGGAAATGGTCATCAAGCGCGGACGTTTCGGCGTTTTTCTCGCTTGCAAGGGCTATCCGGATTGCAAAACCACGCGCCGCTTGGTAAGTGGCACGCGCATCGCGCGCCAGCCCGACGTTCCGCTCGATGAAAAGTGCCCGCTCGACGACGCGCAATTGCTGCGCCGCCAGGGCCGCTTCGGCGATTTCATTGGCTGCACCAATTATCCGAAATGCAAGTACACGCGCCCCATCACGCTCGGCATCAAATGCCCGAAATGCAACGAAGGCGAATTCGTGCGCCGCGGCATTTCGCGCGGACGCGGCGCCGGCCGTATTTTCTACGGCTGCAGCCGTTATCCTGATTGCGATTTCACCACGCCGCACGAGCCGATCAACGAGCCGTGCCCGAAGTGCAGCGCGCCGTTCATCGTAGAAAAACGCACCAAGCAAGGAAATTTCCGCACCTGCATAAAGGAAGGCTGCGATTGGGAAATTGAAGCGCCCGCAACGCCCGAAGGCGCAACCGCGGCGACCGCTGCGGCGCCGCCAGTCTCAACTTCCGCGGCGACCGTTGCCAATTTCGTTCATCCTCAGGAACCCGCGACGGTTGGAGCCCGCGACAAATCCTGATTCAGATTTTCGCCGCGCGCGGGCATCGCCCGCGTCCATGCCAGCGCGCCCAACGCCACGATCACCGGAAAACATTCGATCACATACCGCGGCTCGACTGTCTGCAGCTGCGTCATCGCCAGCGTCCGGATCGCCACAAACCAAATCAAAAATGTCGCCGCCAACTGCGCGCGATATCGCCACCATCCCACCGCCGCCAACCCCAGATACACGAAGCTCAATATCTCAAATCCAAGAGTGATGCTGAAATCCGCCGGATTCCCGCGCCACTTCTCTCCCGGCGGCCACAACTTCCCCGAATAAGGCAGCAATTCGATGCGCGGTGTAAACCACATCGCCACAATCCGCCCCGCCGGCACGTAAAAATAAGTGCGCAACGGATTCCGCGCCGTGCGCTCCGCCGCAAGAGTTGCAAACTCGCGGTCCAGCACGGGAGTCATCGCTAATTCGCTGTTGTATCGGCGCAGCAGCTCCGCCACTCGCGCGCGCTCCGCGTCCGAATCAAATGCCGAAGCCGGCACGTTTGCGACGTCAATCGGCTGACTCCCCAGGCTCCACGTCACCAGATACGCGTCGCCAAATCGCAACATCCAAGTTTGCGTCCACGCAAAATACCCGCGAGGAATAAAGTCCCCATACGTCTGCGCGTAACGCGGCCCCAGAAATTCCACGCGCCCAAATGTTCGCGCATTGCGCGCCGCCCAAGGCGCCAGCGGCAGCAGTAATCCGGCGCACATCCAGCACGTTGCCAGAATCAGCTGTGGCCAATTCGCCCTCCGCCACCAGCGAATGCACAACGTCACCCCCGCTGCGGCTAACACCAGCGGCGTTTCCGGCCGCACCAGAGTTCCCAACCCCGCGTTGAATCCCAGTAGCAGGAACCACCCGACAAATGAAAACGCTTTCCTCGGCGCTGATAAATCACTCGGTGCATTCGCCGGCGAGTCCAGCGCCGGCTCAGTCAAAATATAAACAAACACCAGCACCGCCAAAGTCGTAAAAAAAGTAGCCAGCGTTTCCGTCAGCACCACTGCGGTGTAATCCGCTGTGAACGGGCACAGCGCAGCCATCCACAGCGTCGCAGTCCCCGCGACGGCACGGCGCGAAACCGGCACCAGCCGCGCCGCGATCAGCGCCGCCAACACGCAAGTCCCCAGGTCCACCACCGCCTGCGCCACCATCACCGCCTGCGTGCTGCGCCCAATCGCAAAATAAATCGCCGCAAGAAATGCCGGATACCCCGGCACGCGCATATCCACCGCCGTCAGCGCGCCGCGCACGTACAGCCCGTACACGCCGTGGTCCAGCCAATTCCGTGCCAGCTCTTCGTAGAATTTTGTGTCCCCGGAATGAAACGGAAAATGCCAGATGAGGAACAAGCGCAGCGCCAGGCCCGCCGCCAATGCCAAACCGAGTTGTGTATAGGAAAAAGGGCGAGCGCTCATCTCAACGGCTTCCGCAAGAAATTGTGCGTGGAGTCAACGTGTGAACCAGCGAGCCGACAGATCCGCAGGCCGGCGCGCGTCTGAAGTTAGCGCCGCCGCGCTCCTGCGCTCAAATCACTTCCTTCAGATTGTTCGACAAGCTTGCGTGGCGCCGTGTTGCCCCATGCCGCAGCCAGAGCCTTTTGCACGCTGCCCTTCTTCGCGATTTTCAGGTGAACGTAGGTAGCACCGCGCCGCCCCCACAAGCCATTCACCGGCGCGAACACCTTCGGTTCGGCGCGCACGAACTCCTGTTGCTGGTCCGGGAACAGCTTCACCATCCCCACTCCCATCTCCGGATATCCCAGCGTCGCGAAAATTTTTCCGCCCACGCGAAAATCGGGATGATTCATGTGCGCGCCCTCTGTCGCTTCCGGAAAGCGCAGCGCCATTCGGCGAAAATCCGCCGCCGTCATCGCCGCAGCCCCACTTGCACCCAATCGCGCCCCGTCATCATCACGCTAGCTTACCCGAACCAGCCCGCTGTTGCTCGTCCTCTGCAAAGGCGCGCGCGAGCCGATCCACAATCGCACAGTCCGCAAAGCTTTCGCACGTTGTCAGGTGTAAACTACTGAAAGGCCCAGTGAAGAATTCCACGCGGATGCCGATATCCGCTGTACGGTTTCGCAAAAAGGAAATTCATGGGCTGGCGCAAACTATTTCTTCCGCGAAAAGTTCATTCTCGCCGCGAACCAGCCGCCGCGCCGGCAGAGTCGAAACCGAACAGGCGCCGCAGTCATCGCGTCGCGGCTTTCCTGCCGGTCTTCATCTATGCGCATTCGCACGATGAACCGTTCATCGAGCACGCGGTCACGATAAATGTTAGCGCCAGCGGAGGCTTGCTCTCGCTTTCGCGCGAAGTAGCTCCGTCGCAGGAATTATTGGTCGCCAATATGCAGACCGATGAGGAGCTCCCCTGCCGCGTTGCCCGCGTGACAAAAACACAAGCCGGCACGGTGCTCGTGGGCTTCGAATTTCAGCGGCCCGCCCCGCGTTTCTGGTCGATCGACTTCACGTCATAACGCCGCGCTGGCGCGCAAGCTCGCATGGGTGCGTTCTCACCACTGCATCGCGCCGAAGAACTCAGCCCCTCGCCGCGGCACGCAGACACCGCGCCATCTCCTCCAGCGCACGCGCAAACTCGGCGGGCCTGAGGGCCGGAGATCCCAAACATTTTTTCCCAGCATCAATCGCAGGCAACCAGAAGCAGCTGGTTTCCACGGGCAAGCAAAGAAACGCAGTAACCGCAAGGCCAGCCAAAATCCCCAGCAGCGCAATGCCCGTGCCATCGGGGAGCCGCATATCGCTGAGCACCACATCCACGCGCACTTCACGCAACGTTTCGCGCGCCGCCCGCATATTTCCGGCAAAATGGCACCGGAATCCCCAGCGCACGAGCCGCTCCGTCAATCCGTGGCGCGTTTGAAAACTCTGCCCGACTAAAAGCATGTTCCTTCCGGACAATGTCATATGGCGGTCCTCTGGTCACTGAATTTCACGAGTAACCGTGCGTATGCGAATCCATGTTCACGGACAATTTGAGCTGGTGAGTTATTATTCGCGCTGGAGGGGCTGAGGAGTGTGAATTGCGGCGCCGATCCGCGGCACCCGATTCTTCAGGCAGATCTCTGAAACGAACAGCAATCTTTCAACAACTTCTGATTCATCACGCCGCCCAATTTCTGGGCCTTAATTGAATCCATGGCTAACGTCGCCAGCTTCATCGCACGCACTTCGTCGCGATAATTCGCGGGATTTTCCAGTTGCAGCCGTCGCTGCACGATGGCCATCTCCGCTTCGCGAATCAGCCGTGCGAGTGTTTCGCGGTCCGGCTCGTCCACGGCTTTGATAAAAGCTTCCTGCCAAATCACAGGCCTAAGATTTCCCATACGATTCCTCCCGCGGCACAGAGGTTGAAGGTGGGAGTGAAAAATGGGCTGCAATCATCCGCCACATTTCACGTCAAGAGCAACGATTGCCGACACCCTGTTGGATGCGTGCAAATACAAAACGTTACATGAAATAATTTATAATATTCGCGCTCTCCTTTCGCGCACCAACGCGTCAACGCGTGGGTCTCTGAGATTGAATTGAATTGGAACAGCTGCTTCTTTCAGATTCATCAATTCCGCGAAAACAAAGCCGCAGAGCCGCTCGCGCGCTTACAAACGGACAGCTGTTCCATTCGGCCCCGCGAAAAGGTACAGGTGCCGAATCTTTGTCGGCCAGTTGACACTGGTTCTGTACCATTTCTGTCCCAAGTCTGTCCTGACGAGCAGCTGTTTCCGCGTTGCCCCAATGCTAACATCGTATAGAAACCAAGTTATGAAACTGCACCCAATGACGCGTCATTCCCGGCAGCGCTCAGCGCCGTCACTCGATGGTCCATTTGGGCTTCGCGTCGTTCACGGGTCGCTGGCGAGGATTTTCGAGGTAATGTCGCCAAATCACAGACCACAAGTCGCCAACCGCTGTTCACAAGTGATGCGATTTCTAATTGGTTGCGCCGCGATTAGAAACGACCGTAACTCCAATATTGTCAATGCGAAATCGCTTTCTAATCGGCTCCACAACGTATATTGTGGCAAGCTTTTCGGGCTCCGCCAATCACTCACCACGCATCGCGTGCCGCCGCTTCGCGGATCGCGGAGTGCGGATCGCGGATCACCCTCCGCGTTCACGAATCACCCGTCACACAACCCCAAACTCACGGTATAATCGTGCTTTCCTGGGCGCGGAGCGGGAGTCTAATGCTTAGCCCGAACGCGCAGCAGGCGACCGGCGCGGCACGAAACCGGCTTCGCCCTGCAGTCATCTAATTTGATGACACTAATATTGGGCATTACAAAGGACAACGCATGAGCCCGCTCGGCAAAAGAATTGTTCTGGGGATTTCACTTCTGGTGGTCGCTTACGCCGCCACCGGATACATGCTCGGCCGTTCACCCGACGACAAGGCGTTCCGCGCGCTCACCGTTTATAGCGAAGTCCTGGAACACATCCAGCGAGATTACGTGGACGAACCCAACATGCACGCCGTCACCAACGGCTCGCTGCACGGGTTGCTTGATTCGCTGGACCCGCAATCGGCGTATTTGAGCCCGCTTGAGTACAAAGACTTCAAGGAAAAGAGCGCCAGCAATCCGCCGGCGGAAACCGGCCTCGCGCTCACGCGCCGATTCGGATACATCGGCGTGATCGGCGTGCTACCTGATAGTCCTGGCGCGAAAATCGGCCTGCGCATCGGCGACATCTTGGAAAAAATCGCGGGATTCACCACCGGCCAGATGGCCATTGATCAGGCGCAGTTGCTGCTGAAGGGCAATCCCGGAACCACCGTACAGCTTTCCGTGATTCGGCGCGGTAAAGCTGAACCGCAGGAAATGAACATCACTCTCGCGAAGCTCGCGGCGCCCAAGCTGGTGGAAGACCGGCTGAATGGCGACGTCGCTTATCTGCGCGTATCGGAATTCACGCCGGGAGTTTCTAAACAGATTCGCGAAAAGCTGGTGCAATTCCAGAAATCCGGCGCGAAGAAGTTGCTGCTCGATTTGCGCGATTCTTCACTCGGCGACGACCAGGAAGGTGTTCAGACCGCGCAGCTTTTCCTTTCTTCTGGCACGATCGCGACGCTGAAGGGCCAGACGGTCACGCCCGTCGTCTCTTCCGCCGATCCGACGAAAGTTGTCTGGACCGAACCCGTCGCTGTGCTGATCGGCAACGGCACTGCCGGACCCGCTGAAATTCTGGCCGCGGCCATCGCGGACAACAAGCGCGGCAGCACCGTCGGCGAACGCACCTACGGCACTGCTTCGCAGCAGAAGCTGATTGAAATGGAAGATGGCTCCGCGCTGATTCTTACCGTCGCAACCTATTTCACTCCTGGCAAAAAGGACATTCCCGCCGACGGCGTGGCGCCGACTGCGGAGATACATCCTTCGATTGACGACCTAATGGCGCAGGCTGACCTCACGCAGCCCGCCGCGGCTCCCAGTTCTTCGCCCGATGATCCCGTCGTGAAGAAGGCCCTGGAATTATTGCAGGGCGGGGCTGCGGTGGAGAAGAAAGCCGCCAAGCTGGTGTACGGCTGGCAGCAGCTGGCCGCTTAGACTTGAATTCGCGCAGGGCTGTGCGGATGTTCGCGGCATCCGCCGTCTTTGTTCTTCTGTTTCTCGCGGGCTGTGGCAAGAAAAACCTCTCGAGGTCTGATCTGCGCGCGATCACCGGCGAAATAGTCAGCGCCGCGCAGAAAATCAACGGTCACAAATCTGAAATCGCCATTCGCCCGGAGCTGCAATCCGCGAAACATGGCAGCTCGGGCGCTCTCGCAGCTGACAATATCTACATCTCTCTGACCGATCCATCGCAGACTGCTGCGTTCGCGCAGGCTCTGAACGCCATCGCGCGCAAGCACGATCTCTCCGTCACCGAAACTGCTTCCAGCGGCGTGATTCGCTTCGATTGCGCGTTTCACGGCGCGCGCACTCACACAGTTCACGTCGTAACGCCGCTCGCCGCGCGCGGCGCTGCTGCGCATGCATCAGAATCAGCGCCCGCGTCAGCACGGCAATCCGCCGGCCCCGGGAATCCCCGGCTCGCGATCATCATTGACGATCTCGGTTACGACCGTTCGACTGCCGATGCAGTGCTCGCGCTTGGCTTTCCGCTCACCGTTTCCGTGCTGCCGCATTTGCCGCTCTCGGGCGAACTCGCCGAAGAAGCGCAGCGCCGCGGCGATCAGGTGATGCTGCACCTGCCGATGGAATCCGAAGCAGACGGCGCAAAGCCCGAAGACGTCGAGCTGCGCGTAGGCATGAGCGCCGCGCAAGTGGATGCGACTCTGGCGGGAATGCTCGAAACCGTTCCACACGCAGCGGGCGTGAACAACCATCAAGGCTCCCGCGCCACTGCTGATCCTGCTTTGATGCAGGCGCTGATGCCCGCATTGCGCCAACGCGGACTCTTCTTCGTGGACAGCCGCACCGACGCGAAGACCGTCGCCTACGACACGGCTGAACGCGCCGGCGTTCCGGCGGCGTCACGCAAGGTGTTCCTCGACGACACCGCGTCGCGCGACGCGATCCTTAGGCAGCTTGCGCTCGCCGCGCGCGACGCGCAGCGCGACGGATTCACCATTGCTATCGGCCATCCGCGCCCCGCCACCATCGCGGCGCTGGCCGAAGGCGTTCCTCCGCTCGAGGCCCGCGGCATCCGTTTAGTTTTCGCGTCTGAACTCGTGCACTAACGCGTGGAATTGGGCGCGTGGAAATTCGCGCGGGGATTTTGCGCGCGGTACGCGGTGCGATTTGTATGCGCGCGAAATGAATATGCGCTCGCTCGCGCGAAATCTAGTAATCTCCGCCGATTTCATCGAACATCGGCGTGGTGCGCACCAGCCGCGCCTTGGTGCCATCGTGTACCGCGAACTGCATCAGCTTGCCGTCTTTGTGTTTGCCCCAGAGACTGCCCGCGCCATATTCGCCGTTCTTGTTCACCGCGTAAAATTGAATGTGGAATCGCTTCAGGCGGTCAGGAAACGGTTTGTAATTGCGCACCACGCGATGCAGCGCTTCCATGCACGCGTCGGTGGGCGACGAACCCCTGCGCATCATTTCCACGATGGTGTGGCCGCCGGCGATCTTGATGTCTTCTTCGCCGCGGCCTGTGGAACCCGCGGCGCCGACTTCGTTGTCCACAAAAAGCCCCGCGCCAATCACGGGCGAATCGCCTACGCGGCCGGCAATTTTCCAGGCCAAGCCGGATGTGGTAGTGGTGCCGGAAATTTCGCCCTTCGCGTTCACTGCAAGGCAATTAATCGTTCCCGTCGGCGGATACTTCACGACGTCTTCGATGTGAGCACGCCACGCCAGCTTTTCCGGCGTGTCTAGCAACTGCGCAAGTTTTTCTTTCCACTCTGGACTGTCGAGTCCGGGGCGCCAATTTTCGGAAACGGAAGCTTTCCACGCCAGCCAGGCGATTCGTGAACGCTCTGTGAGAAGGTTCATGGGCGCGAATCCTTCGTCTTCCGCGAAGTGCTGCGCGCCCGAGCCCACGATGAAAACGTGATTGGTCTTTTCCATCACAGTTTTTGCGACGAGCGAAGGATTCTTGATTTTCTGGATGGATCCGACGGCTCCGGCGCGACGCGTTGGCCCGTGCATCACGCTTGCGTCCAATTCGACGACACCGTCTTCGTTCGGCAAGCCGCCGTAGCCCACGGAGTCGTCGTTGGGGTCGTCTTCCACTTTGGTCACCACGGCAAGCGCGGCGTCCAGCGTGTCTCCGCCGGATTTGAGCAGTTCCATTCCGTCGTCGAGATGCTGCAAACCGTTCGCGGAGGAAATTATGAGCGGACGAACGCCCTGTGCTGCTGCGGCAGAGTCTGCGGCGTCATCGGAAGTTGCGAGAATTTTGCGTTCCGGGCCGGCAGCGCCAAAAAGCCGCCGCGTGCTGGCTGCGATTCCGCCCGTCAGCGTGGCTAAGAAGAACTTTCTGCGTGTCCATTTGTCCATTGGGAGACCTCTCAATTCGTGCGTCGTCTTACGGCTGGAAGCCGACGCTGCGCCACAGCTCGGCGCAGTTGTACATGGTGCCATTGGTGATGACGAATTCGACTTTGCGAATATTGCGAATGGACTCGAGCGGATTGCCGTCGAGAATGATCACGTCGGCGCGTTTGCCCGCTTCCACGGTGCCGACTTCCTTGTCGAGCCCCATGACCCGCGCCGGCACAATTGTCGCGGCCTGAATTGCTTCCATGGGCGTGAATCCCGCCTGGACGTACAGTTCGATCTCACGGTGCAGGCTGTGCCCCGGGACCGTCTGATCGGTTCCGGCGACAATCGGAACGCCTGCCTTATGCAGCGCGCCGACGACTGCCAGTTCTTTCGCGAAAACTTTTTCACCGACGTCCGCGTGGGGCGACGGCGGCCCGACGTCCGCCAGAATGGCCTGCAGTTCCGGCGCCACTTTCAGGACGCCCGGCTCGATGCTGGCCGCGGGCTTGGCCGTACTGGCGGAAAAAAACTCGAAAAGCGCGAGGGTGGGGTCTACTACCGTTCCGTGCTGCACCAGAAAGCCAATCGCTTTCTGCGCGGCGGGCGAATTCAGATCCAAATTTGCAGCTGCCTCGGCGTGATCGAGGCGGGTGGCATCCGCGGGAAGCGTCGGAACCATGATGTCCACGATGTAGGGGATGTGATTGATCTGGTCCTGGCCCGCCTCAATGGTTTGATACGCGTTCAAGCCGATCGGCACGTGGCCGGTGACCGTCATACCGAGACGGTGCGCTTCGTCCGCGACATCTTTGACTTCCTCGAGCTTCACGGAACTGTAAATCTTCATCTGCTGAAACCCGGCGTCGTGGTATTTGTCCGTCCACATTTTCGCTTGCTGGGGCGTATCCACGCGCTCCACTCCGATGGCACTCGGTCCGGTGCCGTCCACGATCCCGGCGAGCAGCAGACGCGGGCCGAGGCCGTGGCCACTCGCGACAGCATCGCGCACGGCGGTGATGAATTCGAATTCATTGCCGCAATCGCGGACGGTGGTGGCACCAGCCGCGAGGTATATCGGCCCCCACTCGACCTGCTCGAAGTGCGCGTGCATATCCCAGAGGCCGGGAAGAATAGTTTTTCCGCGCGCATCCACTTTTTGCGCACCGCTGGGAATTTTCACGCGCGACTTGGACCCAGCGTCCACGATGCGGCCTTTTTCGATCACGACGACGGAATCAGGAACCGGGTCGCGGCCAGTACCGTCAATCAGCGTGCCGCCGACGAGCGCAATTTTCTCCGCGCGGCTGCCGGAAATGCCTTTGGAAATTTCCGCGAGCGCGGCCATCCCATCCGAGCCGGCGAGGCCGACAAATGTTCCCAGGCCGCTTTCGTAGCCTTCGCGAATCGCTTCGAAGTGGTCGAACTCCGCATCAGTGGTGACGGCGGCAATGAGATTGCGGTTCGCATCAAACCAAAGCGTTTCGCGGCCCCAGATCAATCCCTCGATGGTGAAGCGATCGAACTTTTGCTCCTTGCCATCAATGCTGACAGCGTCTGCACCGCGCGGCTCGATCTTCACCTGACCTCTGGGCAGAGTGGCGAGCGGCGCTGGCGAGCCATGCATCGCCCAGTACCGCACCATGAGCATCTGCATGGTGGTTGGCGCGTAACCCGCGATGGTGAAAAACTGCGGCGGGCGAGCGGCTTCGGTCCATTTGTCGCGGTCGCGCAGGCGGATTTTTTCAGATTGCACTTCGACGGCTTCGTCAATGTCCGTTTCGCGGGAATTCTTGCCTTTGATTTCGAAGGAGCGAGGAGTCCAGTCATTAGCGGAACTAAATGCAGCCGTGAGCGGCACGGCAGTACTGCGGTCGGTGAACTTGAAATCAACTTTTGCGTTCAACGCATCGCCGTCACGCGTGATCTGGTAGGTTTCTTCACCGATGGGCTGCTCGAATTTGTGCAGGATGAATTTTCCTTGCTCGACGGAGGCGGGAGACTGTGCGAAAGCCGTCAGCACAAGCGGTCTCGTAAGGGCCAGCGTGAGAACAAATGCAAATAGCGCGCCGCCAACGGGTCGAAATTGCCGCAAACGGATTGATTGCATGTCACTCCTCGAAAATCACGACGCAGCATAACTGCGACGCGACGCCATCGCAAGAGAGACTGGGAGCGGCGACCATTTGCTCGAAAAAAAGCGATGCCTGCCGTAAAATCTATCAGGCGAGGCGCACGGTCCCTGTATCTGTAACAATTCACACGACATAGGGTTTTCTAGGCGCCACCGAACCCAGGCGGACGTCCGCCCGGAACACCGTGAGCTTGCAAAAATATTTGCCTGTCCGCAATGACAGTAAAAGGGAGTAGCCCAAAAACTGTACGGACGTTCTATTTGCGCGTGCAGAGCGCAAAGGTACTCTGCGTTCAGTCACCCTGCTGGTGCCCGCAGGGTTAAGGAAGGAGCCTATGTCCCACTGGATCGGAACCACATCCCCCTCAGATGCTGGAATGAACGATTTCAAAGAGTGTCTGAAGAACCTCCGAGACGGGCAGTCTGAAGAAGCGCTGCAACACGCCCGGCGCGCGCTTGGCATCGCTCCGAAGAACCCATTTTATCTTTCCTACACCGGCCTGCTGGCCGCGTTGGCCGAAAAAAGATTCGGCGACGCGGAATCGCTGTGCCGCGAAGCGCTGGGGATGAAGCATAACCACGCGCAGCTGTATCTGAACCTGGCGGAAGTTTATTACCAGGCCGGACGCACGTCCGAGGCAATTACCACGCTGGAAAAAGGGCTGGTATCGGCGGGAAGAGATTTTCGCATCCGGCGCGCGCTGGAAAAAATCGGTGTGCGACGGATGCCGGTGCTGACGTTCTTGCATCGCAGCCATCCGGTGAATCGCACGCTGGGAAGATTGCGTCACCGGCTGACGGGCACGCACAAAGCTGCTTAGCTTGAGCTGATCGTTGTCGGCGAGCTGTGCGGCTGGTGCTGAGCGCTGAGCTTTTGGATTTGAGTTCCTCCTGTGCGCAGTGCGGGGCGGGTAGCCTGGCGGAGCCGCCCGTCCCGTCCCCCTTCTAGTTTTTTCCAGTCGATTTTTAACCTTGTCAGCCTTGGCCGAGTGGTAGGAAATATTGCGTGCCCTTCACGGGCTGGCGCAGGCGGCGGAGCAGTTCCTGCAGGTCCTGATTGCGTTCCACGAAATCAATCTCCGAAGTATCCACCACCAGCAGATTTGCGCCGGAATAGCGGAAGAAAAAATGTTCGTACGCGTTGGCGACGGCTTCCACATATTCCGGAGAAATTTGTGTTTCCGCGGGATCGGCCTTTTTCGTGACGCGCTTCCGCAGGACTTCGGGCTTGGCTTGGAGGTAGATGACGAGATCCGGAGCGGGGACCGAGGGCGCGAGCATCTCGAAATAGCGCTCGTAGAGTTTCAGTTCTTCGTTGTCGAGATTCAGGTATGCGAAAATCTTGTCTTTTTCGAACAGGAAATCGCTGACGATGGGCGTGGGATTGTTTTCCGGGCGAGTGTCCAGCAGGCGGCGATAGCGTTCGTAGAGAAAATACATTTGGGCACGAAAGGCGGAGCCGGGTTTTTCATCGTAGAAATCGCTGAGGAAGGGATTATCGTCGGCATCGAAGATGCGGCGCGCGTGCAGTTGCTCGGCCAGGACTTTGGCAAGTGTGGATTTTCCGACGCGAATCGGGCCTTCGATCACGATGTGGCGGGGCGGTTTGAAAGCTGGGTCGCTCACGCCGCGAGATTATAGCAAAGTGTGGGTGCGGCCCACGGAAGTACGTTGCAGATCGAAGCGGTTGACGGGCTCGACGCACCTACCAGCTCTTGGCGATTGCCGTGATGATGTGCGCGAGGGAATCTACGTCGCGCGTATCAATCACTTCCGCTGGGGAATGCGAATAGCGCAGCGGCCAGCCGAGCGCAATGTCCACCGAGCCGTAGCGGACGAAGGCGGAGCCATCATTGCCGCCGCCGGTGACGCCATACTGAATGGGAATTTGATTTGTGCGTGCGAGCTTGATGAGGCGCTCGACCAGCGCTGTTGGGACGATATTGGAATTGTCCACGGCGCGAATCACGAATCCTTTGCCGATTTCCGCATCGGCGAAACGCTGCGATTCGATGGGCGAGTCCGCGCTGACGAAAGTGTCCACGGCGAAAACGAAATCGGGGACGTGGCCTTCGTCGGCGAGGCGCTTGGCCAGTTTCGCGGCGCCCACCAGGCCTTCTTCTTCGCCGGTGGACCAGACGAAAGTGACGTCGCGGTCTTTCATCGGTGCGCCTAACGTCCACACGGCGGAAATCAGAGCGGTGTCGCCGACCCGATCGTCAAAGCTGCGGCCATTGGCGCGGGTGCCGAGCAGCGGGCGGTAGGCTTTGTTAATGGTGATGGTGTCGCCGAGGTTGATGCCGAGCTTCGCGACTTCTTCGGGAGTGCGCGCGCCGACGTCAACGCGAATGGGATTTTTCGAGTCTGGCTGGCCCGCGTCTGTTGGCCATTTGAAATTCGCGGTGTCCCAACCGTTGGGCAGCTCGACGATTGCGTCGAGGTCGCCCTTTGCGGTGTGCACGAGGGCGGGATGGCCGGCGAAAAAGCTGAGTTCGCCGCCGCCGCGCCATTCGACTTCGAGGCGGCCGTCTTTGGAGATGGATTTCACGGTGAAGCCGATTTCGTCCATGTGGGCGACGACGAGGATGCGCGGCGTTTTTGCGTTTGCGGGCGCGGTGCCGAGATGGAGGATCAGGTTGCCGGCGTCGTCGGTTTCGGGCTTGGCCCACGGCGGAAGGAGGTCTTGCACCTCCTCGCGCACTTGGCCTTCGCGATAGCTGACGCCGTATTTCTCAGTGAGTTTTTGCAGCGTCGCACGATTCGACAGTTGGACATGGTGGGGTTTTGGTCTGGTATCAATGTAACCACCGCCCCGTCCACCGAGGCTCGCGAGACCCGAGCTTGGGCCTCTGATGTAATCGGCGAGAAAGTAGATCAGCGAATAGAAATCTTGATCGTCGATCAGCTCGGCTGGCGTATCCGTCCAGGAAGTGGCGATTCCGATGTGCGCCCATTTTGGCGGGAGCGGCGGCATGGGCAGATAGCTCCTGGGAAGAATGCTCGCAGAGTAGTCGGATACAAGCGAAATCTTGTTAGCATCCGCGAGCTGTTTGAGTTCGTCCGCAAACCCAGATAACGAGCCGTCTGTTTTCTCAACACCAATCATTACACCACTGCCCGGCTCACGCCGTGGCGCCCGATGCAGTGTTTCCATTTCCGGAATCGGCCCCCCTGGGAGAAGGCGTCCGACGTAAATCATTTCATCGGCTTGCGTCTGTGTGAGGATACGCTGAAGGCCACGCGCGCCGGTGCGCTGCTGCACGACGAATGCGATGGTGAGGGTGCCGTTGATCTTCGCGGGATCCAGTTGCCAGAGAATCTCGAGGAGCGCGACTGTACCCACACGGTCTCCAATTGACGCGCCCGCAAACCTCGCATGGTTATCAAGCTCCGCGAGCTTGCGGTTAATCACGACAGGGCTGAGCAAATCAACTCCGGCGTTGCGTACTACGGCTGCAGAGGTTGCGCCGATATCCACGTAGATATTTTCGAGGTCCGTCGCCTTCGGCGGATTAGTTCGGCCGGGTTGCAGATGGACGGACAGGCCCGCGACAACGCCGTCGATCCATTTTCCACTGGACGCACGAATTTTCACGGGTTGCGCCGAATATAATTCATTGAAAATCGGAGGTAATCCGCCTTGCGGAAGGCGCTGCAGGCGCAAATAGCCGTCCGGCGTGATTTGGCTGACGACGAAGCCGGGCTCGTCAATCGGCGTCACAATCAGACGATGGGGGGCGCCGCTGCCAATGGTGACGATTACGTCGCCGAGATTGTCCGTCGTTGGATGCAGCTTGGCTGTTTCCGATCGGATCCCATCTGCCACTGCGCCCTCGTATCCCGGAGGCGCGGGATTTTCGACGAACCACTTTAGCTCGTCCAACAGATTCCCGTGCCCAGCCTGCGCCTGGGCCAGGAGCGGCGAAGTCGAAGACAAGGTGAAGAGAAACAATAGACTGAGGTGGAAGGGCGTACAGCGTTTCATTATAGGTTCCTTTTCGTCATACGACGTTTCGCGCGCCTCGCGAATCTATCGCAGCGGGCTGTCTGGCGCAAACTCAAACATAGTTCATGCGCGGCAAAGTTCGGTGATCATTGCTTCGCGGCGGCGCTGGGCGATGGCGTCTATGCGATTGAGGACGAGCGAGTAAAACACCGTGGCGATGGCGGCTAGCGCGAGGAAAATTACGGCTGCGAGCCAGATATGTTGATACGCGCGGGCTGCCAGGAGCGCCAGGGCGCAGAGGGCCAGCACCACGGCTTGGATTCCGAGGCTGGCAAGTGCCGTAACTTGCGACGTGCGCTGGCGGCCGAGGGCGCCGAGGTCAATTTTTTTCGGCGAGTACACAGAGAGCAAATTGCCGACCGTCAAATTCACCACGAGCGCGAAGAATACGCCGGTGACCGTGGCGAGCACGATGTCCCATGGCGGCGGACGGTACATCAGGCTTGCTCCGGCACAGACGAGAACCATTTCGAGCGCGAGCAGGAGAGAGTGCGTGAGATTCTTGCCCATCAGGATTTCGCGAAAGCGCACTGGCGAAACAAAGTAGAACTGAATGCCGCCGGCTTCCGCGCCGAAACTGTTGAAGACCAGGTTGGTCAAGATCAGCACGGCATACGCGGCGCCCACCGGAAAAGCCAAATCCGCGGAGTGGCCGAACATGCCGGCGGAGCTATCCGATTTCCCCGGTGTGAAGCGAAAAATCAGGAGCACGACCAGCGGCATCACCAGCGTGAACAGCATGGGCCCGCTGCGCGAAAGATAATGTATTTCCTTTTCGACCACGGCGGAAATCACGCCGGGGACGCCGGGAATATTCCAGCCGAGGTGAATTTTCTGCGTGGCTAAGGGTGTGGGCGCGACGGTGCGCGCTACCGCTTCGCTTAGATTTTCGCCCAGATATTGCGCGCGCAAACGCACGTTCAACAACCACAGAACCGCCAGCGTATATCCGCAGAACAGCGCGAACGATCCGAGAGCAAACGCGTAATCGCCGCTCAAGGAATGCGCGATGGCCAAGCCCGCGAGGCCCGGCGGCGTCAGCCGCTCGATGGGCAACGCCTGGACGACGACACGCGACAGCGCCGGCTGATGAGAGCGGTTGCCATAATGGCGGACGAGCGGCCCGATGAATTGAAAGCCGATGACCATGAATAGAAATAACACGCCGAGGATTTCGCGAGCGCGCCGTTGCGCGAGCCAGCGCTCCACCCAAGTGAAAAGCATGCGGGCCAGCAAAATATTGAAGATTGCAAACAGCAGCAGAACCCCAGCGGCCGGCAAGAAAAGCAGCGGCGAGGCGCAGCCGATTCCGATGGCCATGCCCAGCAGCCACAGGCAGCCCATCAATGTGGGGGGATCGAGCGAGCCGTAAGCGATGCGAATCAAAAAATAGGAAGGAAAGGTGAGCGGAAAGCGCAGCAGGTTGGAAGAATCCACATTTTCGGTAAAGGCGCTAGCCATTACCGGAACGAATTGCCAGAACAGGAACACGGGCCAGAGCAGCAGGGGAAGCCAGTCCGCTCTTCCGCTGGAAACGAAATACCACGCGGTGAAACCGATGGCGATGGAGCCCACAAAGCCGCCCATGCCAAAGGCCAGGAAGGTAAATCCGCGCGCAACGACTTCCATGCGTCCGCGGATCGTGCGCATGGAGTTGAGGAACAGCTGCCAGCGGACGCGGGCGATCGCGGCGAACTGCCCGCGCATGTCGGGAGAGAAGGTCAGCCCAGCCACGAAAGTTCCTGATCGGCGCGTCGCGTGCCACCGACGATGCGCAGGAAAATCTGTTCGAGAGTGAGCTTTTCGCCGGGCACGGGAGCGGGCGCGCCAACCTCATGCGGTGCGCCAGTCGCTGTGAGCGCAGCGGCGGCTTGCGCTTCCACGCCGGCACGCAGTTCTTCCAACGAGCCCTGCGCGACAAGCTGGCCGCGATGAATGATGGCCACGTGGCTGCAAAGGCGCTCGACAATTTCCAGCACGTGCGAAGTAAGAAAAATCGTGGCGCCGCGAGCGATCATATTCTGCAGCATGGATTTCAGCGTGTTGGAAGCGATGGCGTCCACGCCTTCGAATGGCTCGTCGAGAAAAAGAATTTTGGGGCCGTGGATCACCGCGGCGGCCAGAGCGAGTTTTTTCTGCATGCCGTGCGAATAGTCCGTCACGAGCGCCTTGGGCTGGTCCACCAATTGCATAAAATCTAAAAGTTCCGCCGTACGTTTCGCAGCCGTCGCACGATCCAGGCCGTACATGCGGCCGACAAAATTCAAATACTCTGAACCGGTGAGGCGGCCGAACAGCGCCATACCTTCGGGCACGACGCCAATCTGGCGCTTCACTTTCACAGAATCCTGGCTCAGATCAATGCCGAGAATCTGCATGCGCCCGGAAGTAGGGGCCAGCAGCCCGGTGAGCATCTTGATGGTGGTGGATTTTCCCGCGCCGTTGGGGCCGAGAAATCCGAAGAACTGGCCAGGAGCGACGCGCAGGTTTACGTCCTGCACAGCCACCAGGTCGCCGAAGCGGCGCGTGAGATGTTCGGTGGAAATAGCGGGAGCGGCCATCGTCGCGGAAGTGCTCATGGAATTTCAGACTCTAGCACACTCGCCACGCACCCATAAGAAGCTAGCGCGTGTTGACCGGAGCCGCAGGCAGCGTGGACGTCTGCGGAAAAACCGCGAGAATTGCCGGCAGTTCGAGGCGGAAAGTGCAGCCGCCTTCGGGGCGATTGAATCCGCTGATGCGCCCGCCGTGCTCTTCCATCACTCCGTAGCAAATGCTGAGGCCGAGGCCCGTGCCTTTGCCAACTTCCTTGGTGGTATAGAATGGGTCGAAGACTTTCTCCGGTTCTTTCATGCCCGGCCCGGTGTCTGAGAATTCGATCACCACGTTGCCGCGTTCGCGCAAAGTGCGAATGAGCAGCACGCCGCCGCCGGCGGTTTCCATGGCGTCCACCGCGTTGCTGATCAGGTGGTAGAAAACCTGCAGCAATTGGTTCGGGTCGCCTCGCACGGCGGGCAAGATACTGCGATTTTCCAGCTCAATGCGGATATTTTTGCCGCGCAAATCCAGATTGCGCAGCTGCACGGCTCCGGTCAGGACGCTATTGAGGTCCAGCAATTGTTTTTCAGCGGGAACCTGCCGCGCAAAACTGAGCAAATTGTTGACCAGGTCCTTGGTACGGCGCGCCTGCTCGCGGATTTTGTCGCCCAGGGAATGCGCCCGGGTGTTCGTGGCGTTCTCGATGGTAAGCACGTCGGCATAACCGAGAATCGCGGTGAGCGGATTATTGATTTCATGCGCGGCGCCCGCAGCGAGCTGGCCGAGCGAGGCCAATTTCTCGGACTGCACGAAATGCGTTTGCAGTCGCTTGACGTTTTCTAGCGACTCCCACAATTCGTGCACCAGGCTGGTGCGTTCCTGATACACAAGGTACTGGCGAAAAAAAACGAGAGCGGCGCCGGCGAAAATCGCCACCAACGTGACAATCAAACGGAAACTCTTCACCGAATCCGGCGCGTCGCTCGCCAGCACGTCCCACGCGGCAAGCACCGGCGCCGCCAGCACGCCCCACATCGCCAGGCGCGCCGGCCACTGCGTGTCGCGCTGCAGGGACGGCTGCTGCGGTTCCGGCTCGAACTTTAAATCTCGAGCGATAATTCCCGCCGTCCCCAGCCAAACAAACGAAGCCAGCATGGGCAATCGGAACAGGCCGCCCAGGCTCGGCAGCATGTGGTGCATAGCCATGACCGACAACGTCATTCCAGTGACATACAAAGAGGTTGCGCCGAAAAGGTGGCCATAGACCGTGCGCCACGAGCCGCGAGTACGCAGAAACAGCACGCCAAAACCAACCGCGACCACCAAATTTTCGATCAGATAGCTCACGAAGTCACGCGAATGGAATAACGCAGGATTCGGCGAAATCAGTTTCCAGGGCATCGCTGCAAAAATGTAGATGTACAGCCACAGGAAGGCCAGCAGGAGGAAATCGATCAGACCATAGCGCAGGGTTTCGCGCATTTTTCGCGCGTGAGGCAACAGCGCCAGCGAGGCCATGAACGGAACAGTATGAAGAAAGAAGAGCAGATCGGCGACGAACGGCACTTCGGCTTCCTGGTGGAGGCTGAACTCGGTATAAACCAGCACTAGGATCCCGGAGAGCCAAAAAGCGCAGCCTAACGCCAGAAGCATCCAGAATCCATTTTGGCGACGGTAGGGAGAGGCTGCGTTCCACAACAGGCAAGTATTCGCGAACAACGGAACCATGCACGCAAAGAAATATCCGAAGCCTGCCAAGGTCGAGTCGCGAGAGCCCAGCAGCGTGACGGCCGCGTACCCGCCGACAAAAAACACCCAAGCGCAAGAAATCAACAGCGTTGAACGAGAAACCTTCATCGAAGGGGCACCAGAATAAATTTTATCGCAGGCCCGGCGCATTCGGCGGCCAACTTCCAAAATCCATACGAAAGCGTAACGTTTGCGGCCGACTGCCGAATGAAATCCCGCCGGCTGTCGTGCGGTAGCTCAAGAGGATGGAGTGTTGCCCAACCTGAAGGCGATCTCGCCCGTGGAGGCGTCGCGGACGAAGTATTCCCCGGGCGCAGTGCCGACTAACGCCTCAAGGTGTTGCCTGCCGTCGTCCAGCGTGGGCACCTGCTTGATCCACAACGGCGTACCGTCATCCATCGTCTTGAAGATGTCGAAACCTAAATCCATACGCACCTCTAGCTTACGACGTTAAAGCAACAGTTAGCTCCATCCGCGGCAAGAGGCTGGACCCACGACTCACCTGCCGTCAGTCTACATGGCCGCGCGGAATTTGTATGTTCAACCTTAGACAGGGCCATTCTTTTCTTGCACTTGGACAGAACTTTTGCACAATAGGACCGCGCAAAACCGGGAATCATGCTCTGAATGACGGGGTTCGGCTTGTTAATCCGCGATGCATTCGAGATTTGAGGACTAAATGACACCCAAGAAACGGGCGGACAAAGCACAGATTCTGTTCCCAACAGGCCTGCCGGTTTCGAAACCGGTGCACTATGACGCTGGCGAGACGATTTTCACGCAAGGTGATGAGTGTACGGATGTTGGCTACATCGAGGAAGGCATCGTGAAGCTGATGCTGGTTTCGAAACGAGGGAGGCGCGGAATTCTAGGATTCCTGGGCCGGGGCGATTTTTTTGGCGAGAATTGTCTGAACGGCCAGGCGTTTTATTCCGCGTCGGCGGTGGCGCTGGTGCCCGGTTCAATCATGGCGATCAATCGAAAAAAGATGTTGAAGATTATTAATGAGGAGCCGGGGATCTGTTCGCGCTTCATCAATTACCTGCTAGCTCGGAATCACCGCATCGAACAGGATCTAATCGATCACCTGTTCAATTCCAGCGAAAAGCGGCTGGCGCGCACATTATTGTTACTCGCCGATTACGAAGCGGGAAACCCGGACATGACGTTCCTCTCCAAAATTAACCAGGACATGCTGGGCGAGATGGTGGGAACGACACGTCCGCGCGTGAATCTCTTCATGAATAAGTTTCGCAAGCTGGGCTACATCGATTACGACAAGAATGGCCGGCTGGAGGTGTTCCAGACGCTGGCGAAAGTGGTGCACGACTAGGAACGCGATATATTTTTAGCGCTTCGGCCGCGCGGTTTTGCGATTCCACATTTCAAGCGAGAACCGCGCATTGCGTTCTCGCTGGCGGCATGCGCATTTTTCGAGTGCTAGTTTGTAGAACTGGCCTTCTGGTCCTTCACCTGCAACTCGTTCACCACCTGCTGAACGTTCGGAACCGCAGCCGCGACTTTTTCAGCGTAGGCGCGTTTAGCCTGAGAGTCCACTTCGCCGCTGAGAGTTACGACGCCCGCTTTGACGTCGTACTTCACATGCTTGTTCAGGCGGTTCTGAATCAGGGCGGCGTCCAGATTTTTTTCGATGCCCTTATCCAAATCCGAATTCACCTCTTTGGCGGCGCTTTCCGCGGCCGGAGGGACGACGGCAATTTGATCCGCCACCACTTGCCCGACGGCGATGGACTTCGCGATGGTCTCCGCTTGCGATTTGTCCATGTCGGATGGCACTTGGCCGTCCAGAGTCACTACGCCTTTAGTCCTGTCCTGGCTTACTTTCACGTCTTTCAAGCCGGATTGGTCTAGCGATTTCCGAATACTGTCAGCGACGTCCGGCGATTTTGCGGGCTCGGACGAACAACCTACGAGGGTGCCGACGGCAAGCAACATGAGCAATGAACCGGGAAGCATGAACTTTCGCACGTGAATTCTCCTTTGAAGTGAACTGAATTGCGTTATTTCGCAGATTTCTTGCGATTCCTTTTGACGAGACGCGCGACTTTGTTGCTCCGCTTCGAAATTGAGGCGGAGGCGCGGCGTTTGCTAGGTGAAACAGAAACGTGCTTGCGAGCACGCGTACGTCCGGAACGGCGGCGACGCGATGGCTTGGTGGTTGCATTGACCTTCGCGGCGACGGCTCCGAGCGTGGAGCCGATCGAGCGGGCTACGGTGGTGAGAAGATCCTCAGCTTTTTGCACAGGCTTCCGTTCAGTGATTTTCATGTTTTCTCCCTTAGTGACTGGTCTTGCGATTTGTTTGGTGATTCGTCTAGCGCCTTCAATGAAAGCACAAGCGTTCTTATGCTTTCTTCGCCGCAGCGTTCGGAGCATCCTTCACCACCGGCGCGTCTTCGCCCAGCGCAGTTGCCAACGCGATCTGGTGGTCTTGTTCGTCCATGAGGATCTCGCGGATGTGCTCGGCCATTGCGTATTCACCTAGTTGCTCACACTGGCGGACTCTTTCGCGATAGTTGCGGATGGTCTCGCCTTCATTGATCAGATCGAAGCGCAACATTTCGCGAGCCTTTTCCGAAGTGCGGACAGGTTTGGGCTGAACCGCGGGCATTCCTCCGAGATAGTCAATCTGGTTCGAGATCATCAGAGCGTGGCTGAGCTCTTCGGCTGCATGCTTTTCCAATTCGTCGGCGATATTCATGAATTCGGCGCCCTTCAGCACCTGCGAATACACAACGTAAGAAATGATGGCCTGATATTCGCGGGCCAGATCTTCGTTCAATAGCGCGATCAACTCGTTGCGACTTATTTTGTCTGCTGCCGGCGACGGTGCTTCTGCCTTCATCGGGGTCTCCTGTTTTGTCTCTAGCGTCAACGCGTGACTGGGCGGAGACGAGTTTGGGCTTGAAGTGGATGAAATTTGGACGCGCCCTGCAGCCGACGCGCTTCACACCGGTGTATTCTTGGCCTCGCGGTAGGCGCGCTCACCGACGTCCGCGGCTTTTTGCACGCGGGTTTTGACCTGGTCAATGCCGTCTTGCGCGCGTTGCGTGATTTTGTGGCCGGCGGCGATTGCGCCGTCCAATTGTTCTTGCGCGCTTTCCACTAAATATTCGCGGGTGTCACTGCCCGAGCGGGGAGCAAACAGCATGCCCAAGGCGGCTCCTACACCGACTCCTACTGCGAATGCCGAGATTGATTCCGTCCAGTTGTGTTTCGCCGTCATGATGTCCTCCATTTTTGGCCAATTGCGTCGTTTCTAAATCGGCTTTCGAGTCATATTCTTTAGTGCTGGAAGAAAAATTGAGAGGGAGCGCCGTGCTGCACGCTTCCTCCCGCGGGGAATTTATGCACCGCTGCCGGAAGTGGTGTGGCGCGCACGCTGATCGTCGGCTTTGACGTCCGCGGAAGATTCGCCAGTGGAGGAAATATCCTCGGCGCTGGTGATCTTCATGATTTCCTTGGCGCGTTTGACTGCGTCGGAAGAGTCGCAGTGGACGGACAGCAGGATGCCGCCCTTCTGCACGCGTCCTTCGTAACGCTTCGCCTCATACTCGGGAATGCCGAAGCCGATCAACGCGCCGGTGAATCCACCGACGGCGCCGCCGACACCAACGCCCGCGAGAGCCGCCATGATTGGTCCGGCAGCGATGAGCGGTCCTACACCCGGGATGGCCAGCGCGCCGATTCCAGCGAGCAAGCCGAGCGCGCCGCCGAGGACCGCGCCGGAGCCTGCTCCGGTGGCCGCGCCTTCCGGCGCCTTGGTGGCTTTTTCAGTTCCAATTTGCCTGGACCCGAGATTTTCCGGGAGCAGGGCGGAAATATCGCTCGGAGAAAATCCGGAGCGAACGAGCGTGTCAGTAGCGTGGTCCGCGCTCGACAGTGTGGGATAAATTCCGAAGACTGCAGTTTTCTTGCCGGACATGTGTGATTCTCCTTTTAGTGAATTAGAGTGTGAAACCTGCACGCGCGTGCTACTGATTTGCTGGTGCGACCTTAAGATGGTTGGTGACGTTGTCAGCGCCGGCCACCGCAACGGCCTTCGCCTCGATACTGGCTTTATCATCTGCGGAACGCACCGGACCTTTCAGCGTCACTTTGCCATCCTGCGTGATGATCTTGATGTTGTGTGCGTAGGTGGAAAGCGATTTGTCCTTGTAGATCGCGCTGCGGATCTGCTTGGTGATGCTTTGGTCGGCTGGATTCACGCTTTGTTGTTGGGCAGTCATTGCACTCTTGCTGGCGTCGCCCTGGTTGGTCTTGGAATTATCGGGAGCGGGTTGCTGGTCTTGCTGCGCGGTGCCTGCAATCAAGGAAGCGCTGAAGAACAGTGTGGCGCCCAGGAGTGACAAATATTTTCCGATTTTCGACGGACGATTCATTTTTTCGATCTCCTTTTTGATTCGCTTTCAGCGCCGGCTTGCAGCGCCAGGGAAGCGCTCAAGAAGTGGTCTGCGACTCTGATGCACCCAGACTAGTGCGGTTCGGATGGTCGGGCTATACCGCAAAGCGCGTAGATTTGGGGGGAGCATGCGGTACAGCTGGGAGCCGCGACGAACGCAACGGGCGCCGACTGCTGTCGCAGACCGTTACGCCGCTAAAGTCGCTGGATACAAAGGTGAGAGTGGGCGGCCGGAGACGTACAGTAAACTCAACGCCAGTCTAGTTGGATGAGTGTATGTTGTCTTAGGCCCAAAAATCGTACAAAGGATGACATCGCCGAGCGCCCGCTGGTTACGAGCGAGCGCGTCAAGCCTATTCATGCGGCAGATTCATCCATAGGAGGACTTATGTTGCGTTGGGCCGTAATATTCTTCGTAGTCGCGCTGATTGCAGCGGTATTTGGATTCTTGGGCATTGCCGCGGCCGCGGTATCCATTGCCAAGATTCTGTTTTTCGTATTTCTAGTTCTCTTCTTGGTATCGCTGGTCGGCGGATTAATGAGTCGAGCGTGATCGTTCACTATTGCTGCAGACTCGAGAAGTGAGGAGATTTCATGAAGACCGCAACGCTGCTGGGGTTCGTGCTCATCGTTCTAGGCGTGCTCGCGCTCGCCTATCAAGGCGTTACCTACACCACGCACAAGAAAGTGTTGGACGTTGGACCCATCCAAGCGACCAAAACGGAACACAATACGATTCCGCTGCCTCCGATTGTGGGTGGTCTTGCGCTGATTGGCGGGATCGTCTTGGTTGCAGCGGGCAGCAAAGCTTAAGGGATTGATGTTTGTTGCGACTGGCCCGGAGGGGACCGCACTCCGGGCCAGATTGTTCCGCCAGGTTGTGGAATGTCCAGTTGTTCGTGATTCCCCGCCTAACGAAGTCCCGCTCGTGTTTCCAGTACATTCACTGTATCCACCATCGAACCACGCAGCCTCGCCGCAGCGGCGCGCTCGGAAAGTGTGGCTTGCAGGATCCGCTCCAAGTCCGTCTTGCGATAAGGATGACAGATGAAATCAAACGCGCGAATATTCAGCGCGGCAAGATAATCCCGGTATTCGTTGGGGCATGCCGGCTCGCAGACGATGATCGCGGGAACTTCCAACGGCTGGCGCTTCAGCAGCCGCACCACGTCGCGGTAGGTCCCATCCACCAGCCAAAAGCCGCAGAAGCACGCGGAGACATTCTCTTTTGCGAGCAGCGCGCGCACTTCGCCGACCCCCTTCGCCCAAAGCGTGCGCAGCGGATACATCTGCAGCAGAGCGCGCATGCTATCGCTGATGACCGGATCTGTCGTCGCTACCAACACCACAGGTTGCGCGGCGGTCGACTGAAATTGTGAAGCTGATTCGCGAGGCAAAACGACGGCGGGATTCTTGGTGACTGCAGCTGCCTGGTCCATGGCCGGATTCCTTTCTGGTTTGGCGCGCAAGGAGAACAAAGAGCCGGCCAGCCCTCAAGATCTGGCGCAGAATTTACAGCTTTTCGTTCTCCTCCGCACAGGCATCATCGCCAAGCGCAGCGAATCGAACAATACTGGCAACGCGTTAAGCAGTCTTGGGAATTTGCTGTAGTCTGCGCGAAATCAAATGCAAGAACACCGATGCGCCGTTCCGCGCGAGCGCCGATTGCCTCCGCGACGGGATCGCAATGGACCTGCGAGGTTATGCCTCGACAATCTGATTGCGCACGGCGTAACGAACCAGTTCGCTGACGGTGTGCAGCTGCAGCTTCCGCATGATATTGGCGCGATGCGTTTCGGCAGTCTTGACGCTGATGTTGAGCGACGACGCGACTTCCTTGCTGCTCTTGCCTTCCGCCAGCAGCTGCACAATTTCCCGTTCGCGCGAAGTGAGCCGGTCGCGCAGCGCCGTAGGCAGCTCGGTGCGCATCCTGCCTTCCTTGAAGCTGGAAAGCATCACTTCTGTTGCGCGGGGCGTAAGAAACGGCTTGTGATTTGCGAGCGTCTCGACGGCGACGATCAAATCGCGGTCCGAATCGGATTTCACGATGTAGCCGCGCACGCCGGCTTCCAGAATGTCGCGAATCAGTTGATCCGAATAATGCACAGAGAGAATCAGGATTTCGGTGTTAGGAGATTCCTTGCGGATTCTGCGCGCCGCGTCCACGCCATTGAGGTCCGGCATGCTGATATCCAGGATCGCGATGTCCGGGCGCAGTTCCTGGGCCTTCGAAACGGCTTCACGGCCCGTATGCGCCTCACCGCAAATTTCCCATCCCGCGTGTGACGTCAGCATCCCTTTGATGCCACGCCGCATGAGATCGTGATCATCGGCAATCAGGATACGAAGCGTTTTCATATTTCTCTCCCACCCGAAGGGGTTGGTGTGGCGATAGTAAAGGATACGCCCTCAAACAGACTTCCCGTAATGGGACGAGGCCAATGTGGAACCTGTTTCATCTTGAATAGTACCTCGCCCGTTCGTTTTAAGGCATCAAGCTGCCGTGCTGCCGTTGCTCCGCCTCGGTTATGAGAGTGAATACATCCCGGGGGCCCGCACATCTGGAGGCGGAGCAACCGGTCGATGAATTCGTTCATAAAATAAATACTTCCGGGCCTGGACCGCGATCAATCGCGGACAAATTACGGTATCTCTGCGGATGAGTCTATCGGAGTTGTCCTGTAGATTGCGTAGGTGTATTCCTGTAGCAGCGCCGATCGAAGTGCAAGAAACGGCGTGGCTTAGCAAATTCAGGACTAGGTATTTTACCTTAGGGCCCTGATTCGGCGACTGGCGGCTGGGTTGCTCGCGACGCTCTTAATTGATCGATGTCGCGAACAACTTTGGCCCATTCTTTCTTGTCCTTCTTCGTGGCAAAGGGCGCGTTCAGGTCAGAGTAGTAGGCCAGCAGCACTGTCCTTAGCTCGGGCGAAATCGCAGCAAAATTGTTCTTCTGCAATCGGTCCAGCAGCGCGGCGTAGGTCTGGTCCGCGAGGGGATACTGGCCCGGTCTTGTGACCGTGCCGGTATCAAAATTTTCGTCCACTAGAATTGCGTGGCCTAAATTCCCTTCCTGTTTCACAAGTTGTTCGTAATTCTGCAGCGCATTGCTGAAGCTGGCGACAAACAGCTTCTCGGCGCCAGGAGTGGGAATCTTGAACGCCAGAGCCCGGAACGGCCCGACCTTGGGTATCAGTCGCAGCAAAAAACCGAGCAGCCGCGTGCCAAATCCGGGCTTTTTATATTTGCCGGGCCATTGCTTTTCGTAAGTGGAGCGCGAAACGCGATAGAGAAATGCGGTGCGCGTAATTCCCGGAGAGTTGCGCTGAATTTCGTCCTTTTTGGTCTGCCAGGCGATCTTGGTGGCTTCCGGCACCAGTTGGCTGACGCCTCTGCGGTAGGAACCAATCGCGAGATCGTAATTGGTAAGCACCGAATTCAGATCCAGCGAATAGGTTTCTTGAAACGCGCGCGCCAGCAGTTCATCTGAAACCTGAAAACCAATGCGGTCGCGATACGCATCGGATGCGTAGCGTCCTTTGGCAACCTGCAACACGTCGAATCCGAATTCAGTTTTCAGATGCGCCAGCGGATTTTCATCGTAGGTGACGACATCGCCGTACTTGTGGCGGAGTTTGGGATAGAGCAGCGGCACCGCGAGGTTTGTGCCGGTGCGATGACCTTCGTTGTCCGCAGAGTAATGCGCCAGGGCGCCGAGCGCGAACGCATACTCGTTCAGGTTCTGCGAATCGCGTAGCAGCGCTGCGACGAAATTTCCACTGCGCACGTAGTGAACCAGGTCGCTGAAGAATTTATTGCCGAACGGGTAGTAGCCCATGTCTTGAATCACACATCCGCCGTAGGCAAATCCGTGAGCGGCCCTCAAATCCGCTGGAGTCGCTTGCGGAAACCGCTCGAGCAGCAGCGGCTTGATCGCTTCATCCCAAGCGGCGTCCACAATCGCTTCATGAGCCAGAACTGAATACGCGCCCGACGGGGACGGTACGACGAGCAGAACGACGATAAAAATAGCTATCGTTCGAGCCATGAAAAGTTCGCCGAACTTCACGTGTTTTCCGGACATTTGTGGGGTGTCGTGGACAATGTTCGATCACTGGCAAAAAAGAGACGAACGCAACAACGTCGAGTAATTTAAGGTAGAGCGGCGATTGTTCCAGAACAATACCAAAGCCTCGGTAGTTCGTGCGCGAATCAGCCCTACGCCGTCGCGTTATCCGGTGATGCCCGATGCCCGCGCTCCGGCGCCGTCACCGGCCGATTCCGTGACCGGCAAAGTCACAATGATCGTGGTTCCGCTGGGCCAAGACCTGATCTGCAGCCAGCCGCCAAGTTGCCGCACGCGCTCCCTCATCCCGCGAATGCCGACGCCCAGTTGCCCACCGCTGCTATTCAAAGTTGCCAGGATCTCTTCCGAAATACCTTTGCCGTTATCCGCCACTTCCAGGCGCACGGTTCCGGAGCGCGCTTCAATTTGAACGCTGGCGGTGTCACTGCCTGAGTGGCGAAAAATGTTGGTCAGACTTTCCTGCACAATTCGGAACAGCGTTCTTTCCACAATTTCGGGCAGGCGATCCGCACCGAGCGAGACATTCAAGTCCACTTTCACCTTGCTGCGTTGGGTGAATCCTTCGATGTACCACTCGAGCGCCGAGCGCAATCCGGCGTAGTCCAGCGTGGGTGGGTAGAGAAGGTAGGAGAGCGTCCGAGTTTCGTCCGAGGCTTTCTGCGAGAGCAGGATAGCTTCGCGCAGCAATTCGGCGGCGGACGGGTCCACATCGGCAATTTTTGCGCTCACGGCCGAGAGGTGAATCACCAATGCGGCCAGGCTTTGTCCGGTGCTGTCGTGCAGTTCGCGCGCGATGCGGCGGCGCTCTTCATCCTGCAATTGCAGCAGCCGCGCGGAAAGATTCCGCAGCGCTTCTTCAGCCTGTTTACGAGGAGTGACGTCGCGATTGATTTCCAGAATGCCGACCGTGCGACCGTGCGAATCGCGCTGCAAGACCTGGCGGCTTGCCACCACGATGCGCTTTCCATCGCGAGTGGAGTGAACCAGCTCGCCTTCCCACGAACCGACCTTGTAGAGCTTTTCATACACTTGGTCGAGCGGTTCGGGAAACTCCGATTTGAGGAATTGATGGGTCACGTTTCCGCAGGCTTCCGCGGAAGTCCAGCCGTAGGTTTTCTGGGCGCCGCCGTTCCAGTAGAGGATTACGCTGTCCACATCGCGCACGATTATGGCGTCGTTAGCGAGCTCCAGTAATTCGGAGTGAAGCTTTCCGCTGGCGACGCGAGAGGCGCGAGTCTTTTTTGCGCTTTTCTTCCCAGCGGTTTTAGCGGGCATATCTCAGACTACCTTGAGCCGGGCACGAATGGTGACGGAAAATTGCTCAGACTTGGGCCGCGGACAGGCGCCGTCACCGGTCGGCCGACGAACTGCCGGTGGGTAAACTTTGCCGTGATCTACAAAAGACTCCGCACATCGCAAGGCTTACTCGACCTGCGGCAGATTCTTGCCGTCAAAAAACGGTTTGTGCTGGCCCATCAACTCCACCGCCGCCACCAGCCAATTGGCCTGCGACTTCAGCAGATAGCCGCTTGCGCCGGCATTCTGCGCCTGGCGAATCATTTGCGTGGAGTCGTGCTGGGTGAAGATCAGAACCTCGGCGGCGGGCAGCGCCTTCTTGATCTCTGGCGTGGCCTCCAAACCGTTCATCCGCGGCATCGTAATATCCATTATCACGATATCCGGCTGCAGTTCTCGCACCATTCCGATGGCCGCCGCGCCATCAGCGGCCTCACCGACGACCTGCCATTCCTTCCGCGTGGCTAGCAGCCGTCCCAAGGCCGTGCGCACCGCTTTTTCGTCGTCGACAATCAAGATTCGAAGGGTCACTACGGCTATTCCTCGCATATTTTATCGAACGACCGCGAAACTGCAATCGGCTTTCGCGCGACCTGCTACGAGCAATTCGCTGCTCCATCATTGCGTGCAAAGACGCGCGCAACGACGCTTGCAATCTCGCGATCAATCGGCAAACCAACCCCTGAAACCGACCGGCGCCCCCGAAATATGTACCGGAGTGCATCCTTATTTACACATCCAACGGACCGCTTTCCTGTCGCCGAAGGAATCAGGTCGTAACCTCCTTGTTTCTAATGGCTTGCGTACGCTCGTCCCGCCACCATTGGTAGCTGAATTGCTTTTCATATTCTTCATATACAGACCTAGATGCCCTTTGGAGCAGTTTGCCCGCAGCCTGTAAGGGGGAAATATGAGCGAGAGCTACGATATCTTCAGGGATCTTGAGGAAACCGGGCCGATTTGGATCGAAGCTGTTCACGGTTTAGAGAGTGCAAAGGCACGAGTCACGGAATTGCTTGCCACGCGTCCTGGAAATTATTTCATCTTTGATCCGCTTGCCGCCAAAGTAATTGCGTCGGCCTTTAAATCGTCGCAGATGCAAGTGCCGGTGACGCTCGCTGGCCGCTGCCATCAATACTAGGAATCTCTACAAACGCCCCATCAGAAATAGTATGAGCAGGATCACTAGTACTAAACCGATCCCGCCGCTTGGGTAATATCCCCAGTCTCTGCTGTGCGGCCACGCCGGCAAACTGCCAAAGAGCGCGAGGATCAGAACGATCGTCAGGATGAGCAGCAACATGTGGTGCTCCCTTTGGCTCTTACCGAAGGGCACGGCTATGGTCCGCGCCCTTCGGAGAGCCTCGCTGGCGAAATTAATTCGCGCTGCCAGCCTTTGCTGTCTTGTGGCGTGGCCTGGTTTCTTCTTCTTTCGCTTCAGAACCACTATCGAAAGCTTCGGAGTTGATCTGTTCCGAAAGCTCCGTGAGCTTCTGATTGGTTTGCTTCTCTTCTTCGAGCGTCTGCTGCAGCAACGATGCGGCTTCGCTTTCGCCCATCAATTCAGCATAGGCATGCACCGCACCGTAGGCCGCGATTTCGTAATGCTCCACGCGCTGCGCCGCGGAAATCAGGGCCGCATCCATCAACGCGCCGTCGAAATCTTCAGACATCATCTCGCCACCTTCCGCCACGATCCCAGCCATACCTTTGCACTTCTTGCCCTTCACCGGCTCGCCCAAGGCGCTCAGAATCTGCTCCAGGCGTGTGGCATGCTGATGGGTTTGTTCCAGGTGTTCCTCAAATCCTTTGCGGAGTTCTTCCGAATTTGCGGCTTTCGCCATTTTGGGCAGCGCTTTGATCAATTGCTGCTCGGAGTTGTAGATATCTCGCAATTCATCGACGTAAAGACTCTTCAAGTTATTGTGGTTCATCAGGGGTCCCCCTATTGCTGATTGGGTCGTATCACCGACCGGATTTTCGCGAGTGCATAGTCAGACTAGGCTTCCATCCTGGCCTTAGCTATCAAGCAATCCCTGTAGCCTGCGGTCATGGTTCCCCTAGGCTAGGCTTAAGCAAGAATTCGTGGGCGTTTCGAATTTCCGTCGCGAGGCCGATATGCAAGGTAAGGCGAAATGTCCCGCGCAGTTAGGTGTTGCGCTGTATTCCGGGCCGGGGAGTTTGTCGCCACTATGGTTGAGCAGTCGGATATTCAATTCAGGAGGTTCAAATGAACTGGGATCAAATCGAAGGCAAGTGGAAGCAGTCGGTCGGAAAGGTGAAAGAGAAGTGGGGCAAACTTACCGACGACGATCTCACGGCCATTAACGGCCAGCGAGACCAGTTGATCGGAAAAATTCAGGAGCGCTATGGCATTGCCAAGGATGTGGCACAGAAGCAGGTAGACGAATTTACGCGGGCTTATAAAACGGACGTCGTTGTCGTGCAAACCACCGCGAAGAAAGCCAAAGCCTAGGCGGTTCGTCATAGCCGTTCCCCTGACCCAAAAAAGAGGAGGTGCTTAATGGCAAGATACGGCAAAGCCGCCGGCAAAAGCGTGAAGAGCGCGATGCATCGCGAAAAGCGCGGCACGCTTCGTTCGGGCAAAGGCGGCAAGGGCGGCAAAGTGACCAGCCGCAAGCAAGCGATTGCGATCGGACTTTCCGAGGCGCGCAAGAAGGGCGCCAAGGTTCCGCGGAAGAAGTCTTAACGCAATTTCTAAACGAATCTGCAAATTGTCGCTCGCCATCAAGGCCGCAATTTTCGCGGCTTTGATGGCCGCGATTCCACTTTCTGATCAAAACATTCACGGCCGTGTTGTGACGCTTCCGGAAATCCCGCCTGCAATTCTTTTCCGCAGCTCTTTTTCAGTGACGCGCGAACGGAATGATCTTTGGGACTGCGTCGCAAAAAAAACAGCGAGGGCGTCCGCCAGGTGGCGCGTGCCCTCGCTGCCAAACTGTTACAAATGCAGCCGCGCTTATTTGGGCTTCGCCGCTGGAGCCGCGTGCGCAGCCGGTGGCGCTTGTCTCTGCTGCAGTTGTTGCTGCTGCTGCGTGTGCCGTTGAACTAATTGCTGGGTCTGCTGCTGGTGCTTCTGCTCGACTTGCTGCGTCCTCTCATCGGTGGCTTTTTGCTTCGTCAATTGCTGATGTTCCTTGTCTTGCTGCGCCTGCAGTTTCTGCCGTTCCTTGTCCTGCTGCGCGGCAAGCTTGGTCTGCTGCTGCTGGTATTTCTGGTCCAACTTCGCATTGCCGGTGTTAGGAGGAGCAGCCCGCTCGGCAGGTGGGAGTTCTTTCGGGTGCACAGCGGTGTTGCCGTGACCACCCGCGTTTTCCGCGGCGTGCGCGTTAAATTCTCCCGGTCTGGCTGTAGCAGCAATCGGCGGCCTACCGTGGTTGGCGGAAGCCCGCAACTCCGGGTTCGCACGCGCGGCGTTTATATGCGCCGTTTGCGCGGCGACCGGACCAACGTGCCGCTCGTGCGCGGCAGCTTCTTCCTCGCGCGTAGGACGAGCGTCAATCCCACCATGGCCGTTGTAACTGACGTGTACATCATTTCTCACGTCCACTCTTGTCTCGTACACGTTGTGAATTACAGTGACATTTACATTGGTTACGGCGCGGTTGTAAAAAAAGTGCCCGCCATCCCAGCGCCCGCCTTCAAAGCCGTGGCCGAAGTAGCCGAAGCCGTAGTTGATCCCGCCGTAAAAACCTACAGTCGGACCCCAGTAGCCGTCATACCAGACAAAACTGCTTCCGCCCCAGCCCCAGTAACCGGGAGTCCAGAAGAAACCCACTTGTGGCGCTTCCACCCACGTGCCGGGAACCCAGAAATAATCGTCGTCGCCCCAAGCCCAATAGCCGGGCGTCCAGATATATCCGTCGCCGGGGCACACCGGCTGCTCGTAGACGGGTAGGGCCGGCGGCGCGATGGTGATCGCTACACCGATTTGCGCGAAAGACGCGGAAGAAAGAAATAACATTGCAATTGCCAGCAGCAGCGGACGAATGAATCGGCTACGCATTAGAGATCGTCTCCTGTCGATAATTCCCCGCCGGTTGCGCGAAGGCGCTTTCCCCGGTCGGTTGTGTTCAGCGAGCAACGAGTATTTTACAAAAATTTAACAAAAATGGCCGGTGTGAGATGCCTGGCATCTCGTGCTGGCTGTAAATGTAGCCTTGTGCGTGATTTCCGCCAATAGGGATTTGCCTGTAAAACCTGGCCAAGTAGCTCGTAGTCCGAATTTGTTCACCTCGCGCCAGTCCGTTTCCATTGCAGACCTGAGACTTGCGGGCAGGTCCGCCTGCTACCCGGCATCGCGCTGCTTTCGAGGATACGAGATCGCGCTGCTCCCCCTAGGTAATCCACTGTATTGAATGAATTCGCCAAAACCGTAAAGTGGGAACCGCGCGAACGCATTCCCGGTTCAGTCCGGCATTAGCCCGAATCCGTTCCTACAGCGAGCGCGCAACGTCGATTTACCGGCAATTATCCTGGGAGGCTTGTGATGTACACGTATCTTTGCTGCCGTTGCACCAAATGTGCCGCGCGAATTGTGTTGGAAGAATGGGCGGAGTCCATGTATCTGCTGCATCGGCCGATGCGGCCGCGTCCCCGGCAACAGAGATGTCCGTTTTGCGAATCGGCATTTGCGCCGGAACGCTATTACGTGACGGAAAGCGGCGCGCCACTGGCCGTGTCCGGGCAAACGATCGAACTGCAGGACTCTTTGCAAGCGCTCTCTAAGACGGCGTGAGGCCGTCGCCGAGCTTCTGAAGGTTTCCCCTGCCAGACTCCTCTAAAGGGGGCTGTCGCCGAGAATCGGCAGCCCCTTCCCTCCTCCAGTTCAGCAGCGTTCATTTCCTTTCATTCGCTCGAATATCTATTCGCGGCTGCTGGCAATTTTCGCAAGTACAGTAATTTCCGCTGCTTCTTAGGAATTAATGCGTATTCCGCGCCGCGGCATTCACCGCCAAAATGGCCTGGCAGGGGATGACAGGGAGTCGGGTGCCTTGCAAAGACAAGGCATGAGGGCTGGGCCGGCTCCCACGTCCCCTTGCCGAGTTTCTAATTGCCAATCTCAATATCGAGGAAGCCAGCGCGCTACGAAGGCCAACAAGACAATGCCCCCAGTCCGCAAGACAAGCAAAACTCGCGAAGCGATTATGGACGCATTTCTGTTTCTGAATTCCCTGATTATGCTTTTCAGCCATTGGGCCGGGCCGCGCAGATAACTCGCGGTCCGCGTGCATGGCGATGCAACGCTCGATGAAGCATATGAGATGAAGCGTGTGAATAAACTGGAGGCACGAATGAACATCCCGTGGCAGATTGCGGTTGCTTCAGCCGACCTGGAAGATCGCCGGGCGATGGTTAATTTCTTGGCGAAGCAGGGATTGGATCCGATTGTTGCGTCCAGCGTCTGCGAATGTCAGGCGAGCATGGCTCAGGAAGACGTGGGCTTGATTTTCTGCGCCCGCTCCCTGTCTGACGGTGACTACCGCGACTTGCTGATTGCCGCGCGTGCCAGCAAGCGGAGAACGCGGGTCGTCCTCACGATTCGCCTGACCGACTGGGACGAGTACCTGGTTGCGATCCGTCTCGGCGCTTTCGACGTTATCTCAGCGCCTTGCCGTCCAACCGACATGGAGTGGATGATTATTCAGGCGCTGCGCGACGAACACGCTCGAAGCCGGCAGATCGCGTTTGCGCAACAGGCCGCCAGCGCATTGCAGCAAAGCCAGGTGTCCAAGTCGGCGTGATGCCACATCCGCCAACGTGCGCGTGCTGCAGGCGAGCTTAGAGCGTGCCTGAGCCGGGAACATCGTGCACGTAGCGCCTATTCGAGTTCTGCTTCGAGCCGCAACAGAAAGCGAATCACTTCGCCCGGATCCCGCACATAATATTTTGCGGCGCTCCCCTGCGGCTTTCCCACGCGTATGGTGATCTGATCGCCCAGCGCGCGAAACGCGGATTCATCCGTGCCGTCGTCGCCAATATAAATCGCCGGGGTGCCCGGCGGCAATTCGCTGAGCAATTCGCGCACGGCGCCGCCTTTACCCTGGATCTCATGGGGCAGCACTTCCCACACCATCGCGCCATCGAGCACTTTCAGCGTCTTCTGCAACGGCTCCACCACTTCCAACAAACAGGACTTCGCGGCTCGCGCGATCGGCGGGCTGGCTTCGCGATAGTGAACCGCGAAACTCATACCCTTGTCTTCGATGCGCATGCCGCGCATCGCAGACATGCTCTTACGAGCTCCGTGTTGCGCTCGCGCCAAAATTCTGGCGGCTGCCTTGGTGATCTTCGTGGTTTTGCGCTCGCGTTCCGCTCCGTGCAGCCCGATAAAATGCAGGGCCTCGACGCCAATCCGGGTTTGCAGGTCCTGGCAGCGCCTTCCGCTAACAATCGCGACAAAAAGTCTGGGATGGCGCGCCAGACGTTCCAGCAGCCGCTTGGTGCGTTGCGGCACGCGCACTTCCCACGGCCTGCGCTGCAGCTTCACCAGGGTGCCGTCGAAATCCAGCAGCAACGCGCATGTTTTCGCGTCGCGAATCCGGGCTGCAATTTCGTCCCATGCGCGAAACAAATACCGCGGCGAATGATTGGCCGGATTGCCTTCCGCCGCGCCCGGAACGCCGTGAGCGCGCGAATGTTCGATCGCACGCTTCTCTTTTGGTCTGATGTGCAATGTGCGTTTAGTGGTCGCGGCTTGCGATTCGTTCATCGAGTGCGGCCGAGTTCTGGCTGTACTTCGTCAATGCGGATTTCGGAAAGCTCCGTGATCAAACTTCCCGCCCATGCAAACACATTATGACGCATCACGGTGTTGCGCATCAGTTTCATGCGCGTTTGACGTTCCTCCGTATCCATTTCCAGCGCGACGCGAATTGCTTCGGCCAGCTGTTCCACATCATAGGGATTCACGATGATCGCGTCGCGCAATTCGCGGGCGGCTCCGGTAAACTGGCTCAGAATCAGCGCGCCTTCCTGGTCGTCACGCGAAGCGATGAATTCCTTCGCCACCAGGTTCATGCCGTCGTGCAGAGAAGTGACCATACAGAAATCCGCCGCGCGGTAATACGGCAGAATTTCCTCGTGGCTGTGGTGACGCGTCAGCAGCGCAATAGGTCTCCAATCCGGCGTCTGCCAGCGCGCATTGATCCGCGCGGCCTCCGCTTCCAGCTCCTGCAGGAAATCGTGATAGCGCTCGATTTCCGTGCGGCTGGGCGCGCCGATCTGCACGAACGTGAATTTTTCGCGATACGCTGGCCACTTCTCGAGGAACCGCTCGACGCCCCGCAGCCGTTCCAGCAATCCCTTGGTGTAGTCCACGCGATCAACGCCCACTCCGATAAAGTTCGCCTTGATGCCCAGCTTGCCCAGCAGTTCGCTGCGCAATACGTAGGGCGACACCGTCGGATCCTGGCTTCGCTGCGCCTCGCGAAAATCCACACTGATGGGGAAAGGACGCACGAACGTGAGATGCCCGCCGCGCTTTACCGCGAATCGTTCCCATTCAATCTGGGATTCGAGAGCGGCGTCCACAGTCTCCAGAAAATTGTCGCAATGCGCCTGGATCTGGAATCCGATCAGATCCGCGCCCAGCAGGCCGCTGACCAGCTCGCGTTGCCACGGGCAAATGCCGAACGCCTCGGGGTTGGGCCACGGAATGTGCCAAAAAATCGCCACGCGCGCGTCGGGACGCGCTTCCTTCACCATGCGCGGAAGCAACGCGAAATGATAGTCCTGCACCAGCACCAGCGGATTCTCGACTCCTTCTATCTCCTGAAGCACCGCTTCGGCGAATTTGCGATTCGCTTCCTGATAACTCTGCCAGTCCGAGGCGCGGAAAATTGGCCGGGTATGCGCGATATGGCACAGCGGCCATAACCCCTCGTTCGAAAAGCCGTAGTAATGCCCTTTCTCCACTTCTTTCGAGAGCCATACACGGCGCAGACTGTAGTCGGGCTTGTCCGGCGGAACGCGGATGTGGTCTTGATGGTCCACAGTCTCGCGGTCGGCGTCGCCAGAGCCTGACGCAATCCAGATTCCATCGCAAGCGCGCAAAATTGGTTCCAACGCCGTCACCAGCCCGCTCGCTGGGACTAGTAGCTCGATCGTCTTCCCCTTGTGCACGTGCATGTACGGCTCGCGGTTGGACACAACCACCAGCGATCCCTGCGAAGCCTTTCCCTGAATACTTACGCGCAGCCGCTCGGCGGTCCACACCGATTCGCCGGATTCGCGCAAGCGCGCCTCTTCCTCGGCGGCAGATCGCGCGTCGGCCAAACTGCGCGTGAGATTCATCACTTCATTTGTGAAGGGAGCGAGAAAACTTTCCTTCGGGCCCGGCGGACTGGGCAGCACGCGTCCGCGGCGTATATCCTTCATCCATTGCGCGGTGCGCGAAATCGGCAGAACGATCGTCCAGCGGATGATCAGTACGGTGATCAGAACGATCAGCAGCACTTCCGCAACCACATGCCAAAAAGTCGCCCGCCACATACGTGCGCTCTGCGTTTCGATGTAGCCCACATCGTGAAAAATCGCCAGTACGCCGACGACGGAATTTTTGTCGTGCAGCGGCATGTAGTAGACATGCATCGGCTCGGTGCCGACATTTATGAATTGGCTGAGGCCGGTGTTGTTCGAAATTACGTTAGCCAGAGGAACGGGCGGGGGAACGAAACGGTTCTGTAGATTGGAACTTTCCGCAAGTAGCTGCCCGTGATTATCGTAAACTGCCACACCCGCGAGCTGCTCGCGGTTCCCGAAGCGTTCGACGATGCGGCGCAGCTGTTCGCGCGAGCCCTTCTCCAGGGCCGGTTCCACGATCTCCTGCAAGCTCTCCGACAGAATTTCGGCTCGATGGACCAGGTCCGTGCGCAGGCCCCGCTTCTCCGCGCGAACCTCATTTTTGGACACAACGAAAGTAACAATGGTAACGGCGGCGACGAGCAGTAAGATCAGGCGTAAGCTCAGCTTCACGTTAACCTCTAGCTGGATTTAGAGATGTCCAGGCAAGCCTCGCTGGAGCGACGGCAGCACGAATGTTGCCAGTCGGCCGCGACTTTTGTTGTTCATAATAGGACACTTAGACCCACCATCGAAAATCACGCTGTGGAGATTCTCCGGGCACCCGGTAGAATCTCCGGTGAGGCATCTCCATGATTACGCGGTGGTTGCTTCAACTGAATCCAGTGTTCACCTGATTTTTTTTCGGACTGCGCGGTCATAACATTGCACCGCACGGCGACTCGCGCACACATGTGCGACTGAAGGGTTAGATGCCTCGCGCACCGAATTCGCGTCGTGTTCTTGCGGTTGCGGGCCGATTTTCAGTCTGGGTGCGCCCTGTCCTCCTGGCGCTCGTGCTTTTCCCGTTCCCAGTGGCTTGGCTCGATGCGTCGTATACTGGCTCGGCCTTTCACAAATATTCCATGAACAATGAATCTCGACACTTCGACGATGTGCAGCAATACATCGCAGTAGGCTGGGATCATCTCATCCGCTCTCTGGACAAATGTAAGACGTACAAAGACCAGAAAGTCGGCGACGAGCCGTATCTGTATTTCCCGGCGGACTTCCAGAGCTTGCCGGCCTTTCAGGATCTGGTGAAGGACTGCAGAGTCCGCGTCGCACGCTTGCCGGAAATCATCAGCAAACCCGACGATGTGCACCTGAACAAAATCCCCCACGCCGGGCTGCTCTATCTACCTCACGCTTACGTCGTGCCGGGCGGCCAATTCAACGAAATGTACGGCTGGGATAGTTACTTCATTATTGTCGGCCTGCTACGGGCGCATCGCCTGGAACTTGCGAAGGGGATCGTCGAAAACTTCTTTTATGAAATTCAGCATTACGGCTCGATTCTGAATGCCAACCGCACCTACTATCTGACGCGCGCGCAACCCCCCTTTCTTACTTCCATGATCCTGGCGGTGTATGACGCGGAAGATCCTTCTTCGCAACAGAAAGATAATGCATGGCTGCAGAAAGCTTACGATTTCGCGGTGACGGACTACGAGCAATGGACCCACCCGCCACATTTGGCCGGCGACACGGGCTTGTCCCGTTATTTCGATCATGGCGAAGGTCCGGTTCCGGAGATCATCGGCGATCCCAGCGATTATTATCGCGGTGTCGCGCAATACTTCCTGCTGCACAACGGCACAAAAGATCCTCATCTTGTTCTGGTCGATAAAGATCATCCGGTCGAATCCCTGGTAGGGCCGCTTTTCCCGGTTTTCGCCAGCGATGAAAAAACGGGTCAAAAATCGCAAGCCAACCAAGCGACGGCGCATTCACCGGTCGCGCAGGTCACTCTGTCAGCAGATTTCTATAAGGGCGACCGCAGCATGCGCGAATCGGGATTCGACGTTTCGTTTCGCTTCGGCCCGTTCAGCGCGGAGACCCACCATTACGCGCCCGTCTGCCTGAATAGCCTGCTGTACAAAACTGAAAAGGATCTCGCGCGCATGAGTTCCCTGCTCGGGCGCCCCACAGAAGCCGCGGAATGGAACACCCGCGCGGCCGAGCGCCAAAAGCTGATACAGAAATATCTTTGGGACGCAAAGCAAGGCCTTTTCTTCGATTACGACTTCGTGACCCACACACTTTCCACCTACGAGTACGCCACGACCTTCTATCCGCTCTGGGCGGGATTGGCGACACCAGAGCAAGCGCAAGCGGTGGTGAAAAACCTTCCTCTCTTCGAACAGCCCGGCGGCCTGGCCATGAGCCGCGTGGAATCGCAGGCGCAGTGGGATTACCCGTACGGTTGGGCGCCGATTCACCTGATTGCGGTAGACGGAATGCGCCGCTACGGTTACGCCGCGGAGGCCGACCGCGTCGCCTATAATTTCCTAAGCATGGTGATTGAGAATTTTGTGACCGATAAGTATATCCGCGAAAAGTACAACGTCGTCCAACGCACCTCCATCACTCATATCGTGGAGGGCTACAGCCAGAATGTAATTGGATTTGGCTGGACGAACGGAGTCTTCCTGCAATTGCAGCACGAATTGCCACCCCCGCTTCTCGAGCGCCTAAAACGCGAGTAAGACGCAAATCCTCGACCGCGTAATCGTGCGGGTGCCGGAACCGCCGTAGGACGCGAGCAGTCTGCACAGACAGTCGCGGCGAGCCGAACCGTCGGCGGCCTTGATCGAAAGGGGGTGGGAGGATGGGGGAACATCCTCCCGGCGTGTCACGGCAAGGGAATTGCCTGAGGAGCCTGCGTGCAATATGAACCTGTTTTCGCAGGCTCTCCATACAGTAACTATCGTATTTTTGATTCGTACGGGCTTTATGGCGATGGGACGACGGGCAGATATATCAACTGCTCAGCTATTCGGCTTGGCGTTTTTCAGAACCGCCCAGATCTGCAGCGGCCGGCTCGGAATCCGTAGGCCCCAGCAGCGCCTCAATCATTCCGACCATCGGAAACGCATTCGTTTTGGACACCACCGACCGAATGCCGACTTCCCGGGCGTGTTTCTCGAGGTCGCTGCTGGCATGCTGCGTGAACAGCACAATTGGCACGGCTGGCGCAATCTCCGACATACGCCGCGCCGTCTCGATTCCGTTGAGGCCCGGCATTTGAAAATCCAGGATCACAATATTCGGATGCAATTCTTTGAACAACTCGATGCCCTTTTCACCGTCGGGCGCCTCGCCGCAAATCTCCCACTCGGGATTTGCCTGCAAGACAGTGCGAAGAGATTTCCGTACCAGTTCGCTATCGTCCACGATCAGGAATCGCGTGCGCATCAACGGGCCCCCGCGGGGCTGCTGGCGCGCAATTGCACACGCGCGAAAATCAGCCCACGCAGTCCGGCGGCCGTCGAGATCATATGCTTTTCACCATCGTTTTATTCACAGGGACGGCTGCTATGACCGTGGTCCCATGCACACCCGATTGAATTTCGAGCGTTCCGCCAAGCTCGCGCAAACGTTCGCGCATCCCGCTCAATCCCACGCCATGGCTTGATCCCGAAGTTGCGGACGCGCCATTTGTGCCAGTCATGCCCTTGCCTTCATCGCAGACTTGTACGCTCAGCAGCTTATCCGGGGTGTGCGATATTTTGATTTGCGCCGTTTTGCTTCCGGAATGGCGGTACACATTGGTCAAACACTCCTGCACGATGCGAAAAATCGAAATCTCCACATTCGGAGGCAGCCGGCCGATGTCCGGTGAGAGTTCCACGGCTACCTTCACGCTGCTGCGCTCCGCAAACCCTTCCGCGAACATTTTGATCGCGGGCAGTAGGCCGATCTCATCCAGCAGCGGCGGATGCAACAGGTGCGAAATCGTGCGCGTCTCCTTCGAAAGCTGTTCTACCAGCTGATTATTCTGCTGCAAGACTTCGGCAACCTCAGGTCCCAGTTTTTTGGTTTGCTGCGCCAACATTCCATTATTCATGGAGAGCGCCGCGATCAAAGGCCCGATGCCGTCGTGCAGATCGCGCGCGATGCGCCGGCGTTCTTCGTCCTGCATCGCCAGCAGCCGCGCGGAAAGCGAACGCAGGTCGCGATTGAGCATTTCCAGCTGCCGCGTCTTGCGATGCAGGTCCGCGAATACTCGTACTTTCGCGCGCAGCAATTCCGGAACGATGGGCACCGCAATATAATCCACGGCGCCGCGTTGGTACGCGTTGAGCCGGTCGATATCCGTCAAGTGCACGGCGGAAATGAAAATAATCGCGACCTTCTGAAAACGCGGGTGTTGCCGGATCATATCCGCCAGTTCGAATCCATCCAGCTCCGGCATGCTTACGTCCATCAGCACCACGGCGATGTCAGTCTTCAGTAAATGATCCAGCGCCTCTTTCCCGGAGCGGGCTTTGATCAGGTTTTCATTCAGCTCGCCGAGAATGGCTTCGTAGGTGATCAGCTTGCCCGGCTGATCATCCACCATCAGAATATTTACCATTTCCTGCTCGCGCATTTTCTCCCTCTTGCTTCAAGCCCCTCGCTGCAGAAAATATTTCACCGCCCGCTCCGATGCCCGCTGCGATGGAAGTCCAGTCGCCGCGAGACGCCAATCATTTTACCGGTGAAACCACATCCGCAACGCGGAAAGCAGTTGCTCCGTGTTCACAGGCTTCGCCAGATACTCGGAAGCGCCCGCTTCCAGGCATTTCTCGCGGTCCCCTTTCATGGCTTTGGCCGTCAAAGCGATGATCGGCAAGCGCCGGAACGAAGGATTGCGGCGGATGATCTGCATCGTCTCATATCCATCCATGTCCGGCATCATGATGTCCATCAGCACGATCGCCACGTCAGGAGTGGATTCCAGCGTGCTGATCGCTTCGCGGCCCGTACCGGCGGTGAGCACCGTCATTCCGCGGCGTTCCAGCACGCTGCTAAGCGCGAAAATATTCCGCACGTCGTCATCTACCACCAGCACTTTTTTCCCGACGAGTGCTTCGTCCGAATGATGCAGCAGATCCAGCATCTTCTGCTTTTCAATCGGCAGATCGGTCACCACGCGATGCACGAACAGCGCGGTTTCATCCAGCAGCCGCTCCGGAGATTCCACGCCCTTCACCACCACGCTGCGTGCCAGCAAATGCAGACGCGCATCTTCTTCGGGCGACAAGTCTTTGCCCGTAAACACCACAACCGGCAAATCGCTCAACGAAGGAGTGTCGCGGAAGCGCTCCAATATTTCAAATCCAGACATGTCCGGGAGCCGCAGGTCCAGCACGACGCAATCGAACGCCTGCTCATCAATGGCGGCGAGTGCCTGCGAGCCCGTCGCGGCAATCTCCACGTCAATATCTTCATAGCCGAGCAATTCGCGGATGCTGAGCTGCTCGGCCGGATTGTCTTCCACCACCAACAAACGCTTGCGCCGCGGCGCGGTGTACTCTTTCATGCGCGCAAACGCGGTCTTCAACTGTTCGGATGTCGCTGGCTTGATCAAGTACGAGAACGCTCCGCGCGCCAGACCGTGTTGCCTGTCTTCATCCAGCGTCAACATTTGCACAGGAATGTGCCGCGTGCGTGGATCTTGTTTGAAGTGGTTTAGGACAGTCCAGCCCAGCATATCCGGCAAGAAAACATCCAGCGAAATGGCTGTCGGCTGGAATTCATGCGCGAGCGCCAGCGCTTCCGATCCGCGCGTGGCGACGAGCACTTTGAACCCATTGTCGTGTGCCAGATCGCAAAGCATCGTGGCGAAGTAGGGATCATCTTCCACAATCAGCAGAATTGGATCTTCCGGCTGCAAATTTTCGCGATCGTCCGCGATGGTGATCTGTTCAATCGCGCGCTTGGACGCGATTCCCGCCGCCGCTTGACCTGGCGTGGGTATCGTGGCGGATTTGGCCTCAGCCCCGGCGACGCCCGTCGAAGGACCCACGTATGTCTGCGGCAAATACAAAGTGAACGTACTTCCTTCGTCGGGCGTGCTGCGCAATTGAATCTCACCGCCCAACAGGCCCGCAAGTTCACGACTGATCGCCAGGCCCAGTCCCGTGCCGCCGTATTTGCGGCTGGTGCCGGCGTCGGCTTGTTGGAATGCCTCGAAAATAATCCGCTGCTTTTCGGGCGGAATTCCGATGCCCGTGTCGGTGACTTCGAAGGCAACCACGGAGGCCGACCGGCCCAGAACCGGGTGGTCTTCGGTCCAGCCGCTTTCGGCGACGAATACGGACATGCGCACGCCGCCCTTCTCCGTAAATTTGAACGCGTTTGAAAGCAAATTTTTCAGCACCTGCTGCAAGCGCTTGGAGTCGGTGACCAGGCTGCGCGTCAAACTCGGATCAGAGTGCACTTCGAAGTTGAGATGCCGGTTTTCCGCTTCGTGGCGGAACGGGCGAGCGATCATGTCCAGCAAGCTGGCGAAGAACACTTCCTCCGCTTGCACCGATACCGTGCCGGATTCAATCTTCGAAAGGTCCAGAATATCCGTGATCAGGTTCAGCAGGTCGGTTCCGGCGCCGTGAATGGTGCGCGCGAATTCCACCTGCTTGTTCGTCAAATTCAGGTCGGGGTTGTCCGCGAGCTGCTGGCCCAAAACCAGGATGCTATTGAGCGGCGTGCGCAGCTCGTGAGACATATTGGCCAAAAATTCTGACTTGTATTTCGAAGTAAGCGCCAGCTCTTTGGCTTTTTCTTCCACGGCACGCCGCGCTTGCTCGATTTCCTGGTTCTTGCGCTCCACTTCCACGTTCTGCTCGGCCAACTGCTGCGCCTTTTGCGCCAGCTGTTCATTTGTCTGCTGCAGTTCGGTCTGCTGCGTCTGCAGCTCGGTGGCCAGTTGCTGCGATTGCTTCAGCAAACCTTCGGTCTGCATCGTGGCCTCAATGCTATTCAGCACGATGCCGATGCTGGAAGTGAGTTGGTCCAAAAACGCCAGGTGCGACGCGGTGAACACGCTGAGCGACGCCAACTCGATCACCGCTTTCACGCGGTCCTCGAAAAGAATCGGCAGCACGATCACGCTGCGCGGCACAGCCTGGAATAATCCGGAGCGGATCGGCACGGCATTGGACGGCACTTCGGTAATCAACATGCGCTGCTTTTCCGCGGCGCACTGTCCCACCAGGCCGGTGCCTACGTGCAGACGGCTGGGATGTCCATCCTGATCGCTATCAGCAAAAGCCGATAGCAGCACCATGGTCCCCGACTCTTCCGATTCCATTTGATAAATCACGCCTTGCTGCGCGCTCACCAGCGGAGCCAGTTCGGACAACAGGCTGCGTCCCACCGTCGTCAAATCGCGTTGCCCCTGCAACATTCCCGTGAACCGCGCGAGGTTGGTTTTCAGCCAGTCTTGCTCGTTGTTGCGATCGGTGGTGAGCCGCAGGTTGTTGATCATCGTATTGATGTAATCTTTCAACTCGGCGACTTCGCCGCTGGCTTCCACTTGAATCGACCGCGTCAGGTCGCCCTTCGTCACCGCCGTGGTCACTTCCGCGATAGCGCGCACCTGGTTGGTCAGGTTGTCCGCCAGCAGGTTGACGTTTCCGGTCAAGTCCTTCCACGTGCCGGCGGCTCCGGGCACGTTTGCTTGCCCGCCCAGCCGGCCTTCCACGCCCACTTCGCGTGCGACGGTGGTTACCTGATCCGCAAACGTCGCGAGCGTGTCGGTCATGTTGTTGATGGTGTCCGCCAGCGCGGCGACTTCGCCTTTCGCGTTCACCGTGAGTTTTTTAGTCAACTCGCCGTTCGCGACGGCGGTCACGACTTTCACGATGCCGCGCACCTGCTCGGTGAGGTTCGCGGCCATCACGTTCACGTTATCCGTCAAATCTTTCCACGTGCCGGCGACGCCAGGTACTTGCGCTTGGCCACCCAGCTTTCCGTCGGTGCCCACTTCGCGCGCCACGCGCGTCACTTCCGCGGCAAACGCGTTCAGCTGGTCCACCATGGTGTTGATCGTGTTCTTCAGCTCGAGGATTTCACCCTTCACGTCCACGGTGATCTTGCGCGACAAGTCGCCGCGCGCCACGGCCGTCGTCACCTCGGCGATGTTGCGCACTTGAGCAGTGAGGTTCCCGGCCATCGCGTTCACCGAGTCGGTCAAGTCCTTCCACGTTCCCGCCACGCCCGTGACGTTCGCTTGCCCGCCCAGCCGTCCTTCGCTGCCCACTTCGCGAGCCACGCGCGTCACTTCTGCAGCGAACGAACGCAACTGCTCGACCATCGTGTTCAGTGTTTCCTTGAGCTGCAGAATTTCTCCGCGCACGTCCACCGTGATCTTGCGTGACAAGTCGCCGCTGGCAATCGCCGTCGCCACTTCCGCGATGTTGCGCACCTGGCCGGTCAAGTTGCTGGCCATGAAGTTCACGTTATCCGTCAAGTCCTTCCACGTGCCGCCGACTCCAGGCACTTCCGCCTGGCCGCCCAACTTCCCTTCCGTTCCTACTTCGCGCGCCACGCGCGTCACTTCGCCCGCGAACGCGTTCAGCTGGTCCACCATCGTGTTGATAGTGTTCTTCAGCTCAAGAATTTCGCCCTTCACGTCCACCGTGATTTTGCGCGACAAGTCGCCGCGTGCCACAGCCGTCGTCACTTCCGCGATGTTACGCACCTGGCCAGTCAAGTTTCCGGCCATCGAGTTCACCGAGTCCGTCAAGTCCTTCCACGTTCCCGCCACACCCGGCACGTTCGCCTGGCCGCCCAGCCGTCCTTCGCTGCCCACTTCGCGGGCCACGCGCGTTACTTCACCCGCGAACGCGTTCAGCTGGTCCACCATCGTGTTGATGGTTTCTTTCAGCAGCAGGATTTCGCCGCTCACGTTCACGGTGATTTTCTTCGAGAGGTCGCCGCTCGCAATCGCCGTCGCCACTTCCGCGATGTTGCGCACCTGGCCCGTCAAGTTGCTGGCCATCGAGTTCACCGAGTCGGTGAGGTCCTTCCACGTTCCGGCGACTCCAGGCACCTGCGCCTGGCCGCCCAATTTTCCGTCGGTGCCCACTTCGCGCGCCACGCGCGTAACTTCGGAAGCGAACGCGCGCAGCTGATCCACCATCGTGTTCAGCGTGTCTTTCAGTTCGAGGATTTCGCCCTTCACGTCCACGGTAATCTTGCGTGACAAATCGCCGCGCGCCACGGCCGTGGCCACTTCCGCGATGTTGCGCACCTGACCGGTCAAGTTACTTGCCATGAAGTTCACATTGTCGGTCAGGTCCTTCCAAGTTCCCGCGCCGGGCACTTGCGCCTGGCCGCCCAATTTACCTTCAGTTCCCACTTCGCGCGCCACGCGCGTCACTTCGCCCGCGAACGCGTTTAGCTGGTCTACCATCGTGTTGATCGTGTTCTTCAATTCCAGAATTTCGCCCTTCACGTCCACCGTGATCTTGCGTGACAAGTCGCCGCGCGCGACGGCCGTCGTCACCTCGGCGATGTTGCGCACCTGCGCCGTCAGGTTCCCGGCCATCGAATTCACCGAGTCGGTCAAGTCCTTCCACGTCCCGGCCACTCCCGGCACGTTGGCCTGGCCGCCGAGGCGCCCTTCGCTGCCTACTTCGCGAGCCACGCGCGTTACTTCGCCGGCGAATCGGTTCAGCTGGTCCACCATGGTGTTCAGCGTTTCTTTCAATTGCAGAATTTCGCCGCGCACGTCCACCGTGATCTTGCGTGACAAGTCGCCGCTGGCAATCGCCGTCGCCACTTCCGCGATGTTGCGCACCTGGCCGGTCAAGTTACTGGCCATGAAGTTCACGTTATCCGTCAAGTCTTTCCACGTGCCGCCGACTCCAGGCACCTGCGCCTGGCCGCCCAACTTCCCTTCCGTTCCTACTTCGCGCGCCACGCGCGTCACTTCGCCCGCGAACGCGTTTAGCTGGTCCACCATCGTGTTGATCGTGTCTTTCAATTCCAGAATTTCGCCCTTCACGTCCACGGTGATCTTGCGCGACAAGTCGCCGCGCGCCACAGCCGTCGTCACTTCCGCGATGTTGCGCACCTGCGCCGTCAGGTTCCCGGCCATGGCGTTCACCGAGTCGGTCAAGTCCTTCCACGTGCCCGCGACGCCCGGCACGATCGCCTGTCCGCCCAGCTTGCCATCCGTGCCCACCTCACGCGCCACGCGCGTCACTTCCGAAGCGAACGACCTAAGCTGATCCACCATCGTGTTGATGGCTTCCTTCAGCTGCAGAATTTCGCCGCGCACGTCCACCGTGATTTTGCGCGATAGGTCGCCGCTGGCCACCGCCGTGGCCACTTCGGCGATGTTGCGCACCTGGCCCGTCAGGTTGCTGGCCATTGAGTTGACCGAGTCGGTGAGGTCTTTCCAAGTTCCCGCGACGCCCGGCACCTGCGCCTGGCCGCCCAATTTTCCGTCGGTGCCCACTTCGCGCGCCACGCGCGTTACTTCAGCCGTGAAAACGCCGAGCTGCTGAATCATGGTGTTGACGATTGTCGCCGAACGCAGGAATTCGCCTTCCAGCGGCCTTCCATCCACATCCAGTTGCACCGTCTGCGTCAGATTTCCTTTCGCCACCGCGGCAATCGCGCGCGTAACTTCCGTAGTCGGCCGCAACAAATCGTCTACCAACGTGTTGACCGAAACTTCCATCTCGCCCCACGCCGCCTTGGGCGAATGAAAACGCATGCGCTCCCGGGTGCGGCCTTCTTTTCCCACCACTTGTCCGACGCGTTTCAATTCCTTCGCCATCTGCTGGTTCGCCGTGACGATGTCGTTGAAGGTGTCCGCGATTTTTCCGGCCAACCCAGTCCAGTTCCCTGGCAGTCGCACGGAGAAATCGCCGTCGCGCATGGTCTGCAGGCTGGCGAGGATCACGCTCAGGTCAGCGGAAACCGGCTCCGTTTCCACCGCTGTCGCGGTCCGGCCGTTACTCTTCGCGTCGAGGCGCACGCCGGGACTCGCGCTCGCAGTTGTTCTACTGGGCTCGGTTCTTTTCATCCTTGTCTCCACTGTGCGGGGTCGACTAGCGCCGCCGTCATTCGCAGTCTTGCCATCGCTGGCGCGCGTTCAACGAGAATGCGCCAGACGAATAATTTCAAAAAACGGGCGCGCAACACCGCCGTCCTAACGGGTTTAACGCAACTTTCGCCGAATAGGACTTGATACCATAAACCCGGGAGCCGCCATCTACAGTAATCAATGTATATACGGCAAGACGTGGGTTTGTCGACAACGGGACACTAGATATCCCCCAGCGGATTTAGACTGCGCTGGCGTCACTTCGTGCCATCTGAAAGCTGCACGATTTACGGGCCTTACGCCGCTTAACGGGCAGGTGCGCGCGGATTTACACGGAAGCGTGTATTTCCAAATATCGCGTTCGCGGTTATAAGTTTGTTCAGGGATTTCTAGGGAGAAGGCCATGGACCTCCGAATTCTAGTGGTGGAAGATTCGGAAACGACGCGGCGCATCATTCGCGCGATCCTGGAAACGCGCGAGTGGAAGATCTGCGGCGAAGCCAAAAATGGCCAAACTGCGATAAGGCAGTTTCGAAAACTCCGTCCCGACGTCGTAATTCTGGACTTCACCATGCCGGCCCTTAGCGGAATTGAAGTCGCAGCTCGTTTGTCGAAGATCGATCCGCTGGTGCCGTTGATTCTATTCACCATTTCCGAAGTGGGCGAGCTCTACGAAGCTGCCCGCGACGCGGGAATTTATGCCGTGGTGTCCAAAGCGCGGGCTTGGGACTTGATCGGAACGATCGAATCCGCAATCGCGCACCTCAGCGACCTCGGTCAACCTATTCAATAGAGGAGTAGCCGAATAAAACCTGTACCGAACCTGTCCGCCACAATTGGTACAGGTTGCGGCCAATTTCGTACAGCTCCGCCGCGTCTGTACTTTTTCTGGACCCTGCCCGCCCCACTGACCAGCTGTTTTCGCCGCCATTTCGCGCTACATTCGAGCGGACTCTAAGATATGAAACGTAAAATATGAAACCGCGCATACGATCGCGATGGGCCAGCACAATTAGTAGCTCGGAGTTCGCAGGGATGCGCGGGACGTGCAGCGGGCACTTGGAATCACTAATCACTTGCCTCACATCACTTGTTACTGCCTCATTGCGGACACTACGCACATTTCTAATCGACGTCTCAGCGATTAGAAACGTCTGTAACTTCCAGAAAACAAACGATGGCGGCCATTTCTAATCGACTATTATTGAGCGTTTCCGCGCGCCTGCCGTGCGCCGCACTGCGCCCTTGCGGCTTCTACGTATGCGAGCAACGCGTGGAACGAAATACGGCGGTCATCCGTGGCGCGGAATTAGCCTCGAAAAAAGCGTGCGAACTGAACTGCCGAATTGCGCCCAGCGAACAAAAAAGGTTCCTTCCGAGCGCGCTGCCGCGCTCGGAAGGAACCGGATAGAACTTTTCTGCGCGTTGTTTACGGCAATTCGCCTACTGCCCCGTCTGCACTACGTGCTTGGGCGTCCTCGCGTTCAGCGTCGCGATCAGACTGTGAGCCGACGGCGGCACCGCAGTTTCGTGAGCCAATACGATGTCCTTCGCGGAAAGTTTCTCACCGTAAATTCTCGCATTGGCGTCGTTGTCCGGCCGGATGGTCGAGCCTTCCAGCGAAACGCCGGCGAATATTCCGCGCGCGCGGGAATAGCTCAGAATTTCGGCGCGCAGCGAGACGTCTGTTTCTGCCGACGCGTCGCGGCCCACCGGTCCAGCCGCCACCGAAGCATCTCCACCCAGTTTCACTTTGCTGCTCAAAATTCCGTTGGCGCCGCGATCATTCATCACCAACAGAACGAAGTCCGTCGCTTGCCCGCCGATTTGAAAGCCAACGCTGCCGCCTTCCAGGGCCATCATCGAAGGCGCGCCCCATGGACCGTTGAAATTTTCGCCCATGCGGCAGGTCATCGCGCCGCGGCCATAACTCGCGCCGACGATGAAAGCAGCCTTCAATACGGACGGAAACACAACGACGCAGTCAGCCTTATCCAGCAGGTCTTGCGGTATATCGTCTGGAACATTCAGAATCTCGTGCAGCACGGTACCGGAAGTTTGCAGGCGATCCTGATCCTTTTCCGTATCGTCTGCCCAACCGCTCACCGCCACCAACATGAGTGCGCTCAGCGCGCATGCGAACATGATCTTCTTCATTTCGATCTCCTAAGACGAATGAAATTGTGCGGAAACACCGGCCGCACTTTCCGAACGCCAACTTGGAACTAAGTCTGGGCCTAATTCCCGGCAGAGTCGCCGCGCAGAAGATGCATGATCAGCGTGACAAGGAACACAGCCAGGAATACAAAAAAGAATATCTTGGCAATGCCCGCCGCGGCGAAGGCGACGCCTCCAAATCCCAGAAATCCCGCGACCAGAGCGACCAGCAGAAAAACCAACGCGTAGTACAGCATCGTTGCCTCCTCACGCCGCCAAACAGCGGCGCCTGCGCATACTCCTTGAGCGTTCACTTGGGTCCTGAAGTTGAATGCGCAGGTAGAGACTAGGCGAGACCGGCCAATCGAGCCATACGTCGAAACCTGTAAACGCGCGGGGATTATTCCGGTACAGCCGATTCGCTGCGAAATTGCGCTATTCGTAGCGCAGCGCGACCATCGGGTCAACCTTGGTGGCGCGGCGTGCGGGAATGTAGCAGGCGAGGAACGCGACGGCGGCCAACGCTAACGCGACCGCGACATATGTGATCGGATCACTGGGCTTGACGCCGTAAAGAAAAGTGGAGATCAATCGCGCAAGGCCGAGCGCTAACCCCGCTCCGAGCACTAATCCGATGCAGGTGAGCTGCAATCCCATTTTGGCGACCAGTTTCAGGACGTCGGAAGGCTGCGCTCCCAGCGCCATGCGGATTCCGATTTCGTGCGTGCGCTCGTTCACTGAATAGGACATCACGCCGTAAATGCCGATGGCGGCCAGCAGAATTGCCACACTCGCAAAAATCCCCAACAGCTGCATGTAGAAACGCCAGTCGCCGAGCGACGCGCCCAACACTTCTTCCATGGACCTGACGTTGCTGATGGGCTCATCGGGATCAATGTTAGCGATGGCTTGCTTCACACTCGCGACGAGGCCTGCCTGACGCCCCAGCGATGTGCGCAAAACCAAATTCTCGTGCAGATGAGCGCGAGTTGCTCCGCCGGGAAAAATCGCGGGTTGCTGAAGATACGAAGCGTAAACGAATGGAGGCGTATCTCTGCCCAGGCCACGATGTTTTACGTCTCCCACCACGCCGACGATCTGCCGCGGGCGAGGTTGATCTACAGGGTAAGGATCGTAGCGCAGCAAAATCTGCTGCCCGATCGGGTCCTCGTTCGGAAAATATTTGCGCGCGAACGCTTGATTGACCACGATTACCCATGGCGTGTCCTCGGTGTCGTGCTCGTCGAAATAGCGCCCCTTCACCAGCGGAATTTTCATCGTGCTAAAAAGCCCGGCACTTGTCTCGCTGTATCCAGCGCTGGGCCGGTCATCTGGAAGCGGAGCCTGATGCCCCAGAATTGAAAATGTGTAGTATTCCGAGCAGCAGTGCATGGGTAACGCTCCGATCAGCGCAGCTGACTCGACGCCGGGCAGCACGCGAACGCTATCGAGAAGACGCGTATAAAAATTTGTAGCGGTGGGCAGAGTTCTTTCCATGTCGCCGCCCGGCACGCGTTCCAGATATTTGCCGCCTTCAGGAAGTTGGACATCCATGGTGAGCAGGCGGTTGTAGTCGAATCCCGGGTTCACTCGTTTCAGATGCAGAATCGTGTTGATCATCAATCCCGCTCCCACGAGCAGGACCATGGCCAGCGCCACTTCGGAAATCACCAAGGCGTGCCGCGCCAGCCGGCTGGACGCGGACATTGTTTTGCGCTCGCTTTCACGCAACACGGCGTTCAGATCGGGGCGAGAAGCGCGCAACGCGGGCGCCAGTCCAAATAAAATGGCAGTCAGCAGTGAAATTCCCAGCGTGAACAGCAGCACGCGGCCATCCAAGGTGATCAACTCCGCGTCGGGGAAATCTCCTCCGGCGAGCGCGAGAAAAACTCGGATGCCGACGAGCGTCAATGCGGTACCGAGCACACCTCCGATCACGGCGAGTAATACGCTTTCCGTTAGCAACTGTTGCACCAGTCGGCGCCGTTCCGCGCCGAGAGACATGCGCAAGGCATACTCTTTTCGCCGCGTCTCAGTGCGGAACTGCATCAGGTTGGCGACGTTCACGCAAGCGATCAACAGCACAAACGCAACAGCGCCGAGAAGCGGATAAAGGAAGCTGCCGGCGTCGCGGTAAAGGTCCTCGTGCAACGGAAAGACCTTGTCGCCCAGGCCCTTGTTCGTTGCCGGGTAATTCTGTTCCAGCCGCCGCGCGATCACGTCCATATCCGCTTGCGCTTGCTGCAGCGTCACGCCCGGTTTCAGACGCGCCACCGGCATCAGCCAGTGATCGAATCGCGCATTGTATCGGGGGTTCGCGGGATTGATCGGTTGCCAGAGATCAATCGGGAACCCGTAGAACGGAGCGAATCCCGCAGGCATCACTCCCACGATCGTGGAAACGATGCCCTCAATATTCAGGGTCTTTCCCAGCACGTGCGGGTCGCCATTGTACTCGCGCTTCCAGAACGGAGTGCTGATCACGATGGCTTGCGAGAGGTCTTGCTGCTCGTCCGCCTCAAAAATCCGTCCGAGGATCGGCTTTGCACCCAGCTGGGAGAAAAAGTTGGGCGTGACGTATTGCGTGTGCAGCGGCCGCGGTTCGCCCAGACCAGAAGCGATGGCCTGGTCCGTGAAGCTGCTGAGCGAAATATCTTCGAAGACGTGGTTTTGTTTCGTCCAGTCCACGTTTTCGGCGATGGGTGGCGCGTTGGTGGAATCGGGATGAACTTGGTCGGTTTGCCAAATCACGACGAGGCTTTCCGGTTGCGGATAAGGCAGAGGGCGGTACAACAGCGCGTTCAACACACTGAAAATCGTGCTGTTGGCGGCGATCCCCAACGCCAGGGACAGGACCACTACGGCCAGGAAGCCGGGACTTTTGCGCAGGCCGCGCGCCGCGAATTTCACGTCTGCCCAGAGAGTCTCGAAAAGCTGAGGGATTTGCATGTCCGCGTTACCTCCTCGGCTCAATCAGGAATTCACAGAGGACCCGCGTGCCCAATTTTAGGAATGTTCGGAAGGCCGAATCGCCTGAGTCGGCCATGAATCACAGTTCTGCCACATAGTCTGACGCAGTAGCAAGCAGAACGGTAGCCCAGGGCTCGCTTCGTAGTCTGATACGAGACGGAAGGCGTGATAGTTCCCCGGTTTCTGGGTAGCATCCGGGAGGCCTCGCCGCGGAGCCATCTGGCCGCGTTACCAGCGTTCGGCTCTGGCCGCAACGGAATGACTCGTGGTAAAGCGCGTTGCCGTGCAATTGTTTTTCCCTCGATTTCACGTCTCCGGCAAATGCGTTTCTCAGGAGTTATTGAACGAAATGCTAGAATCCTCGTCCAGTTTATTGCCGAAGGAGATTTCGGTGAGTAAAGCGATAGAAAGCTTACAAGCAGCCCAGAGACGCGCGATGGCTGTTCGACCAAAGGTCGGCGGCTTCCCGTATCTGGCTGAAATTCTGCGGCGCGCAGGTGTGACTCGCAACCAGTGGTTTCTACCAGCATGCCAGAGCATCTATTTGACTCAGGAAGGTCCGGTCGTGGAGCAAGGCACACCGCTCTTGTCCGGCACGGCGGATGTGCCACGATTCGACAAGGAAGCGCTCATCGCAGCGTTGCGAATCGACCAGGCGGGGAAGAGCACCTTTGCTGAGTTTCTACTCGCGACCTGGCGTGCCGGAGTAGTACGGTATGAAGTCGATTTCGCGGGGCGCACCTGCAAGTATTACGGCTGCGAAGGCGAAAGCTATATCGAAGAATATCCGACGGTCTCGATTGATTGAGCACTATGAAGTCGCGTCCAGCGACGCCTTCGCGCTTTGCGGATTCTGAACCGGCTGATGGCGAGTCGCGATCGCATCGGCGAATATCCAGGTGGCACCCACCAAAGCTAGATTGAATGCGTTGCCGCCCCAGGCAGCATGGTCCTTGGGATTGGCGAAAATGAACTGCGGCAATGCGAATACGTTAAAAGCCAAAAACATCAGGGCAAGCAGGCGCGCTCCAAGGACGTCCTGAATCCCAGAAAGTATGGCCAGACCTGTGAGCACGAAGCAGATTCCGGTGAGGATAACCCAGAATTCCTGTCCCAAAGGCATCCACTTGGGGACATAAAAAAGATTGTCCGCAACGGCGTCCAAATGGTTCACACCAAAGTTGATTGCGCAGAGTCCAAAGATCCAGCGGGTAATAAGGATCGTTCGCGGCCATGAAGAGCTGCGCGTTGCCATCGATGCGTAGACCAGTGCTCCTCCGGCCATCGCGATGAGTTCGATGCCCACTCCAGCCGTCACACCGATAACGACGGGAAGTCGAAACCCGAGATAGTGGGGCGCCGTATAGAGTCGAGGGAGCCAGAAGATGGTGAACACGAAATAGATGATCGCCAGCAAGGCCCCGCCGAAACGAGCGCTACGGCGGAACAGGATCGCCAAGCCTCCCGCGATCATCCAGGCGGCGGTGATATACGCCAGGATCTCAACGCCAGGAATGTGGTCACCGAAAGCCTGAATCGGTTGATGGGACGCGTCAAAATCGCCCCAGATAAGGTCCATAACACCGCAAGCCGCTGACGCTAGGCCATACATGATGACGCCGGCTCTCATGACCGCTCCACCCTGTCAATTCGGAGAGTCGAGCCTAATGAAATGGTCCCGCCACGGTCAAGCGGCAGTGTTCGCTAGCTCCCGGTAACTCACGTTACTCGATCCCTACACGTTTTCGGGTATTTATAGGCTAATGCGGACGCGTTATGGTTGGCCGGGTGTCGCCATGGCGCGATGGGTTTTGAAATGCTTTGAATGTAAGTCGGAATTCACTCACTCGGCGATCCGCGATGATGGGAAAGCGAGCGATGTGCTGCGGGTGCCTCTGAAACCGGACTTTCCGCCCGGCGGGGCGCAAATTGCGTGCCCTCATTGCGGGGTGTCGGCGGCTTATCAGCGCAACGACCTGAGCTACAGCTCGTGATGGCGGTCGTCGTGGCGCTCGTGACGGCGCTGTTAACCGGCGCTCTGAATTGCGCCTTTAATTGGCGCGCGAGTCTTGCGACTCTGACAGCTCAGCCTCGCCAGTCGCGATGCTCTCGCGCGTTTTCGCCATCAAGTTCCCGCTGATTTGCGCTCGTTCACGATAAACGGCGGCCAGCAAGTGCAACTTGGCCTTTTCCTCCGCGGCCAGTTGCGCCGCGAGATTTTCAAAATGCTGTGCGGCCTCGTTCAACCATCTTCCGGTTCCTTCCGCAAACGTTAGCACTTCCTTGAGCAGGTCTTCCATATTTCTCCTTTCAGAATCCGGGTTGCTGAAAACTGAGACGAATTTTTCAATTCGTTGCTGCTTCATCTGTTGCCTCCCCTCAAGGCGCTTGATGACGGACTTGCCTCCCGCGAAACAGTGTTGGGCTCTTGCGCCGGCCGCCAAGCGTGCGCTCTGCCGGCTCCTGTGCTGTTAACTTTTGATCCCCGTTCGCCCCGGCTGGTTCGATGGCTATTTTCGCGCCAGCCTCTTTGAGAATTTTCTCAACGACTTCCAGGGGAACCTGCTCGAAATGCGTTTTGTGCTTGAGCATCTTCGGGCTCCTTGAATTCACCTGCACCATACCCGGCGGGAAGTGATACGGGTGAAATCTTTTGCGCAACCGCTAGTCGGTAGGTTGCGTTTCGCACGCCCGCTTAGCGATAAGTGGGCATACGCCACTCCCCGGCTCGGGTCCTACGTACGCTGCTACGCCCCGAATATTTCACTTGACCGGCTCGATACGATTCGATACGTTAGGCGTAGGTCAGTTTAACGCTACGTTAGGGTAAGGGGGATGCGATGGGAAACACGACAGGCAAGAAGACCGCCATGCACTTCAAGACCATGGTGCAAGCCGACGTGCCGCAAGGCCGCAACGGCAAGCACAAGCTGATCGTCACTACCATTCTGAAGGATCTGGACAAGCTGAAGGATGGCGCCGCGATCAAGGTGCCCCTGGCTGAACTTGCGGAAGCAAAAGCAAAAGTTCGGTCGGCGCTGAATCGCGCCACGCGCAAGGCGGGAATGAAGGTCGCCACCGCCAGCGATGCGGACTACTTCTACATATGGAACGTCAGGGAGTAGAGGAATCCGGCACGGCGGAGCACCCCTGCCGGTACATTCAAAACAGCAATGGTCAGTTCGCCCAGCGCTAGACGGCCTCCAACTTCGGGGCGTCAAGTGTGCTGGCAGCGGATTCATTCGACTCGACGCCGCTGGGCGGCAATTCGGCTCGAACAGGCGAGAGAAGTTGGATTGTGACTATGACTGCCGGGACCAGGAAGAGGATCGTTACGCAAGTCCACATCAGCGCGGCAGCAAATTGCTGTTCTTCGAGCGCTGACCACCCGAATAGCCGCGGCGCTGCAAGATAGGGCGAGTAGACGACGCGATCGCAGAAGACCAGGAACGCGGAAAGCGCGTCGCACGGCAACGTGGCGCCGAACAGATACAACGGGATGGACCAGCGTGGCCAGCGCGCGACGCTGGGCCATGGTTGAATCACCGGCCACCAGAACAAAAGACCCGCTGCGAGAAAACTGGCGTGCTCCAGTTCGTGCAACCAGTTCCAGCGCAACGCCAGCTCAAAAACCGCGGGGATGTGCCATCCGAGCAGTGCCAACGCGGCAACGAGCCAGCCAAATGCGGGATTCGCGATCAGGTGTCCGAGCCGCTTCACTGAATTCCAACGAAGAATCGGGCTCACGACTCCGCGAGCAAGAGGCTGGGGCAGTCCGTGAAGCAGCGGCAGCTGCGGTGCGCCGAGCAGAATTAGAGGCGGCGCGACGGACATCAGCAAGAGATGCTGCAGCATGTGCACGGTGAGCGACGCATCGTCAAAAGCGTTCAACGGAGACCCGATCGCGAGCCACACGAAAATGATTCCACAGAAAAAAGCTGCGAGCCGCCAGCGCGAAATTAGATTGGGGAATGTAGAGCGCAAGCGAAACCAGCCTCTCGCATAAACAAAGGCGGTAAGGCACAGCGCCAGATCAAGTCCGAGGGGATTGGACCACGATTGCAGGATCGCGTGCGCGTCAGCATTCATAGCTTTTCACAAAAGTTCTACGGGTGGCCGGAACCAGGTGCCGCCGCGTCTGGGGCCAGGGCGATGGCCCGCGCGGCGTCGCGTGCCGGCGCTTGTCCGGCGGGATGCAGCGATTCGAGGAACGCGACCAGCGCGGTCGTCTCGGCGGGGCTCAAATTCTTGCCGTAGGCGGGCATATTCCCGCCACCTTGAATCACCTGCCGAATCAGTTGATCCTGCGTCAAGCGTACGGCCACAGCATCCAGAGCCGGACCGCGTTTCCCGCCTTGGTTATCAAGCGAGTGGCAGTTGTGGCATTGCTTCACCTGAAAAACCAGCGCGCCTTGCCGCTCGAGTGCCGTACGGTTGTGCAAAAACTCGGACGGAATCGGGGTACCGCTCCATGCATCCATCACGGGACTCCACGGGGTATGTTCCGCAAGGTGCGTGAACGTCGCTAAAGCCACCGCGACCAACAAAACGGTGAGCACGGCCACGGGCCTTCGCCGCCAGCTCTTCTCGCCTTCGCCGAACATGAACGGCAAACAGAGTAGCCAGAGAATTGCCACCACAGGCCCAATCAGCAAGGCAGGAGTTTCCATGGACGGGGGCAAGAACGAAAGCACTGCATAGAGCCAGAGAAAGAAGAAATCCGGCTTCGGAACGGTTTGGATAATCGTGGGATTCGGCGGGCCAGACGGACCGAACGGACCGTAATAGATGGCGCACGCCGCGATCGATAACAGGATGAAGCCATCGAAAAGTAGATCTTTCCCCATGCCGTCCGGGAAGAACCGTATGCCGTCCTTCTTGACCAGCTCGTGGTATTCCTTGACATATGTCGCCTTGCGCACCAATCGCCCCGGCATCGGCCACTCATTAATCCCCAGCTTGATCACCATCAATAGGTGCACCGAAACAAACGCGATCAACAGGCCGGGGACAATAAACACATGCAGCGCAAAGAACCGCGACAGGGTAGCTCCGGCGATAATGGGGCCGCCCAGCATCAGGTTGACGATTGAAGGTCCCATCACCGGGACGCGACTGGCAATGGAAGCCCCAATTCCCAAGCCCCAGTACGCGTCTTGGTCGAATCGCAACACCTGGCCGGTGAACGCCATGCCCAGCGTCACGATCAAGAGAAATATGCCGACGATCCAGGTTAGTTCACGCGGATATTTGTACGCCCCGAACAAAAATACCTGGACCATATGGATCAACACAATCGCCACCATAAAGTCCGAACCCCAACCGTGCAGCGCGCGAATGAACCATCCCAGCGAGACCTGATGATTCAAAGTCTGCAGGCTGTTCCAGGCTTCGCCGGCGGACGGGACGTAAATAAACGCGAGCAGTATGCCGGT
>Ga0210390_10000252_pt1 | contig 59200 bp, 44 predicted proteins | sample IncBWH11OmetaG_FD_161050 | JGI IMG/M metagenome (GOLD analysis project Ga0210390, IMG submission 161050) | Forest soil microbial communities from Barre Woods Harvard Forest LTER site, Petersham, Massachusetts, United States - Inc-BW-H-11-O ... | reverse complement strand
ACGTCGTTCGCCAGCGCCAAAACGAACCCTGTGGCCGCGATCACGCCAAGCACGATCAACGACCGCGGTCCACTCTCCAGGTACGCCTGGTAAGAGCCTGCCCACTCGACGCAACCGCCGACGAGCACGCAGAAAACGAATGCTCCGGCCAGCGCCGCCGCCCGATCGCCCTTTGGTGTCATCATTTGGCCACCTCCCCAGCGGACGGACGCGTTTCGCAGTCGCGGCCGTCTTCCGTTCACGTAAAGAAAGGTGGAAGCACGCCGCGTGCCAGAGCGAGCGGTCGACACAGTGCCAATCTTCGGGCTACGGCGAGCGCCGGGCCGGGACCGCGCCCCAACTGTAGTAGGGATGCTTGGGCAGCAGGCCGATCTTGGCCAGATCGATCGGCTGGAAGCCGAGCTTCCAGGCGGGCGAGTCGGGCTGCAGGCGGAGATCACCTTTCTCAATATCGACGAACTTCGGATCGGCGCAGAGGCTGTCGTTCTCCACGCCCAGCGGTTGTTGCCCGTCGAGGTATTTCTGGCCCCAGGCTGGGTCAGTCGGGCACCAGTAAAGGTTGTGATCCGTATGGGTGCCTTTCAGGCGGTCGCCGGGCCCCGTGGAGAAGGAGCGGTACTCGAGCACCGGCAGGTAATCCTTGCGCGGCGAGTAGACGATATTGCGCTCGATCCTTGCGCCGGTGATGTCGAGCTTGGCGTTTTTGGGGCCGTAGGGATAAAGGCCCGGCAGGCAGATGTATCCGTGCACGATGTTCGCCGGCCGCATCACCCGCGGGCTCGGACGAATGTCCGCGATGATGTTGTTGAGGATGTGGTTCCGGCCCGTCATCGAGATGCCGACTTGGACGGTGTGGATCCGAAAGATCACGTTACCTTCCACGATCGTTTCGTTCTGCACGTCGTCGCAGCGGATACCGGCTCCCATGTGTGTGCCGGTGCAGTCGTGGATGAAGTTCTGAAAGATGTGATTCGCCCGGCCGCAACCGGAAATGTAAATCCCGTTGCCGTCGCCCATCGATTCCATCACGTGATGGATGTCATTCTTCGCCACCAGATTTTCGCGGGCGTGGAGAAATTTTTCGTAGTCGTACCATTCGCTCCAATCGAACGACAATTTCGTCTCGCCGATTTCGTGCCAGCGGACCGCGCGCGACGCGTCGCCTGACGGGTCGCCGCGCCCCATCGAAACGCGTCCGTCCACCGCGATCCCCGAGTACGGCGTGTGGTGGATGAGATTGTGCGCGACGTGATTGCTGCCGCTCTGCCAAACCATGATCGCCGGCGTGGCCCAGTAAACCTCGCCGGTGTGGTGCACCCAGTTGTTGACCACTTCGTTGTGGTCGTTCGTGTTTTTGGCGCCGGGGCCGTAACCGGCCAGCAGGATGGCGACCGCACCGACGTGGTTAAACTCATTGCCGACAATGCGATTCCGCTGGCACGTCAGGTCCAAGCGAAGGCCCGTGCCACTGAGGGCGGTGAAGCGACAGCTTTCGACCGCGCATTCGGCAGCGCCGCGAAATCGCACGGCCGCCGTCGGTCGGTCGAACATTTCCCAGCTGTGCTGCAAACTCCAACCGGTGTAGCCGTGCCAGGGGAATCGGTCGGTGTGCGCGAACGTCAGTCCCTGGAACACGAGACCCCACACCGGCTGATCCCGCGGGCCGTCGTAGTCGATTTTCCCTTCGACTTTGACCAATTCGGTGAGCGCCGGGGCGACGATGTCCTCACCCGGCCGATCTCCCTTGGGCCAGAGATAGATTTTTCGCTGAGCGGCGCTCGTGACCCACTCACCGGGCTCGTCGAGGGCCTCCAAGATATTCTCGACCCATAGCGTTTTGTCGAAATACTTGACCCGTCCGATGGGCCGCGACGGAGCCAACGCTGTCTTTGCGACGCTGGCCTGCTCATCCACCGCAGCGATGGGCAGGATGTTCATTTCGTAGTCGCAGCTCGGGATGACGAGCAGCTCCGCCTCCTTGAGGTCCGGCCAATTCTTCATCGCACCTGCCGGGAAGCGAAACTCGTTCAGCGGCTGGTTCGCCTTCACGAATTCCGGCGGCGTGAAGCCATTCGTGCGGGCCCGGGGCAGCCGCTCCAGGCCGTCGTATAAACTGAGAACCCGCTCGAGCCCGGTCGGCAGGTCGGCAACCCACACCTTGCCGCGCGCTGCGACCGGAAGTCCGGGTGGATTCTCACCCAGCCTGCGCCAGCCGCGAATCGGCACGCCCGAGCTGATAATCGGCGTCTCGCGCGGAAAGGCAGCATACGTGATCGTCCCGCCGTTCGGTCCCGAGTCTTCTAGCGCAAAGACGAGCGTTTCCCGCAGCGAATAAGTGCCGCCGCGAATGCTCACGACGAAGTTCTTTTTCTTCGACACCTTCTTCAACGCGCGCACGGCGTCGCGCGCGCGGGTTAGAGTCGCGAACGGCCCATCCGTGCGTTCCGCATTCGGTTCTGCGACTCGGCCGGACCACTCGTCTCGTCCGCTGGTTGCGACATAGAAGTCGGCCGCAGTCGCGGCTGTGTCATTTGTGCCGACGGAATGCGTCGGCGCGGCAGCTTGTGCGTGAGAGCAAATTGGAAGCAGCCCGCAGAGCACCAAGGCGAGCGCGGCGATCTGCTGGTGAGCGCGGTGCGACCGTTCTTTCATCTTCTACCCGAGACCGCGCTTGCTACTCGTGAGTGCCGACCACGCTTTGGTCAAAGTCGATGATCGAACCGGTCATTAGCCCGGACCTTTCCGAGAGCAGGAAGGCGGCCACTTCCGCGACCTCGGTCGGCTTCACGAGCCTGCCGAACGGCTGCTCTTTTTCGGCCTTCTGCAGCCAGTCGTCGCCGGCCCCGTGAGATTTCTTCTGCACCGCATCTTCGCCCGGGCTGTCCATCCAACCGATGTTGAGGCCGTTGACGCGGATGCGGTGCTTCAGCACGGAGCACGCGACGTTCCGAGTCAGCGTCGCCAGGGCGCCTTTGGAAGTCGAATACGGCGAAAGAAACGGCTGCCCGCCGTGGCTCGACATGCTGAGGATATTCAGGATCGTCCCATCGATTCCGCGGTCGACCATCGTCTGGATCGCCCCTTGCATCAGAAAGAACGGGGCGCGCAAGTTGATGGCCATGATGCGGTCAAATAGTTCGGGCGTCGTGTCCAGGATCGTGCCACGCTCCGAGGTGGCGGCACTGTTGACCAGGATGTCGATGCGATTGAACGCACGCCGGGCGACCTCGATGACGCGGCGGCAATCCTCGACCACCGCCAGGTCGGCCCGAACGAACTCCGTGCGGCAGCCCCGCGCGCTGAATTCGCGGGCGAGTCGTTCGCCGTTCTCGGCGCTCCGCCCGCAGATCACCAACCCGCCAATCAGGCCTTCATCGACCAGCCGGCGGGCGATGGCTTCGCCGAGGCCCTGAGTGCTGCCGGTCACCACCGCCACTTTTTCCGCGCCGCTTACCATCGTTTGCCGCCTAACATCGCTTGGGTGCCGCCACGCCCGTGAAGTTTGGCTGAAAGGTACTCGTCGATCAACGCCTCAGAGTGCGGGGACGGCTTTCTTCGAGTGTCCCCCGGCTCGCGAGATTTCTCGCAAGAATCTATTGACTACGCGCATAGTCTCACGTAAGGTTGACTACGCACATAGTCAGGAGGGCACAGATGACGCCGCCACGCGATCCCCTGGGGCATCTGGAACTCGATGTCCTGCGATACATCGCCGACCACCACCCCATTACCGTCCGTGAGGTTGCCACCCACTTTGCGGAGACGTCCGGCCAGGCGCGGACCACGCTGTTGACGGTCATGGAACGACTGCGCGCCAAGGGCTATCTCACGCGCCGCAAGTCGAGCGGCGTGCACCGCTATTCGCCCACGGTCTCGAAGAAAGAGCTGCTGCATCAAATTGTCGGAGACTTTGTCGAGGACGTTTTGGGCGGATCCCTTTCGCCGTTCGTCGCCTATCTGACCCAGTCGTCGGTGCTCAGCCGCGAAGAGGTCCGCCGGCTGGAGGGGCTAATCAAGCGGATGGAATCGCTCGAAGAGAGGAGCGAGCCATGAGCGAAGGGTTACTGGCCGTCGGATCCTGGGCAGAGCCGTGGAGCGAACGGATCTTCCAGGCGTCCTGGCAAGGTGCCGTCGTGCTGGCCGTCGCCTGGGCGATCGGGCGTTGGTGCACGTTTCTTTCGCCGCGAGCGATCTGCTGGATTTGGCGGTTGGCCTGTCTCAAACTCTTCGTGGCCTTGCTTTTGGTCGAGCCGATCAACCTGCCGCTCTTGTCAGCAACGCCGGCCGGGGCGGTTTCCCACGAGACAATCGAACCCCGTGCGCCCCTGGCGCAGAGCGCCCGGCCAGAACCGTCCTTGATCGAACGCACCGTGTTCGTTGGGCAGAACGACGCTCAGTCGCCAGCAGAGACAAATCGAATCAGCCTGTTGCCGCTATTGCAGGTGCTGTGGTTGGCGGGCATTTGCGGCTCTGTGGCGATCACCTTCGGGCGATGGCGATCCGTTCGCCGGCTGTGCCATGAAGCGCAACCGATCCAGCGCGCTGTCCTGCATCAGTTGCTCCGGCTGGAGGCGGAAAATCTGGGAATTCGCCGGCAGCCCGAAATTCGGTGCTCGGCACATGCAGACGGCCCGCTCTTGGCGGGAATCGGGCGCCCCAAAATCGTCTTGCCCGATCGGGTCGAGGAATCGCTCGACGAATCGGAATTGCGACTGATTCTGGCTCACGAGTTGGCCCACCTGAAGCGCCGCGACCTCTTGTGGAACTGGCTCCCGACGATCGTCGGCTGTGTCTTCTGGTTTCACCCGCTCGTCTGGTTGATGAAGCGCGGCTGGACCGAAGCTCAGGAAGCCGCCTGCGACGAGTTGTTGATCCAGACTCGTGTCGCCCGGCCTGCCGAGTACGGGCGGTTGCTCTTGAAACTCACGCTCCGCTGGCAGCAGCGATCGGGCACGTCGCTGATTGCCGCCCGCATGTTCGGTTCCTCTCATAACCTCGAACGGAGGATTCGTACGATGGCCCGAGTCCGCGCGTTTTCATCCCGTAGGCTGATTATCACGGCCCTGATGCTTTCGCTGGTCGCCGTGCCTGGGATGGTCCCCTGGCGACTCGTCGCGCAAGAGTCGCGTCCAGCCGCCGAGCGGGGCGCCAAAACTTCAACGAGTGCAACTCCGACGCAGACGATCAGCAGCCTCCAACCGAGTTTCATCGGATCGACTTCCAGCGACGGCGCCCTCATCAATTTCTCATTCTTTGTCGGGGGCGAATTGCCCGGCAAGATTTACACGTGGGCGTCGCTCGAGTTGAAGACGCTGAGCGGCGGCACCGAAAGGTTCGGAGGGCCGATCGCGATCGACCCCAACACCGGCAAATGGGAGAAACTCGACATCGACGGCTCGTCAATCCGCGTCTCCCCCCGGGCGGACCTGCTGACATTTTGCCGCTACGGCCAGCCCGACCCGCAGACCCGATTCAGGAAATCCGATATTTTCTTCTCGAACCTGCAAGGCGGACAACCAGTGCGCGTCGCGGAGAATGGTTCCGGCGCGGTGTGGTCGCCGGACGGCAAGCGCCTGCTGTATCACGTCAACCATACGAAAATGTCGGAAGACATCGGCTTTCGCGGCACAGTGTGGGTTTTCGATCTTGCCTCGAAGAAAGCGATCAAGCTCCCTTTGCCGGAGACAGATGAAGTGGACGATTGGTCGCTGACAGGCGATTGGGTCGTCACGGTCTCCGATCGCCATCCTCCCTTCGGCCACGGCTATCAGTTGTACGTCATGCATCCCGACGGGACCGGCCAGCGCCGGCTGACGGAGGGCGGCGGGCTCAATTGTTATCCGCGGTTCCAACCCGGCACGAACCGGATCGCCTACCACCATTCTGGGCATGACTTCGAGGCCTTGTGGCTCGTCGACTTCGACGGCTCAAACCGCAAACAGCTGCTCAGCAGCGATCAGGAGGGGCGCGGCGGGCTGAACGGCGCCGCCTGGTCGCCGGACGGAAAATGGCTCGCGGTTGCCCGATTCGATTGGGAATCCAGATTCGTCGGCGAGGGAAAGACGAAGAAGCGGGAGTTCTTTCGGGGCGGCGGCTCTGCCAAAGATCGACTGGAAATCATCGCTCCCGATGGATCCAGCCGGGGGCCGCTCAAGCTCGATCGCGTCGTCGACGCGAGTTTCTTCGCGCAACCGGATTGGCGGTAGGCCGGGTCTGACTGCGCATGATCCCGGCCCTGCACCGCCTATTTCGGCCCGCGCATTCCCGCGTGTTCGCGGAGGATTTGAATGGCCAGGTCGATTGTGCGCCGATGAGTCCGCAGCCCCAGTGCGGCCATGCGCAACGTGAATCGACCGCCGAGCATCGTGGAAGACAAGAAGATTCGGCCGTCCCGGCGGATGCTGTCGACGATGGCCTCGTTGTCGCAATTTTGCTGTTCCAGGCTGGCACCGGGTCGAACCCGGCGAAACGTCACGATTGAAAGATCGGGTGGCGGGCCCACTTCAAATCCGTGAGATTGGATTTCCTGGCGAAAGTAACGGGCCAAAAGCAGTTTCTCCTCGAGCGCGGAGCGGAACGGTTTAACGCCCAGCAACACCAGCGGCAGCCACATCCGCAGCGCCCGAAAGTGCTTGGTGAGTTCCGGGGAGAGATCAGCGGGCGAGACTTCGTCCATCGATTTCGTGACGTCCTGCATGTAGTTGCCGGAGTAGTGATGGGCCGCCGCGAGGGCCTTGCCGTCCCGCACCACGACGATGCCCGCGCCCCAAGGCAGGAACAGGCTCTTGTGCGGATCGATCACGGCCGAGTCTGAGCGCTCGATCCCTTTGAGCGCCGTCCGTCCGTGTTCGGTCAGGAGAAAAAATCCGCCGTACGCGGCGTCGACGTGTAACCAGCAACGCTCGCGTTCGCAGATGGTCGCAATGGGTTCCAGGGGATCCACCGCGCCTGTATCCGTGGTGCCGGCGGTGGCGACGACGAGCCACGGCTTTAACCCTTGCTGGCGGTCTAGCGCGATCGTTTGTTCCAGAACCTCGTGCCGCATGCGGAAGCGCTCGTCGGTGGGAATGCGACGCACGTGCGCCTCGCCCAAGCCTGTGATGCCCAGCGCCTTGCCGATGGAGTGATGAGCCTGATCCGTCAAATAGACCACCGCCCTGGGGAAGTCGGCGGACTTCAACCCGTGGGCATCGCGTGCCGTGGCGATGGCGGTGAGGTTGGCGATGCTGCCGCCGGACGAAATGTTGCCTGCGGCTCCCTGCGGATATCCGAGCAGATCGGAGACCCACCGCAGCAGCATGTTTTCCATGCGGACGGGGCCCGGTCCGGCGAAAAAGACGCCCGCGTACTTATCGCTGACCGCGGCTAGGTAATCGCCGAGTGCCGCGGGATAGATTCCGCCCCCCGGAATGTAGGCGAGGTACCCGCCCGAGGCTGGATGCCCGCCGGGTCGGACCACGTCGTGCTCGAAGAGTTGGATCGCCTTTTCGATGGGAATACCCTGCTCCGAGATCGGCGACTGGAGCAGACCGATTCCCTTGTCCTCGGTCTCGATGTAGGCCTTCAGCGATTCGACCTTCCGCAGGAATCGCTCGGAGGAGGCCACGACAGACTTGCGCAGTCGTTTGCGAGCGGTCGCTCCCGGCTCCAGGGGTCTGGCCGCTCTTTCGAGGCGACGAAGCTGCCGAAGCAAATCCGCGGGAGCAAGTTCGCTGGCGGCTTTCCCAGACTCGAGCATGGCGACGGCCTTCTTATTGATCCGGTCGCCATCGATCGCGGCTTTGCGAAAATGGGCACGAGGCGAGGAGCAGTGGAGCGTCGATTCCTGGCGTGATCGCGGCAAACCGCCAGTTATCAAGGCGGCTGGCGGTTATTCAGCGTACTCGCGAGGCGCGCGCGTTTTCCAGTCCGGCTCCAATCGAAGGCAGCGACCACGCGCACGTATTGAAGTGGGCAGAGACGGCACGTCTCCGTATTTAGCAGCCCCGGGCGGCGAACGAAAAAAATCTCTGCTCACCACTTTCGGTAAGGAAGAAACTTGCCGTTGTAGGTGACGACGACCCGATCTCCTTTGGGATCGGACTGCTTCTGAATGTCGCTCTCGAAATCGATGGCGCTCATGATGCCATCGCCGAACATTTCGTGGATCACGGCTTTCATCGCCGTGCCATAAACCTGCGTGATCTCGTGGAAGCGGTAAATGAGTGGATCAACGGGGACTTGTTGATCGAGCGACCCTTTCAAGGGCGGTTCTTGCAGCACCGGCGCGAATTTGTCGTCGAGGCCCAACAGTATGAGCAGGGTGCGGGCCTCCTCGGCGGAGCAAGTGGCCTGGCCGTACAACGCGGCCGCCGTCCAAACCGGATGTCGCTTGATCGCCTTGGCCAGAGACTCCAAGGTCAGTTTTTTGGTGCGCTGGGCGTCCAGCATCCGCGAGGTCAATTCTGCTCGTGAGATCACGCGTCGTCCCCTGGGAATAACAGACACAACCGGCGCTCTGCGGATAGCAAACAAGCCCACCCGAACGATACGTCTGGACCGGCGAGCTCGTCAATTTGTGCGATTGTATTCTCGCGACTTCTGCTCCGCGCGGCCTCTCACTGCGTCACTTGTCGGTCGTTTCATGGCGGATTCGAAAAGGATTTGGAATCATGGGTTGATCGCGTCCAACCGGATGAACCCTCGCGCTGCGACGCGTATCGATGCTGTCGGGAATGGGCATTTCTGCGACCAGAAGGAATCCTCAGTGCACACAAGAAGATTATTGACCGTTGCGTTCTCGATCAGTCTGCTGGCGAGCCTCAATCTCGAGAGGGCCGTCGTCGCGCAACGGACACAGCCGCGCAAGGCGCGTCCGGCACCCCCTGCCCGCGATCCGAACACGCCGGGCTATGTCCAAGCCAAAGAATTGCCCGACGGCTCGGTTCCGCCGGCCGATGCGGACGGAAACTTCATCATTGGTCCGACGCACAAGCGCGCCCCGGAAATGAGCGTGCAAGAGGGTGTGCCGAAGGGCACAGTGCACGAGCTCACCATGAAATCGGCCGACAGCAAGATCTATCCCGGCATCGCGCGCGAGCCGAACACGTCGGGAACGGTCGACCCCGCCGACCCCACCAACCTGGTGGTGACCACGAGCCACCCCGCGCCTTACACGCGACGGGTTGCTGTTTACGTCCCCAAGCAGTACGTGCCCGGCACGGCCGCGCCGTTTATCGTCGGAGCGGACGGGCCCGATCGGCTGCTGTTTACGGCTCTAGATAATCTCATCGCCCAGCATAAGGTGCCGGCGATGATCGCCATCTCCATCGGCAATGGCAGCGGCGACGCGCAAGGCAGTCAGCGCGGACTGGAATATGACACCATGTCCGGCCTTTATGCGGAATTCGTCGAGAACGAAGTGCTGCCGCTCGTCGAATCACAATGCAATGTGAAACTGACGAAAGATCCGGAGGGCCGAGCGACCATGGGCTGCAGTTCGGGCGGTTCGTGTGCCATCATCATGGCCTGGTATCACCCGGAACTCTACCACCGCGTGCTGACCTATTCTGGGACGTTTGTGAACCAGCAATGGCCGCATAGCGCGGAGACGCCGCACGGCGCGTGGGAGCTGCACGAACGCCTGGTCCCCAACAGCCCGGTCAAGCCGTTGCGAATCTGGATGGAAGTCGGCGACAAAGACCTCTTCAACCCGAATGCCATGCGCGACAACATGCACGATTGGGTGCTCGCCAACGAGAACATGGCCAAGGTGCTGGCCGACAAGGGTTATCACTATCAATTCGTTTTCGCCCGCAATGCCCGTCACTGCGACGGTGGCGTGAAGCAACAAACATTGCCGGAAGCTCTGGAATACGTCTGGCGCGGGTACCCGATCGCGGAGACGAAGAGCACACCATCGAGCGGCACGGCCGGTTCGGCACAATAACCCGCGCATTCAGGAGCCGCGCCCGATTACGCACACCCCTTAAAGGCGGCGCAAGCTCGGGCTCGGACTTATCCTGGGACACCCCTCGCCGCTCACGGTCGTTTCAGGCCGCAATCTGATCCGGAAAGGCAACTCGGACGATGGCCCGGAGCGTACTGATCGTCGGCGCAGGGCCGGCCGGGGCGGCACTTGCCTATCTGCTCGCCCGCCGCGGAGTGGCCGTGACGTTGTTGGAAAAGCACCGCGATTTTGCGCGGGCCTTCCGCGGGGAAGGATTACAAGCAAGCGGCATCAATGCGCTGGAGCAGATGGGAGTTGGCGAGAAGCTGGCCCAGCTGCCGCAGGTCACCGTGAGTTTTATCGAGCTTCACCGCGGGGGACGACTGCGCGCCAGGATCAACACCGAGCAGTTGGGCTTTGCCGCCCGATTCGTGTCGCAACCAGCGCTTCTTGAGATGCTATCAGCGGAGTGTCGTCGCGCCTCCAATTTTCGACTCGAGATGGGGGTCAGCGCTCGCGAGTTGCTTTATGAGGATGATCGGGTGGTGGGCGTCCGAGCCGACACGTCGACCGGCACGCGCGTTTATCATGCCGACCTGATCGTCGGCACTGACGGACGGCATTCGATTACGCGGAAGGCAGGCGGGTTCATCGAACTCGAGGTGCGGCAGAACTTCGACGTGGTTTGGTTCAAGGTGCCATTTCCAGAGTTCTGGCCCGATCGTGCAACCGTGCGGCTGGAATTGGGACCGGGTTACATTTCGGGAGGAATTCCTTCGAGCGACGGTCAGCTACAGACTGGTTTCACGATTGCCAAGGGGACCTTCCCACAGCTACGGGCACAAGGGGCGGAGGCGTGGGCCGACGAAATCCTCCTGCGACTGGCGCCGGATCTCGCCGCCCACCTGCGAGCGCACGCCGAGGTTGTCAGCCGGACCGTGCTGCTTGATGTCCTGGTCGGACGGCTGATTTCGTGGACAAAACCGGGCCTGTTGCTATTGGGCGATGCGGCACACCCCATGTCGCCCATTGGCGGTCAGGGCCTCAACGTCGCGCTACGCGATGCCCTGGTCGCCGCAAACTACCTGTGTCCGGTGCTGGTGAGCGACGCGGGCCAACCAGCGATCGACTCAGCCGCACAGCGCGTGGCTCAGGAACGGTTGCCCGAAATCGTAGCGTTGCAGGAGCACCAGGACAGGCAGGCGAAGCTGTTCTTGGAGCCGCGCTGGACCGGCCGCCTGGCGATCCGACTGCTCCCACTTCTCGTACGCACCGGTCTCTTGCGGACTCTCCTTGGAAAGCGGCTGCGCGCTTTCCAGCATGGCGTCGTTCCCGTCAACCTGACCGTCTGACCTTCCGCACCCACTGGCTTCTTCGCTCGTGGATCTCAGAGTATCCATCGTTTACGTCGGTCACCGCAACTCGGCGTTGGGATTGCCCGATGAAAGAGAGCGCTGGTCATCTCTTGCTCCTGTCTAAGTCATCCGGCAACCACTGTTCAGGAGTCGGTCGCCACAGTTTCACATCGAATTTCCCGGCCGGTCGCTTATCCGACGTTCGCGTGGGTCAGTGGCGCTCGCTTCTCGACCGGCGGCTTGCTTCGCTTTTCCGAGGGTGAATCGACGCTCATTGGCCCCGAGCCATTCGCCATGACGAACAGCATGGCGCCCATCATCGAGAGATTCTTCATGAAATGAATCATCTGGTCCTGCTGCGCTTGACCCTCCAACTTCCAGAACGGGTGGAAGTAGTACGAGGCCAGGACCAGGAACGTCAGCAGCAGAGCGGCTCCCCAGCGGGCGCGGTAGCCGACGATGACCGACAGGCTGCCGGCGATCAGGAAGACGATCGCGCCGACTAGCATCAATTGCGGTGCGGGAATTCCCACCGAAGCCATCACCTTCGCGATGTCGTTGAAATGCGGGATGTTGTTCCCCACGGCCGCCATGAAAAAGATCGTGCACAGCATCACACGGGCCAGGACCGTCACGATGCCTCGAAGTTGCGACATGACTTTTCTCCTATCGGTTTGGGGCCAGCATTGGTCGAACGACTGACGTCACCCGCGCCGCGCTGGCGCGTGCGGATGTTCCGGTTTCCGAAGTTGTTGACATGACGAATGTTGATATGTCATGTTTATGCGCAAAAAAACACTTCAATTCGTCTCGGCCCAGGGCGCTCGGACCTTCTCGAGCAGCTGGATCAGGTCCTTCAATTCGCTCCGGGACAGATGATCAAGGAGTTCGTGGTGCAGGTCGTCGAGTGGTTGATCGAGTGCCGCCAATGTCGTCACTCCCTGGTCTGTGAGAGCCACGTAGATCACGCGGCGGTCTTTTTCGCAGCGCAGTCTGTTGACCATCCCTGCCTGTTCCAGTCGGTCAATCAATCCTGTGATCCCCGGCACGACGGTGACCGTGCGGCTGGCAATCTCCAGAATCGGCAAAGGCTTCCCCTCACCTCTCAGGATCCGCAGGATGTTGTACTGGGAGGGGGTCAGCCCATGCTGCCGAAGCAGCCGCGCACAACGAATCTGCAGCTGATCGTTCGTCCGCACAACGCTCAGGAGCGCCTCCTCGAGCGGCGACGCGAAGGGCCGTTTCTTTTTCAGTTCGTGCTGCAGTTTCGGAGTCGTCATCGGAGAACGCCTCGTTCATTCACGTCATTTAGTTTACATGTCATCTATTGGCGTGTCAAGTCTTTTCTCTGCTATTTCATGTTAAGACGCGATCCTCCAGCCAGTCGACGTAGAGCAGGCGCTCCGCAAAGAGCCACCCGCCTTCCAGCTTCGTATACGTATCGAGGTAGCGGAGCGAGGCCAGCATCAAGCGTCGTTTTCCTCCGTCGACGGTGATGTGATGCGCCAGGCAATAGACTTCTCCGGAGGCCCGGTCGCCTGTCAGCGTGAAAATCGTGCTCTGTCCGATGAAGTGCGTTGTGGCGTCGTACTTGTTCAGCTCCGCGAAGACTGGAGCGAGCGCCTCGCGCGAGTGCAGCTCCTGTGAGGGCGTCGGATCCTTGGCGTTCATGTACACCACGAAGTGGGTGTCCGCGGCAAAAAGAGACATCTGACCTCTGGCATCACGACGATCGGCACAGTGTGCGTAGGCCTCGACGAGCTCGCGAATCGCGAGGCGATCCGCGGCTTCGTTCGGGGCGATGGCGACGTGTTTGCTCAAGAGCTGGTCTCCTCTCCAATTCATATGGGCAGGTCATCCACACAGGGCACGGTCACTCGCGGATGGCCCGCGATTCGAGAGCTTTCGCGACGACGCCGACTTCAAGATCGCTGACCGAGCAAATCGTCAGTCTACTGCGGCACGCGCACGCGGTGGAGAGACGCGATCAACTTGCTCGCCCGGCGAAGTGGCTTACTTCGCGTGGGCCTGGGCGATCTGGCCGACGAGCTTGTCCCCAGGGCATATCGATGGCCCCGTAGACAGTGCCGGTCTCCGGCCGCGCGTTGGCCTTGAGGATTTTCACCATCAGAGTCGCGTAGTCCGAGAGAATGACGCCGGCCTGGAGCCTGTGCAAGAGCCCGACCTGACGCTTGGTCTCGCTGAAGGTGATCCCCGAGATCGTCCGTTTGAACTGCCGGCTCACTGTGTGACTCGCGTCCCTCAGATCAGCGGCATCGTCATTTCCGCGTGCTCAATGTCGAATCGCGAGCCGGCTTTTCAGTTCTGGCAAGCAAGAACTTGTAGCCTCCGACGTCGCTGAAAAAGAGCCGGCTCCGATTCTGGTCGAGCCATGTCCGCCATTGCCGGCCGGTCTCGAAGTTCTCGTTCGTGTAGCGCTTCAACAGGCGGAGCGCCACATCCGGGTGATCGTTCTTTTCGAGCTTCGTCACGCACCGCTCGAGCACCTCCACCCGGCGGTTGGACGGGCCGACGGCCTTCGCGTCCTCGTCGATGACGAAGTGGGGAGGCCGGGCGTTTGTGGCGCGGAGGTACTCGAGGTTTTCCTGGTAATAGGCGACATACTTGCCGGCGTCCGTTCCGAATTTCTTGCGAAGCTCCTCGGGAAGGATCTCCTCCATCCATTGCTTTTCCGACGCCTGACTTTCTCGGACCGATTTGGCAACGCAAGCCTCGAGGTTGCCTTTGTACTGCTTTGGAATCCATTCAGGATGTTGCGTGTACATCGCTCGAAGCCGACGAGACGCTTGTTGCCGGTAATCCTCCGACAAATACCGCGGGGTCGCGGCATTGCGCAACGCCCATTCCCGCGATCTGGATTCGCTGCGCACGAGAGGCGTCTGACCGTCGAATTGTTGCATGTAGCAGACCACGTTGACGAAAAAACGTTGTGCCGCCGGCGTCATGTCGGCCGGGGCAGCCGAGAATCCCCACAGGAAGAAATTGGCTTGCCGGCCAAGGGTTAATGTGTCCGGGCCTTTCATCGCAAATCCCTGCGCGATGACTTCGGCATCGGGAGAATCGGCGAATCCGTACAGGGTCGAGACGAGGCCGGGGTCGATGTCGGGATAGCTTTTGGTTTGCAGTTTCCAGACTTTCATGGTCGGCCCCAACGCCTCGATGGACGTATACGGGTAGTCCTCCGGCGTTGGCACGTCTTCCAGTTTCGGATCCACTTTGAGGGGCGAGTGAAACAGGGGATGATCGAGGCGCAGACGGTAAGCAGGACCGGTCAGGCACAGGCAGAGCCAGTCGATCTTGAGCTTCAACGACTCCCCGACGGCTCCTCCTCCCCGTCCGATGAGGATGGTGGGGCGAGCGTACGTCTTGCTCAATTGGGGCTTGTGGTAGCGTTTCCACTTCTTCTGGTCGATGTCCCCCTTTCCGTCGTATCCGGACGACCAGTCAAGGATGACGACGTCTTGCCCGTCTGCGTCCTTCTCCTTGAATTCGCGCGTGTCACGGAGCGTCACTTTGGTGAAATGACGAGCCAGGAACGAGTGATAGTCGGCTTCGCGCTGCGAGCCGGGATCGCCGCAGTACAAGACGCGCAAATTCATTCGCTCGTCGGCTGAGAGTGGCGCGGCAAGCAACAGGAGTCCAAGCCATCCACACAAGCACCGCATGGGCCGACCTCGTCTAAGGAACGACTTGAATCCAAGCCCGCGATTCACGCTCGATCAGCATTCCTGGCGGAAGCTCGGGCGGCCTCCGTCGCGAACAAAGATTGGCCGCTGCGAAAGATTTGTCTGCCTTTTTCCCTGAATTCACCCGTTTTGCGCGCAGAATTCGCGGCCCCTGTCCACTAACGCCACCGGCGAGCGCATTCCAAGAAAACGCACGAGTATCCGGGACCAAGAACGGTCTGCCGAAAGACGTGTGGCTTTCTGGTTATCATTGAAGCTCCCCCAAAAATTGCGGCGTCGAGACCGAGCCGTCAACCTTAAAGGAGAAGGACGAAACAATGGGTTACGAAGGCAAAGTGGTTCTGGAATATCTCAGTCGAGCGCACGACACGACGCTGCTCTCCGATCGCGAGAAGCACCTCGTCGGTCTCGCCGTGACCATGACCCGGGGGTGCCAGGTCTGCACGCGGGGCCGAATCGAGAAGGCACAAGCGGCCGGCATTTCGGACGATGTGCTCAACGCCTTGGTGGAAATCGTGTCCGCCGTCAACGCCGGGGTCGCCGCGGCCACGGCTCGAGAGGGTTTTCGTCAAGCCGAGGCGTCCGCGGTCGAGTCGTGCGGCGCGCTCTGTGCCGCGGAGACTGCTGTGAATCGCTGAGGAGCGAACCGCGGCGCGGAAACTTGCGTGCTCAGCAATTCTTTGAGCGCCAACATGAGGTTCGTTTTCCGGTCCGACATCGTCACCGCACCGCGCGAGTTCAGGCGCGGCGGGCCCATTTGGCCGGTGGCATCATCGTGCTCGCTGAGAGTAACCACGCCTCAGTTTCGATCCAGCGCATTGGGCGGGCCGCGATGCTCCTCCTCGCTCTCAGGTTCCTCGGCACTCAGACCGGCGCGGAAGTGAACGGATTCCAGGTTGGCATCGATCTCTTGCGTCTAAGGGATTAGAAATGAAGTGGTGATAGTGCCGCAGCCCGTTGGCGCTGGTGAACGTTCAACACATGAGTCGACCCGATCCGCCGACCCCCTCTGATTCCCGGCCAGCCGATCCCCTGTCAGCGCGGGCCCGAGCGAGTTGGTCCGAGTTCGTTGCCCGGGTCCGGAGCGACCGCTGGATGCGCCTCGCAGTGGTGTCCGGCCTGTTCCTGTTGGTGGTGATGCCGCTGAGCGTGTGGTGGGTGGTCTATCGGTTCACCCATTCGATCACGGACGACGCCTTCGTCGAAACGCACGTCGTCAACATCGCCCCGCAGGAGGTTTCCGGCCACCTCGTTCGCTATCAGGTGCAGGAATACGACACGGTTGTCGCCGGCCAACTGCTGGCTGAGATCGACCCGGTGCCCTACCGCGAACAGGTGGCGCTGCTCGAGGCGAAGCTCGGCGTTGCCCAAGCGCAACTGGCCGCGGCGAAAACGTCGTTGGAGCGGCTGCAGGCCCAAGTGCCGCGGGAGATCGAAGTCGCCGAGCGGGCGCTGGACGCCGCGAAGGCCGAACAGTCCCAGGAAGAAAAGACGCTGCAGTTCACCATCGAGGATGTGGAAAAGGGCATTCACGAAGCGCGGTCAGACCTGGAGGCTGCCCGTGCCCGGCTCGACCTCGCAGAAAAGGATCAAACCCGTTATGCCGCCCTCTTCGCGAACGAGGCGGCCACGCAACGGGAGTCTCAGGTGGCGAACCGGACGTACCAAACGACCCGCGCTGACGTGAAGGCGTCGGAAGCCCGGCTGGGGCGGGCGTTGGCGGGAACCAAGAAGGTGGATGCGGCCCGGCAGGCGGCGGCCGCTGCCGCCCACCAGGCGCAGAAGGCCGAGCGGTCGGTGTCGGTCGCCTTGACCCGGCGGCTGGAAATCACGGAATCCGAGCGGCAGGTCGAGGTCAGCAACCAGCAGGTTGGTGAAGCGCGGCGGGCGCTCGACGTGGCAAAGACGAATCTAGGTTACACGCGGATCGTCGCCCCCTTCCCCGGAGTCATCGTGCACTTGTATCGGCATCTGGGGGATCACGTGCCCGCGGGGACGCCGGTCCTCAGCATCTACAACCCCGAGCTGACCTACGTCACGGCCAACCTGGAGGAGTCGAAGCTCGAGGGCGTCGCGCCGGGCAACCGGGTGCGACTGGACGTCGTCGCCTTCAGCGAGCCGTTCCGCGGCCGGGTGGTGTGGATCAACAAAGCCACCGGCGCGAACTTCGCGCTGGTGCCGCGGAACCTGTCGTCGGGCGAGTTCACCTATGTCGTGCAGCGCGTGCCGGTGCGGATCCTGGTCGAGAAGGATGAGCGCTGGCCGCAGCTGCGGGCCGGCCTGTCGGTGACCGTCTCGATCGAACACGGACCGGGCGACCCGGAGTGGGCCAAACAGGCGGCCGACGAGATGCGCGCCCTGGAGGCGACGGTCCAGCCGAGCGGAAACTGATTGCATGTCCGCAGCGCCCGCGCAACAGACGACGCCGACGCCGACCCACCGGGCGACGCTCATCGCCACGATCCTGGTGGCCGGGTTCGTCTTCTCGCTCAATGCCCGGGGCTACATTCTGGAGAGCGATGTTGTCACGCAGGCGTTCGGGCTGGACCACTACAACATCCAGTGGGTCACCGGTCTGGAGGGAATCGCCGGCCTGGCTTCTCTGTTCACGGCCATTTACTTGATCAAGGTGTTCGGGGCCCGTTGGGTGTTCCTCCTCGGCCTCGGCTGCATGGCCGTGGGCGCGCTGGGCGAATCGCTCGCGCGGACGCCGATTGAATTTGGAATCACCGGGGTCCTGCGTAGTTGCGGCGGGTTTTTGGCGATCCCCGGTCTGATCTTGTTTCAGCGGCTGATGCCGGGGCACAGTCGCTTCGCGTACTGCACCTGGCTGACTCTGGTGTACGGCGGCCAGGTGATCGTCGAATCGGCCGGGGCGCTCGTGGCGTTCAATCCGTCGTGGCGGGCGCTCTTCGCCGGCATCGGGGTGTGTAGTGTGACGTTGGTCGCGATCGTGCTGTGTCTCTTCCCCGACGACCGGCCTCAGCAGCAGCCCGAACATGGCTTCGACTTCGCCGGCGCGGGCCTGTTCCTGGTTTTCTTCGCGCTGATCTTGTTCCTCTTATACCGTGGCGATTACCTGGGCTGGCGCGTGAGCACGCCGATCTGTGTCGCCGTCGCGGGCACGCTGGTGGTCACGGCTTTGTTCATCTGGCGCGAGCTGACCGCGTCCGAGCCGTTCCTCAACCTGAGCGGGTTCGCGTACCGGACGGTTGCGCTGACGATGCTCGCCTCGGCGTTCTGGTGCGCCGCGCTCTACGGAGTCTCGATCCAGTTGCCCGATTGTCTCTTCGCGATCGGCTACGATCACTGGAAGACGGGCTGGGTGATTCTGCCCATGGGCCAGATCGTGCTGGTGGTGATGTTTTTGGGCGGCTTCGTGTGGCAGCGCGGCGCCCTGGTGTGGCTCTATCGGATCGGTCTGGCCGGCATGACCGTCGTGGGATTCTGGCTGGCACGCATCGACATCTACACGCCCTGGCAGTGGGTCATGGGCGTGTCCAGCCTGTGGGCCGTGTTCGCCGGAATGTGCATGTCGCCGATCTCACAGCTCACCTTCCAAGGGCAACCTCCGCCAATCGCCGGGGCCACGGGCGCGATCAAGTTCTTCATGCGCTCCTTCAGCGGCACCGTAGGCATCCTGCTGGCCGGCGTCCTGATCGATCAGGGGGCGTGGTGGGGGCTGGACTTCGTCCGCGACGCGATCGTGCAGGGCCAAGGCGCGGTTCAAGCCGACATGCCCGGCATTCGCGACCACCTGATCCGGCACGGCAGCACACCCGCGGAGGCCGTCGCGCAGAGCGAAGCTGTGCTGAACACGTGGGTCGACCTGCACGCCCACGTCATCGGCTACCGCTCCGGCCTGCGCTTCTGTGCGTACCTGAGCGCGGCGGGACTGCTTGTCACGTGTTTCATCAGCCGACGCAAGGAGCCGAGCATTTTTGACGCCGGCTAGCCCGTGTACCAACTAGGGTCTGGGGGCAGCAATCGCGCCGGCCGGTTTGCTCTTGGGCGTCTCCGTTTCAAGGACTTCAAAAGACGACACGACCCCACCGCCTTCACCGGCGGCGCTCGGCGGCAGCGACAGGTCTTGCGACTCACCGCCCGTCACATACGTCAGCCGGGCCAGTGACGACAGGTAGTCGATTCGCGCGGAGACATAATGCTGCTCGGCCCGGGTCGCGGCAGTCTCTGCGTCGATGACGTCGGTCGGTGTCGCGGTGCCTTCGCGATACCGTCGGCGCACGATCCGCAGGGCCTCGGCCGACTGCTCGACGGCGGGGCGAGCCAGCCCGACTCGCTCTTGGTTGGCCACGACGCCGCGGTACGCCAGGTTCACTTGCAGGCTGATGGCGTCCAAGATGGTCTGGGCGTCCGCGAGCGCGGCCTCGATCTCAGCATCGGCCTGCCGCAACTGGCCGCGGTGTTGGCCGCCGGCGTAGAGCGGAGCGTCGATGTGCAGCCCCGCCCCCTCTTGCCAGCCGGTAATCACGTTCTCTCCGTCGGTGTGGCCCGCGGCCGCGCGGACGAAGATCCGGGGCAGGAACTCGCCTTTTGCCGCTTCTCGTCCCTCCTGTGCGGCTACCACCGCTTCCCGCGCCACCGCGACCTCCGGCCGCTGTCCGGCAGCAAGATCCAAGAGCTCAGCGAGCGCACCTGGCAAGGGCGGCTGCGACTCCATGTCCACGACCTCCAGCGGCCACCCGGCGTTGCGCCCCATGGCGTTGTTCAGTCGGGCGACGGCATCGAACTCGCCTTCGCGGGCCACGACGAGGGCCTCGCGGCTCTCCGAGAGTTGGACTTCCGCTCGCAGTACGTCGTCCTTGAGCGCGACGCCTTGCTTGCGCCGCGCGACCGTATCTTCCAGGATCGCTTCCGCGCGGCGGACGGCATCCTCCTGCACCCGGCGCGAGGCGCGGGCCAGCAGCACGCCCAGGTAAGCGTTGGCCACGTCGAATTCCACGGTCTGGTTCGCGCGGGTGAGTTGGAGTTTCGTGATGCATTCGCGCGCGACCGCCTGAAGGTAATGGCCGCAGGTGCGACCGAAGTCGTACAGGGTCCACTCCAGCCCCACTTCGGTTTGCGCGTAGCTGCGAGTCCCTGTGCCGTTCGGCAGGAGGAATCCTTCGTTGCCCGGGATGCCTGGAGCCAGCGTGGAGGAGACGACGCCGTACTGCCCCAGAAGATCGACCTGCGGCAAGAAGGGCGAAAAGGCCACTCGTTCCTGGCCCTCTGCCCTGATGATGTCGGCGCGGGCCGACCGCAGCCGCGGGCTGTTCTGCAATCCGAAGGCGATGGCGTCCGCGAGCGTGAATCTCGTTGGCGCGCCACCCAATTCGGGAGGCAACTGCGGGTTCGCAGACGCATGGCTTTGGGCGTCCGGCTTGACGACAGTTTCAGTCGGGCTGGTGTTGAGATCGGCGGGAATCAGGACCCGCGCCGACAAGCCGTCTGGGGTAAGTTCCGGGGGGACGGGCAAAGCCGGTCGAAATGAGGCACAGCCCGCGATCAGCACCACGAGTACCAGGGCGCAGACTCCGCGCAATTCGCGCGGCACCCCCTTGGTGGCCTCGGGAGGCTGCGGCAACGCAATTCGGGCCATAAGGAATGACCTTATGGGCGGGCTCGACTCAGCCCCGGCGGGTGCGACATCGACGCCTCCTTTGCCCAGATGAAATATTCAGCATTATCGGCATAATCGATAGTGCCCTTCAGCCACAGCGGCAGCGGAGTTCGCGCGCTGACCAAAAAGTGTTGCTTTGCTGAAGGTCCGGGGCGTGCGTCCACGCCCCGCATAACCTTGGTTCGTCCGTACGGCCCCAAAATTCTGGCGCATTAAGCGTACGATCGGGCCCGTTTCTCGCAGACCCATCCGTTTTGTTTGAAATCCGCAAAGCGATGGTTTTCTCGGACTCAGCGGCCGACCTTTTGCGCGCGTCGGTCACATCGACGAAACGCACCGAACCCTTTGGTCCCGCCGGCGAACTGGAGGAGGTGCGGGCGGCCGATTTGTTCCAATCGACCGCGGATCGTCTTACGGATGCGGCCGAACCAGGATGTTGCTAGGTTGGCGAGTAACCCCTGTTTCGGGCGCACGCTGCCGTTGAAACTGAAACAACGCTCCCGAGAATACGATGGCGACTCCGGATCCGCACAAGGCCCTCCGCGAACACCTCGTTTACCTCCTCCGAGGCGGCGGCGCCCACCTGCACTTCGACAAGGCGGTGGCCGACATTCCGCCCGACCTCCGTGGCCGCACTGTCCCCACGGTGCCCCATAGCCCCTGGCGGCTCCTGGAACACCTGCGCATCGCCCAATGGGACATCTTGGAGTTCAGCCGCAACCCGAAGCACGTCTCGCCGCCCTGGCCGGACGGCTATTGGCCGCATGGCGACGCCCCGCCCGACGAGCGTGCTTGGGACTTGGCCGTGGACGCCTTCCGCACGGACCTGGAAACGATGTGTGCCCTCGTCGCCGACCCGGCAACCGTTCTGTTCGCCGCCATCCCGCACGGGGATGGGCAGACCGTCCTGCGGGAGGCGCTGCTCCTCGCCGACCACAACGCCTATCACCTCGGGCAACTGGTCGTGGTCCGGCGTCTGCTGGGTTGCTGGCCCGAAGAGGGCTGACCGGGCTGGGCGCTCCGTCGGGCGGCGGGTCATCAAGCAGTGCCACCGAGCGGGGTGGTCGCGAGCTTGCGGCTGGTGTTCCTGATCAAGCGCTCCTTGGCGGAGAAACCCCGAACAGGAAAATAGGAACTGAAAAGGGGTGCAAATGGCACGGTTGGTGTCAGTCAACGTGGGTCTACCCCGCGAGATCGCATGGCGTGGAAAGACTGTCTACACGTCCGTGTGGAAGGAGCCGGTGGAGGGCCGGCGCCTGGTTCGGCGGCTCAACGTCGATGGTGACGCACAAGGTGATCTGGCCGGTCACGGTGGCGAGCACCGCGCCGTGTTTGTCTACCAAATGGATTCTTACCGCTACTGGCAGCGGGAGCTGAAGCGGGACGATTTTACCCTCGGGCAATTCGGAGAAAACTTCACGGTCGAGGGCCTGGCGGACAATGAGGTCTCGATCGGCGACCGCTTCCGGATCGGCACAGCGCTGTTCGAAGTCACGCAGCCGCGCGTGACCTGCTACCGGGTTGGCATGCGAATGGACGAGCCCAGGATGGCCTCTTTGCTGGTCGAACATCGCCGCCCTGGGTTTTATTTTCGCGTCCTAAAAGAGGGCGAGGTTGGGGCGGGCGACGAAATCGTCAAAGTTGCCGAGGACCCCGAACGCCTGTCGGTCGCCGCGGCCGACGCGCTGCTGTATCTTCCCCGGCCCAGCAAAGAAGAACTTTCCAAAGAAGAACTTAAACGGGCTTTGCAGATCGCGGCCCTGAGCCCGGGCTGGAAGTCTTCATTTGAAGCTCTCCTCCGACAGATGATGCAGCCGGGTTCGCGCACCGGGAATGCCGGACTCATGTCACTCGAACAGATCATCACGGCTGATCCTGGATTCCGGTCTCTGAGAGTGGCCAGAACGAATCGCGAGAGCAGCAATGTGGTCTCACTTGCGCTGGAGACGGTGGACGGTCGTCCTCTGACGGTCCCTCTGCCCGGGCAGTTCGTGGCGGTGCGACTCCGTCCACAAGCTGACGCGCCTCCCGTCTTGCGCTGCTACTCCCTGTCTGATCTGCCGGACGCCGGTTATTATCGCATCGCCATCAAGGAGGAACCGCATGGAATCGCCAGCACTTACTTGAGCAGGCGCGTTCGTGCAGGCGATGTCCTGGATGTCAGCGCCCCCCGCGGCGCCTTCATCCTGCAGCCGGGCGAGCTGCCTGTCGTGCTGTTGAGCGCGGGCGTGGGTGTGACTCCGGTGATGGCCATGCTTCACGCACTGGCGGCCCACACGTCGCCGCGCCCAGTCTGGTGGATCTACGGAGCGCGCAATCGCCTGGATCACCCCTTTGCCCGAGAAGCACGCGATATGCTGGCTAAGCTGCCCCATGCCCGGAGCTACGTCCAGTACAGCCGGCCCGACGCGGCTGACCACCTGGGTGTTGACTTCGATGCGGCCGGCCGGCTGACCGCCACGGTCCTCGAAAAGCTGGACGTTCCCCGCGAATCCGATTTTTATCTGTGCGGCCCTCCCGCATTCCTGGAGGACTTCAAGACCGGACTCGCTGGTTGGGGCGTGGCCCCTGAGCGCGTCCATACGGAGATTTTTGGTTCAGGCAAGTCCATCACGCCGGGTGTGAAGGAAGCGCCGCGCCGGCAACCGCACACGCCTGCCGGGTCGCCCGGCAAAGGTCCAAGAATTTCATTTGCTCGCGCCGGCCTCACGGCCTCTTGGGATCCCAAGTTCCAGAGCCTGTTGGAGCTAGCGGAAGCCTGCGACGTCCCGGTGCGCTGGTCTTGCCGAACCGGAGTTTGCCATACCTGTGAGTGCGGGTTGATTTCCGGGTCGGTGAAATATGATCCCGAGCCGCTCGATCCTCCGGCGGCCGGAAACCTGTTGATTTGCTGCTCTCGCCCGCGAGAAGACTTGGTAATCGACATTTAGGGACGGCCCGCGACGGTCGCGTGGCTGAAGGTTCACCTGCGTAGTAACGGAGAGGTGCAACAATGGCAGAGAACGACAACCTGCGCTATACGAAAATCGCCCTCAACAATGGATCCGGTGCGATCCCCGCCCTCGGCTTTGGCACACTGATTCCCGATCCCATCGAAACCAGAACCGCAACCAAAGCTGCGCTGGAGACAGGATTTCGTGCGTTCGACGCTTCGGAACGCTACCGAAATGAAAAGGAGGTCGGCGAAGCGATGCAGGAGGTGTTCAAGGCGGGGAAGATCAAGCGGGAGGACGTGTTCGTCGCCACGAAGGTTTGGAACAACAATCATCGTCCGGAACGCGTCAAACCCGCCTTCGAGGCCAGTCTCAAGCGACTCCAAGTCGACTACGCCGATCTCTATCTCATCCACACCCCTTTTGCCTTCCAACCCGGCGACGAGCAAGACCCCAGGGATGCGAACGGCAATGTGATTTATGACAAAGGGGTGACGTTGCTGGATACCTGGAGGGCGTTGGAGAGCCTCGTGGACGGGGGCAAGTGCAAGGCCATCGGATTATCCGACGTCAACCTGGAACAGGCGAAACAGATCTTTGACGCCGCGAGAATCAAGCCGGCCGTTGTTCACGTCGAAAGCCATCCGTATCTCCCGGAATGGGAGCTTTTGAACTATTGCAAAAAGAACGGCATCGTGCTGCAAGCTTTCGCGGCGCTGGGGCACGGTATGGAGCCCAAGTTGTTCGAACATCCCGTCATCACCGCGATCGCCAAGCGAGTCAACAAGACCCCGGCGCAGGTCTTGCTCGCCTGGGCGATCCAGCGCGGGACGGCCCTCCTGACCACCGCGACGACTTCCGCTCGGATCAAGGAGAACTTTGAAGTCTCGACCCTTCCCGAAGACGCCATGCGGGAGATTCGCGAAGGAATCACGTCGCAGATCAGGTTTAATGCCGTCGTGGGGACCGGCGTTCCCGGGTTCATTCCGAGAGAACAGAAAGTTTGAGAACAATCACCCCAAGGAGCTCCTATGCGACCTGACATTGTTCCGGGGGCTGTGTTTCCTGACTACGAGTTGTCGGATCACACTGCGAAGCGGCGGAAGCTCTCTGAACTGCAAGGACCACATCCCCTGGTTCTCGTGCTGAGCCGTGGCGGTTTCTGCCCCAAGGATCGCCGGCAGCATGAAGGACTTCTCCAACTTCACCGCGAGCTCGAGGTCGGCTATTGCCGGCTGGTCACGATCAGCACGGACAACATCACCGAGACGAATGAGTTCCGTTCCGCAATCGGCGCGCACTGGCCCTTTCTTTCCGACTCAGCGCGCAAGCTCCAAAAAGATCTCGACATCGCTGAGTACACCGATTCGCTCCACAATCCGATGATTCCGTACACGATCGTGCTCGAGCCGGGGCTTGTCATTTACAAGATTTACAACGGCTACTGGTTCTTCGGCCGGCCGACGCTGGACGAGCTCCGTCTGGACCTACGCGCCGTGACCAAGAAATGCCGGCCGGACTGGGACATCACAACGCCCGAACTCAAAGCGGCGTGGCAGCAAGGCCGCAAGGAACTCTTCTATCCGTACGGCAAGACGTACGTCCAAACTCTCGGTGAACAGGATTAGGACCAGCCCGCAGCGCGACCGTGGCTTGAGTGAGACTCCGCGTCCGTGCCTACCGGCGTTTTCGACAGAGCCTAAGCTTCGCCGACTCCCGTGCCGGTCACGCTCTAAAGCAAAAAGCCACTTGCGATCGCTCGCAAATGGCTTCGAGTGGAGGATAGGGACTTGAACCCCTGGAGGAATTCGACGCAAGCGCGAATCGCATTTCGACTTCTGCCGATTGCCAGGAGGGCTGCGCTGCACGGCCGCTGCATACTGGCGGTCCTGATTGTCAACTCCTGTCGTCGCTCGACGCTGATCTGCAATCCGTGATCGCGGAGTGGGAAGGACTCCCGGCCGCGATCCGCAATGCGATCACGACCTTGCTTGAATGCCGGAGATAATCCGAGGGGCGAGATGGCTTTCGCGGTTTGCGCGCATGAGTCACCGTCGTGAGTGACCCCTACGCACTTGTCGATAACAGCGACGCGCGGAATAGCAGACTGCAAATGGGAAACTTTGGTTCCTCGCGCCCGGCAAACGGTCGTTTTTCGGTGCTCGCGGAAAATGGATGAGTTTCTGCGCAGTACACGCACGGCGGAAACGCCACGCTCGCCGATTGGCAAGAATGGCGTGCCCGGCGTTGTTGCGTTACGGGGCAGTTCGGCCAGTCCTTACGGCTCCATAGAGCCGTACAACGGGATTTCTAGAGGGCCTGCGTCCGGGTTGAAGTATCCGCTGCTGATCTCGAGGCACGAGGAGTAACCCCCCGGGAGCACAGGGTTGAGGATGCCCGATCCCTTGTATCCCACCAACGTCGCCCCGGGAACCGTGAGGAACAAAGCCGGGGAACCAAAGCCGGAAGCGCCGGATCCGACCCCAAACGACATCTTGGTCCAGACCGGCGAACCGGGTCGGCCGGAGATTTGGTGTACGCCGTCGACGACGTCAAAAATGTACTGCGTGGAAGCACCGTCCTTGGCAGTCAAATCCGCAGACAGCACTTTGCCCGTGGCCGTGTCAATCGTTACGGTTCCGGACACGGTCCAACCCTCACCGGATTGGGCGGACACATCGAACACCACGGGTGCCGCCGTCGCCTGAGATGCCAGGGCGACGACCACGCCCAGCAGGAGCACCACTCGCAAATACCACTTGGCCAGGCAATCCGGGCGGCGAGTTTCGGGTCGGACCAGGGAGAGTCGAGGGGTTGCAGCTTGCATTTGCGTTTCCTTCGGCGAAAGGGTCAGGGACGAATTGTTTTGAGGTCGAACGCCGACACCAATTGGCGCGCGGCTGACGTCGCGTCTGGTTGGAACTGGAATACGCGATCAGCTCAGGCGAGCACTTTCCAGAGCGACGACGCTTCTTGCTGTTGCTTTTCGCGCTGCGTTATTAGCCTTGGCGTTTTTTGGGAGCCGTTCCCCTCACTGCGCTGGTTGTTTCGGGAGACTTTTTCCAAAGTCGTTACGCCGCGCGGCAAAATGAGATCGCAGGTAACATCGGACTTTCTTTGAGCGAGGAGTTTCTCGAGGAGATCGGCCGGGGCAAATCTTGCTCGCTTCCGGAGCCACCGACTGTGGGATTCTCCGAAAAAAGTGGCAAAACGATGAGGGGAAACGTTCTCAAATGGCGCCACTCAAGGTAGCGAAGTGGTGAATTCTCGGACGCTGCCCTGCGGGGTGGATTCGAGAACCAATCTGCGGCTATGCTCGATTGACCACTTCGAAGTCACCATCGGCGCTGGTATGGCCGACGTCACGCGAATCCTTTCTGCAATCGAACAGGGGGACTCCCATGCCTCCGAGCAGCTTTTGCCGCTGGTTTACAACGAGTTGCGCCGAATCGCTGCGCAGAAGATGGCCCAAGAAAAACCCGGGCAAACGCTGCAAGCCACCGCACTGGTCCACGACGCTTATATTCGACTGGTGGACGTGGCTCATCCACAGACCTGGAAGAGCCGGAGACACTTCTTTGCCGCGGCCGCCGAGGCGATGCGCCGCATTCTCGTCGATCAGGCTCGGCGTAAAGGCCGGCCGAAACACGGCGGCGAGTCGAGGCGTGTCGACCTCGACTCGGCCTGCTTGATCGTCGAGCCGCCGTCGCCGGATTTGCTCGCCTTAGACCAGGCCCTCTCGCAGCTGTCGACACAGGAGCCGGTCAAGGCGGAACTCGTCAAACTCCGCTATTTTGCCGGACTGACGATGCCGGAGGCTGCCGCCGCCTTGGAGATTTCCTTGGCGACGGCCGAACGATATTGGACCTTTGCGCGGGCGTGGCTCTACGCGCAATTGACAGACCATTTTGCCGGTCCCACGCGAGAGAATCCCAAGGATTCAGCGACAGGCTGACGATTTGGTGAGGGCTTTGACGGCCGTCTGTCGCCACTTTCAATAGGTGGGCTCGATATCGAAATGAGTCTGAATTCCTCCTCGCTCGAATCAATCTTCTTCGCAGCGCTGGAAAAGCAATCGCCCAGTGAGCGCGCCGCGTTCCTGGATGAGATCTGCGCCGGGAATAATGAGGAGCTGCGGCGTAGCGTCGAGCGGATGCTGGCCGCCCACGCCGGGGCGGGAACCTTTCTGGAATCTCCGGCCGCAGCATTAGCAGCCACCGTCGATGGTCTCTCCGAAATCGCTGAAGCGCCGGGCACAGAGATCGGCCCTTACAAGCTGCTGGAACAGATCGGCGAAGGGGGGTTCGGCGTCGTATTCATGGCCGACCAGCAATCCCCCGTCCGGCGTCGTGTGGCACTGAAGATCGTCAAACCGGGCATGGACACGCGGCAGGTGCTGGCACGCTTCAAAGCCGAACAACAGGCGCTCGCATTGATGGATCACCCGAACATTGCTCGGGTCCTCGATGCGGGTGCAGCTGAGACGGGGCGGCCTTACTTCGTGATGGAGCTTGTCCGGGGCGTTCCCATCACGGACTACTGCGACCAGAACAATCTCGCCCTCCATGAGCGGCTGGACCTGTTCGTGCAGGTCTGCCACGCCGTCCAGCATGCGCACCAGAAGGGGATCATTCATCGGGACATCAAGCCCTCCAATGTGCTCGTCACAGTGAATGATGGCCGGCCGGTGCCGAAGGTCATCGACTTCGGCGTGGCCAAAGCGATCAACCAGCAGCTCACACCGGAGACGGTCTTCACCCGCTTTACAGAAATGATCGGGACGCCCCTCTACATGAGTCCCGAGCAGGCAGAGATGACCAGTCTCGATATCGACACGCGCAGCGACGTCTATTCATTAGGTGTGCTGTTGTATGAACTGCTGACGGGCAGCACGCCCTTCGACAAAGAGCGTCTGAAGCGGGCGGCCTTCGACGAGATTCGCCGCATCATCCGCGAGGAAGAGCCCCCCAAGCCAAGTCTCCGGATTAGCTCGCTGGCGGAAAAACGGACCGTGGTGGCCGCACATCGGCACGCCGATCCCAGCCGCTTGAGCCAGCAGTTGCGCGGCGACCTCGACTGGATCGTGATGAAGACGCTGGAAAAAGACCGAACGCGTCGCTACGCGACGGCCAATGGCCTGGCGATGGACGTTGAGCGGTATCTGGCCGACGAGCCGGTGCTGGCTTCTCCACCCTCGGCCGCGTATCGCTTTGTAAAGTTTGCCCGCCGCAACCGGGTGGCGTTCACGACGGCCACGGTGCTCTTGGGAGCGATCCTGACGGGCACGGTTGTGAGCGTCACTCAGGTGATTCGAGCGTCGCGCGCCGAGCGTTTGGCCGAATCGAGGTTGAAAACGGAAACCGCGGCCCGAGAGGCTGAAGCTCTGCAACGGCAAGTTGCGGAGACTCAGCGAACCGAGGCAGAAAAGATGCGACTCCGCGCCGAGGCAAACTTTCGCCAGGCCCGTCGGGCAGTCGACGACATGTACACGCAATTTGCCGAAAAGTGGCTCGTGAACCAACCTAAGTTGCAGCCCGTCCAGCGCGAGTTCTTGCAGAAGGCGCTCCAGTTCTATGCCGACTTTGCTCGACAGACCAGCGCGGATCCAGCGATCCGTTTGGAAACAGCCCGCGCGTACCGACGAGTTGCAGCGATCCACTATCAGCTGGGCGATACTGTCCAGGCAGAACACGCCGGGCGACTGGATCTTGAGCGATCGCAAGGATTGGTGAACGAGTTTCCGAACGTGCCGGAGTACCGGAAAAACCTCGCCGATGCCCTGCGAACGCTGGTTCCCTTTCTTGCGGAAACGGGCCGGGGAGTGGAGGCACTAAAACTCGGTAATCAAGCGCTGGAGTTCCAAACGAAACTGATTACCGACTTTCCCAATGTGGCCGAGTACCGTCGCGATCTCGCCCAACTTCTGCTCTTAAAGAGTTCCTATCTAGGCGCGATCCGCAAGAGGACGGAAGAAGAAAAGGTCCTCCGAGCGGTTTTGGCGATTGAAAAGGATCTGGTCGCCGAGTTTCCCGCGGTTGTCGAATATCGCGAGATGCTGGCGAACACCGACGTCAAGCTGGCCGCATGCCTCCGTTCGTTGGGTCAGCACCAGCAGCATTTGCAGACGCTCCGCGATGCCTCGGCAATTCTCCAGACGCTCGTTGCCGAGTCGCCGGATGTCCCCTCGTATCGTAATGAGCTTGCCGGGGCTTACTTCTGGCTCGCCGAAGTCCTTCCCCCATCTGAGGCAGAACAAATCATCCGAAAATCGCTGGCTCTCCAGGAGAAGCTTGTCACCGATTACCCCGCCGTCGTCAGCTATCGCTACGATCTGTTTCGCAGCCAAATGCTTCTTGGGGACCTGCTGAGCCGTGCCGGTCGCCTGCAGGATGCGGAGAACGTGCTTCGCGAGTCGTCGGAGATCGGCACGAAGCTCGTCGCTGAATGTCCTCAAGTCAGTTACTATCGAGAGCGGCTTGTTATGGTTTTGTGCCTTCTCGACACCGCTTGTCGCCGCTTGGGCCGCTGGGATCAGGCGCTGGCCGCGATCGACAAAGCCGTCGAGCTGGAGCCGAAGACGGCCTGGCTTCGCGTTGCCCGCGCGAACGATTACTGGGCGTTGAAGCAATGGGACAAGGCCCTCGCCGACTATTCCAAAGCCATCGAGCTAGAGCCGGAGACGGCCTGGCGTTTCGTTGCCCGCGCGAACGCTTATAGCCAGCTGAAGCAGTGGGACAAGGCCCTCGCCGATTATTCCAAAGCCGTCGAGCTGGATCCATGGCTCCTTGTCAGTCGCGCGGATCTCTATGGCCAACTGAAGCAGTGGGACAAGGCCACCGCCGACTATTCCAAAGCCATCGAGCTAGAGCCGAAGACTGCCTGGCATTTCGTTGCGCGCGCGAACGCTTATAGCCAGCTGAAGCAGTGGGACAAGGCCCTCGCCGATTATTCCAAAGCCGTCGAGCTGGATCCGAAAAATTCGCAGCCCCTTGTCAGTCGCGGGGATTTCTATGGCCAACGGAAGCAGTGGGACAAGGCCACCGCCGACTATTCCAAAGCCATCGAACTGGACCCCAGGAATTCGCGGGCCCTCAGTAATCGCGCGAACATTTATAGCCAGCTGAAGGAGTGGGACAAGGCCCTCGCCGACTACTCCCGAGCTGTCGAGCTGGATCCGAAAAATGCCCAGGCGACGAACACGCTTGCCTGGTTCTTGGCGACAAATGCGGAAGCCAGCGTCCAGCACCTCACTCGGGCCGTCGAGCTAGCCAAAAAAGCGGTCGAGCTGGATCCCGCACAAGGAACGTTTTGGAACACACTCGGAGTGGCCCACTATCGGGTCGGGGATTGGAACGCCGCCGCCGCGGCGTTGAAGAAATCCGAGGAGTTGCTCAAGGGTAATGACTTGAGCTTCAACGCCTTTTTTCTCGCCATGGCCCAGTGGCAACTCGGCAACAAGGCCGAGGCTCGCAAGTGGCACGATAAGGCGCTGGCCTGGATGGCGAAGAACAAGCCTCACGATGAAGAACTGCTCCGCTTTCGGGCTGAAGAGGCGCATTTGCTTGGTTCGGATCAAACATCACCGGCTAAGGTGCTGCAAAGGAGCACAAAACCGGCAAAGTAGTGGTTGCTCACTGTCTGGAAGCGCCGCCTAAAGATTCTTGCAAATACTCCGCTCATGGATCACACCGTGGTTTGTTCCACCGCGCGCATCGGTTGCATCTAACGCCGCCACTTTGCTACGTGTGTATCTTGCTTGGCAGAGGCATGTGAGACTCGCAAATGAGCGCTGCAATTTCGGCGGCGTCAGTCTCCTTTGAAGCCACAATTTGCAGTCGAAAAAGCAGTACTCGCTGCGTCGCTATTGCGAACCGCGATTCGACTTGCGTCGAGGATTCCTCGACAACCGTTATCACGGAGACAGGGGCTACGGCCCCAATCCTTTCCGCGTTGGTGCGTCGCAGTAAGTGCAATGCAAAAAGCCACTTGCGATTTATCGCAAGTGGCTTCAAGTGGAGGATAGGGGACTTGAACCCCTGACCTTCTGGCTGCGAGCCAGGCGCTCGGTTCGGAACCCTCTTCCGATCGGACATTTGAGGATTAGCCGGAGAAGATCAGCCGACTTGGGCACCTTTGTAATGCGCTACCATCTGCCGAGGCGTGACTTCCGCATCCGCGCGCTTGCCAAGAAAAAACACGCCACAGGCGCCATCGATCGCTTCCCTGGGCGCACAAATGTAGTCAAGGTACGAAACCCAAAAGAAGAGTGTTATGAAGATTTTGGCCGCAGATTTGGATCGGAAGATACTGCGACCGATGTGGCCGATCGTCCACCGCAGCTGTGTGCCTGGCCCCTGCACGACGCCTGAATCAACAAGTGCAAAACTTCGAAAAAGGTAGCGGTGGCCGCTTTCGGTGAATCGCGTGAAGTCGTAGGCCCCTTCATGGACTTGCTGCAGGAATGGCGTTTCCGCGTAAACGACCCCTCCCGGTCTCAAAACGCGGTGGATTTCCGCGACAACCCTCCAGGGGTCTAGGACATGCTCCAGGACGGCTTGCACCAGCACGGCATCCACACATTGATTGCTCAGGGGAATGCTATGTCCGTCAGCGACAAATTGCGTTAGGGGGCTGGCATAGATGTCGAAGGCAACCAGCCGCACGGCCGGATCCGCATAAAGAGCATCATTGCCGCTTCCGATCATCCCGCCACCCACGACCAGGACCGTCGGGTTTGGGTTGACTTCTTTGGCCAGCGCAATGAAGCGGTCAATGTTCTTGACCGTAACGGCACTGATAGGGAACACCGATCGGAGCAGGAAGGATTTGAGACGTCCCGCATTTCGCCGGGTAACGAGGCTTGCTGCCCCGGTTGCGAGCACTTCGTCCTCGGACAAAATGCTGTTCTCAAAATCAACAAGAACGGGATGAGACCCAACGATGGGGAAGCGTCTTGGCTGCGCAAAGAGACAATTTGCGTTGCGACACGACAGGAGGTTCTCATCGCAGACCAGAGCATCTTGGCACCGCGGACAGGCGAGGGAAGACGTGATGCTGCGGAAGTCTAAGAGCGGGCTCATGGTGGTCTCCTCTAACGTCACTGTGCCCAGCCTCGATCGCCACTGCTGCGTGTCGCGCAAGAGAAAAGCCGACTTGCCGTTTTGACAAGTCGGCTTTGTTGGAGGACAAAAGTGGAGGATAGGGGACTTGAACCCCTGACCTTCTGGCTGCCAGCCAGACGCTCTCCCAACTGAGCTAATCCCCCGGAGCGCGGTAACCATAGCACCTGACCCGCTTGGATGTCAACGAGTTCGGCGCGGGGCGGCAAACCACGGCTTTTCGGCCGGAAATTGCCTGTTAGCGACCCTGTTCGGGTAGCACTCGGCTCCCGGTGCGGGGTCGAAGCCCGAACGATTTCTCCGTGCGGGCTTGGCTGTCGTCTACGCAAAAACTAAGACCCCTCACCCTGCCCTCGCCCCATCGGAATGGGGCGCGGGTGTCGGTGACGGGGTCATTGATTGGATCGCCGACCGCGGGCGTGCGAAGCGCATCGCCGATCGTGCCGCCGGTTTGGTGACAACGCGGCACGGCCGGTCGCGCCACACTAGTCTGTGACAGAAGCGTCCGCGGACCAGAGGTCACTTGGCGGAGCCTGTGTACTTTGCCGGTTCGGCCTTGGCTTTCTTGGCGCAGTCGTCGCAGCAGACGACGAGTTCTTTGCCGCCGACTTTCACCTTGATGCCGGCGTCCTTGATGTCCCAGTCGCACACGGGGCACTTTTTGGTGGGCATTACATCATCTCTTCGAACTTGCTCGATGGTCGTGGCCGCGAACGTTCGCGGGTCGTTCTTACGAGGAGATCCTAGTCCTGCGGCTCGAATCAGGCTTTCAGATTCTTGCTCATCTGGCGCGGCCTGCTGCGGCCGTTTTTTCGCACACGCGGGCCGTTCTTTCGCACGTCTGACGGCGTGCAGCCGAACTCGCGGCGGAAGGCGTCGGTGAAGTGACTGTGGCTGGAGAAGTTGAGCTCGAGGGCGAGCGCCGTGAGGTCGCGGGCCCCCTGCTCCAGTCGCTCGAGCGCCGTGCGGAGACGCAGCCGAGCGAGGTAGCGATGGATGGGCACGCCTGTTTGCCGCTGAAAGACTCGCGCGAGATGAAACGGGGACGTGTCGACGGCACGGCCGATTTCCTCGAGCGTCACGCGCTCGCACAAACGGGTGGCCAGCACACCTTTCACGGCCTCGGTCAGCTCGGCGTGCGCCGTCTCAGTGTCGACGCGCCGCTTCTTGCGCGGCAGTCCGTCGCGGGCGAACGCCGCCTCGAGCACGTCGGCGACGAGCTGCAGCGCCGTCTCGTCGGCCCACAGCGGTTCGAGCGGCTCCGCGGCCGCCCTTTCGAGTCGCAGCACCAGCTCGCGGTGCTTCAAGAAAGAGTCTTTGACGCACGGACCCGTGACGAAGGGAAACGGCCGATTGGGACGCTCATCCACAGTCGGATCGAGCTCGCGAATGATATCGACGAGCACCGACGGCGCGGGGGCCAGAATCGTCCCGCGATCGCCGCAATCGGCCGGATGGCTCACCCGGTAGGTCGAGCCCTTCGAAAAGAAGATGCTCTGATTGACGTCGGCCGTCACGCCGCGTCGACCGAAGTGCTTGCAGAAGGCGCCCGAGCGCATCAGCACGATGTTGTTTTCGTCGGAATACTCTTCGGCTTCGGGCCCGCCGCGGCAGGCCCGGCAAACGTAATCGCGCACGCTCACCAACGGGCTCTGGTAGAGCACGCGGAATTCCAGCGGCAGCTCGGCGGCCGTCGACATGAGTCCATCGTAAGTTTTCGGCCGGGCGGAATCAAAACCGCGCAATGCCGCTCGGTTGACATGTCGGCGTTGCGGCCGGCGGCGGAGAATGTCGACTTTGTCCGTTGCGTGAATCCAAGTTTCCGAGTTGCTGACGGATCGCTTCCGAGCGACTGGCCATCGCCCGATTGTCGCCAGCAACCCGTTGGCGACTGCTCTCGCCCACGGTGAAAGCCGGGCGAATGCGTCACCACTTCCGGTAAGGAAGAAACTTGCCGCTGTAAGTCACGACGACCCGATCCCCTTTGGGATCAGATTTCTTCTGAATGTCGATCTCGAAATCGATGGCACTCATGATGCCGTCGCCGAACTGTTCGTGGATTACGGCTTTGATCGCTGTGCCATAGACCTGCGTGATCTCGTGGAAGCGGTAAATGAGCGGATCGACGGGGACTTGCTGCTCGAGCGACCCTTTGAGGGGCGGTTCTTGAAGGATTGGGGCGAATTCGTGGTCGAGGCCCAACAGGGTGAGCAGGGTGGTGGCCTCTTCGGCGGAGCAAGTGGCCTGGCCGTATACCGCAGCCGCCGTCCAAACCGGGTGTCGATTGATGGCTTTGGCCAGCATCTCGAACGAAAGTTTTTTGGTTCGCTTGGCATCCAGGATTTGCGAGGTCAATTCCGCTCGTGAAATCATGCTTCGTCCCCATTGAATAACGGACAGAGCCAGCGCTCCGCGGTCAGCGAGCAAGTCGCCCAGAACGATACGCTGCCAGATGCGATCCCGTCAATTTGTTGGAGGCATCTCCTCGCGACTTCGGCTCCTGCGATTGGGGCGCGACATGCCGCATGCGAGATGAATCCCGATGACCGCATGAAACTTGACGAAATGGCTGAGGGATTGGGACACTGCGGATGATCCCCGCGCGGGAGTCACAAGCCGACGCGAATCCCTCTTCATCAGGCGGTGCATCTTATGGCCAAAATTGTCTGTGTGCTTTACGACGATCCAGTCGACGGTTATCCCAAAACGTACGCGCGCGATGGCCTTCCCCCGCTTGAGCGCTACCCCGACGGCCAGACACTGCCGACTCCAAAGAGCATTGATTTCAAGCCCGGCGAGTTGTTGGGAAGCGTCTCCGGCGAGCTGGGGCTCCGCAAATTCCTGGAGGGTCTGGGGCATAAGCTGATCGTCACGTCGGACAAGGACGGTGCAGGATCGGCGCTCGACAAAGAATTGCCCGACACGGAGATCGTCATTTCGCAGCCGTTTTGGCCCGCCTATTTGACGGCGGAGCGGATCGCCAAAGCGCCCAAGCTTAAACTTGCCATCACGGCGGGCATCGGTTCAGACCACGTCGATCTGCAGGCAGCCATCGATCACAAGCTGACCGTCGTCGAGGTCACCTATTGCAACAGCATCAGCGTCGCGGAACACGTCGTGATGATGATTCTGGGATTGGTCCGCAATTACATTCCGTCCTACCAATGGGTCCTGAAGAAAGGCTGGAACATCGCGGACTGCGTAGCTCGATCGTACGACCTGGAAGGGATGACTGTGGGAACGGTCGCGGCCGGACGCATCGGCACGGCCGTCCTGCGGCGATTGAAGCCCTTCGACGTGAAACTGCACTACACCGATCGGCATCGGCTGCCCGAGAGTGTCGAGAAAGAGCTGAATCTGACATTTCATTCCGACGTCGAGTCGATGGTCAAAGTCTGCGACGTGGTCACGATTAACTGCCCGCTGCATCCCGAGACCGAGCATCTGTTTAACGACAAGCTCATTGGAAAGATGAAGCGCGGCGCGTATCTCATCAACACGGCCCGAGGCAAAATCTGCGATCGAGACGCGGTCGTGCGGGCTCTGGAGAGCGGCCAGCTCGCCGGGTATGCGGGGGACGTCTGGTTTCCGCAGCCGGCGCCCCAGGATCATCCCTGGCGGACGATGCCGCACCACGGAATGACACCGCATATTTCGGGCACCAGTTTATCCGCGCAGGCCCGATACGCCGCAGGCACCCGCGAAATTCTGGAATGTTACTTCGAGGGCCGGCCCATTCGCGAACAATACCTGATTGTTAAGGACGGCAAGCTGGCAGGGGCCGGAGCGCATTCGTACAGCGCGGGCAATGCGACGCGGGGCGCGGAGGAAGCGGCTCGATTCAGAAAGGCGTAGTCGGCGGGCGTCGGCGAAAGGCCGGCTGAAATGCGGGAAATCCGCGAGATTTTGCGGCCGCCTCGCGCACGCTTTCGCTCCGCGCGACTTGCGATACACTGAAAGTCTGCCAGGAAGCAACACGTAATTTTTCCGCACGAGCGGCTGCGAAGGGCTGGGATGTCGTCGTCGCCGGGCTGCCCTTGGAGGTTCCGATGACCCGCCTGTTGCCCGCTGTCGCCTTGTTGTGCCTTGCCCCCTGGACCGCTTTGGCGGGCAATCCGTCCGAGTCGAAGTCGGCGCCGATCAAGCTGTTTGTCGATCTCAGCAGCGCCTCGCAACGCATCTATCACGCGCGTCTCGAATTCCCGGTGCAGCCCGGACCGCTCACCCTCTATTACCCCAAGTGGATTCCCGGCAATCACGGGCCTTCGGGGCCGATTGCCGATCTCGCCGGCCTGAAGATCAAGGCCAGCAGCAAGGACGTGCCCTGGCGACGCGATGACATCGACATGTATGCCTTCCACTGCACCGTGCCCGAGGGCGTGGGGACACTCGACGTGGCCCTCGATCTTTTGGCGGCGGGCCGCGGCGGGTTTGGCGACGCCACGCAGAACATCGCCGTCCTCCGCTGGAACCAGGTCGCTCTGTATCCAAAGGGCAAGCCGATCGACAGCATCGACTTCCAGGCGTCGGTGAAAGTGCCCGCCGGCTGGAAATTGAGCACGGCCCTGCCGATCGTTTCGCAGACGGGCGACGTAACCCAATTCGGCGTCGTCGACTTGGAGACGCTGGTCGATTCGCCCGTGATCACCGGTTGCTACTTCCGCGAAATTGCCCTCGGTAAGGGAGAACCGCAGCACTACCTCGACCTGGCCTCCGACAGCGCGGCCGGCCTCGAAATCACGCCCAAGCAAAAGGCCGCCTACGAAAAGCTGGTGGCCGAGGCGGGGGCCCTGTTCGGATCGCGTCATTACAAGCTCTACCGTTTTCTGGTCACGCTCAGCGACAAGATGCCCCATCACGGGCTCGAACACCACCAATCGAGCGACGACGGCATGGGCGAACACGCTATGTCGGACGATGAAAGTGGAAAAGGCATCGCCACGCTCTTGCCGCACGAGTACGTCCATTCGTGGAACGGCAAGTTCCGCCGCCCGGCCGGCCTGGTCACTCCCACTTATCAAGAAGACAACAACACTCGGCTCCTGTGGGTCTATGAGGGCCTGACCGATTACTTGGGGATGGTGCTGGCTGCCCGCAGCGGTTTGTATACGCCCGAAGAAACACGCGACTATCTGGCCCTCACCGCCGAACATCTGCAGAACACCAAGGGCCGCGAATGGCGACCCCTGGAAGACACCACGCTGATCGCGCCGATGCGCGGCTATGAGTCGTCGGGGTGGACGGCGTGGCGGCGCTCCGTCGACTATTACGATGAAGGCATCCTGATCTGGCTCGAGATCGACACCAAGATCCGCCAGCTCACCAACGACAAAAAGTCCGTCGACGACTTCTGCAAGCTGTTTCACGGCGGGCCTGGCGGGAAGGTTGAGGTCAAACCCTACGAGTTCGACGACGTGATCGCCGGACTCAACGCAATCGCGCCCTACGACTGGAAAACTCTGCTCAACAAGCGGCTGACCGAAACCGCCAATCACGCGCCTGTCAACGGCATCGAGCAAGGGGGCTGGCGGCTCACGCTCAGCGAAAAGGCGTCTCCCTTCGAGAAGGCCACGGCCGGCGGCCGGCGCCGCGGTCTCGATTTGTCAGCCTCGCTGGGACTTGTGCTCGGCGCCGAGGGCAACATCATGGACGTCGTGCTCGATACGCCGGCCTACAAGGCGGGAGTTGGCCCGGGGATGAAACTGGTCGGAGTCAACGCGAGGAGGTTCAGCCCCAAGGTGCTCGACGAGGCGCTCGCCGCGACCAAGAAGCCCGGGAACCCGGTGGTCCTCTTGATCGAGGACGGCGACTTCTTCCGCACCTACACGCTCAATTATCAGGGGGGCGCGCGGCACCCGCACCTCGAGCGGATCAAGGGCCAGCCCGACTACCTCGACCAGATCTTCGCACCGCTCACCGGACCCGTGGAAAAGCATCCCCAAAAGGGACACGACAAGGCGGGGCACCAGGCGGCAGCCCGCTGAAGCGGAGCGCGGCGGTCGCGTCGTTCTGTTTTGCGCCGAAAGCGCCCGCCCCAGTTTCGCAAGCACGCTCGGTAAACTGCCTACGGCTCAACTTGATCGGGAGCAGATTTGGCGGCCGTAATCCGAGTGGCGGGTCGCGACTTTGATGTCGACGCGTTTCTGGCACCGAGCACACTGAAGCCGTGCGCCGTCCACCGTCGCGGCGAACGCCGCTTCGCTGGAAGCTCAACTAATGACCGGCAGCACGAGAAATCGGGGATGAATATCGTCGCAAGCGACGCCGGATTCGATGAATTCGACAGGCAGGCCGCGGAGGCAACTGAGTTTCTCAAGTTTCATGCTGACGAGATTCGCCGCCTCGCGAGCTATCCGGGTGTCGAAGCGGTGACACTCGACTTCGGCATCGCCCAACGCAATGTCCCGGCGCAATCAGACTACTTGCCGCCGGGGCTAATCCGCGCCGCCGCCTCGTTGGGTGTGGGAATCGAGCTCTCGCATTACGCGACTATGGACGAAGCGTCCGACTTCGAACCGCGCTAATCGCCGGTGCTCGTCTTCGCGGCCAACACTGGGTTTAACGCGGATCTAGCTGCAGCACGACTCTTTCGATTCCGCACTACGGCCGGAGCGCTTGGTTCCGGCGTCGATGACCATGCGGATTTCGTCGGCCGACATGCCGCGGCTGAGCATGTCCTGCTTGAGGGCCGCGGCGATTTCGCGCTTACGGACGTCGGTCCACATTCCGCCCCAAATGGCAACGAGCGCGATCAGCATGCCGCCGCCGACGACGAAGAACCCCATCAACTCGCCAAAGTTAAACCGCGTCAATAAATCGCTCATGCCTCGACTTCCCTTGGTGGGTCTTGTGGCTGCTCACTAAGCCCGAACTACTCACTGACTCGAACGGGCCGGAGCCGCATCAATTTCCCGGCGTCTCGCTGTCGGCGGCCGGAGAAGACTATTTTCTTATTGTCACCGGCATTGGCATCCGAAGCGAGTCCTTCCCCGCGCCGCTGCAGACAAAACGATACCCGGCGTGCCTATTTATTCGCCCAGGCCGGGTGATTCTTAAGGAGATTTTTCGACTCGTTGAAAACTAAAGCTCCGGCAAGAGTCCCTTTGGCCCCCTCAGTCGATCAGCCCCGAGAGCCAGTGGGCGATGTTGAGGGCCAGTTGGCGGTTGTCGCAGTGGGGCACGTTCATTCCAACGCGGCGGGGTGGGTTGCCGTAGATTTCGGCTGCGAGGGTGTTGGCTTCGCCCAGCACGACCACGCGGCCCCGCCCGAATTTGAGCGCGACGCCCTGGGAGCGGCCGCCCGCTGAATTGCCGGTGTCTGAACCAGTGTCGGTGGCCGTGTCGGCGAACTTGAGCAAGGCGACGCTCCCGGACGGACCCCTGAGCGACTGCCCGTTGAAGGTCAGGACGCGATTGATGTGCTCCGTCGCGCTGCGGCCGCGGAGGATGGCATGGTCCCCCAGCTGGTTCTTCTCGCGAGTGAACGCCAGGCCGTCGGCGACGCGGCTCGACGAATCGAAGGCGAGCTGCCGGCTCATCTCGACGCCGAAATACTTGGCCAGCTCCGCCGAAGCGGAGGCAAACGCCTGTTGATTCGCTATCAACAGCAGTCCACCGCCGCCCCGCACCCAATTCTGCAGGCTTTCGCACTCGTCGCGGGTGAAGGCCGATTTCTGCTCGCTCTGCAGGAGCTGCGCGTTCGCGACGACTAGCACATCGTAGTCATCGAGACGGCGGGCCGTGAAGGGGTCAAGGATCGCGCTGACGCGATATCCGTCGTTCGATAACAGGTCCAGGAAGGGCTTATAGCGATGGCCCGCCGTGTCAAAGTTGCGGTGGTTCTCGTCGATCCCGACCGTGGGGTGTTTGGCGGTGTAGGCCGGGTGCGGCACCTTCACGTCGAAGTCGGGATCGTTCCGCTGGCCGACGATGCGACGAGTGGCCACTCGGCGCGGCGCCAACGCGCGCAGACGGTTCGGAGCGACTTCCGGCGAGCCGAATGGTTTGAGGCCGGTCCGCTGCCGAAATGCGGCCGAGTCGAGGATTTCCATCGCGCCACCGGGCTTCTCGACCAGGAAGACGAAGGACGAGTCGATGAGTCTCGGCGGCCCGGAGAGAAAACGGCCGTCGGCCGAGATCACGATCGAGTCGTCGGCGTTGGGGTAGAAAATGATGGTCTCGGGCCGGCTCGATTCGGTCGACCAGACACAAACGGTCGGACTCCTTCCGGCCGTGACAAAGCGGCGGCCGTTCGGGCTGAAACTCGCGGTGAAGAGCGGTCCCCCGTGGCCGTCGAATGTACGCAACAGCGTCCCGTCGGCCCGCCACAGCTTCGCCAAGCCGTCCCAGCCCACGGTCGCGAAGCGCGCTCCGTCGGGGCTGTAGGTCACGTCCATGCAGCTGCCGAAGGCGTGGGCCGGCGACGTGCGTCGGGGGCGACTGGTGTCGCTGAGGTCCCACTGCTCCCAGTAGCCGGCGTCGTAGCCCAGTAAAATCTGCTTGCCGTCCGGGCTGATGTCAACCGCATCGACTTCGCCTTTGAGATTCTGGAGCGTAGCCAGCGACTCTCCGGCCGAGTTGTAAACGTGGACTGCGAACAGCTTCCGGCCTGGCGCGGCCTGCAACACGAGCAGGCGGGTGCCGTCCGCGCTCCACCGCAGACTGTCGACATTGCCGGACGCCCGAAAGGTCGACTCGAGTGGGCCGCTCGGTTTCGCGACACGAATTATTTGTCGCGCCACCGAGGCGAATAAGCCGGTCTTGGCGTTCCACGCCACAAACTGGGTGGGCGTCATCAGCTCGAATGGGACCGTCGCCGGACCGCCGTTGGGGTCGGTAATGATGGGCTCGCGTCCCGAGCGGACAACCACGCGTTTGCCGTCGGGGCTCCAGGCGATCTGACCGCGCCCATCAAAGGGGAGGATCGCGTGTTCCATATAGCCCACCAGAGAACCGTCGCTCCGGCGGAATTCGACGCCATTCCTCGTCACGACGGCAATCCGGTCGCCGGCGGGGCTCCAATCGGCATAGCTGTAGTTGGGGAGCGTGTAAGGCGATGCATTCGATTCGCGGACCTCTCCCGTTTGCTGGTCGAGAGTCACGAGCAGGCTGTCTCCGCCGAAGGCGATTTTTTTCCCGTCGGGCGACCAGGCCATCGAGGTCTGGTCCATGCCTTGAAGTGGCCCAATGCTTCGCGGGGCCTGATTTTCTCCAGCCTCGTTGAGGGCAACGAGCTGGCCGGTCCCCATAAGTGCCAGCAACAGCCCGTCGAGACTCCATCCCAGGCCGTAGATCTGGTCCGACTCGGTGCGGACGGCGATTTGTTTGCCCGCCGTGTCCCAAATCCGCAGGTCAACTGAGTATTGGGAGTCGTCCGTCGAGTAGACGCCGCGGGTTGCCGTCGCCAGCCGCTTGCCGCTGTTGCTCCAGGCCAGGAGCTTGATCGGGCTTCGTTGCTCCGGAAACGTGATGGCGAGGGTGCCGTCGATGTTCCAGATTTTCACGAGATGCTTGTCGTCGCCGGTGGCGATCTGCCGCCCATCGGGACTCCAAGAGAGGCAATTGACGGCAGAGTCCGCTGCCCGGAAGCTGCGAATGGTTGAGCCGTCCGCCTTGACGATCCGAACGGTCCCGTCCGCTCCGCCCCACGCCAGCCGGTCGCCGTTCGGAGCCCAGGCGGCACAATTGATGGGGCCGTGCGGACTCGTCAGCACGGTCAGCGGCGCACCGTCGGCCGACCAGATGCGGACAGTCCCGTCATCGCTGGTCGACGCGATCAGGTGGGTCGTGCGATTCCAGTCGATCGAGCGGACCTGCGGCGAATGCCCCAGCAGGATTTTTGACGTCTCGAACGTGTGGGAATTGCAGATGCGGATCGCGCTCGCCTCTTGGTAGGCGAGTTGTCTGCCGTCGCTGCTCCAGGCTACGGCCGTGATCCGTCCGCGCGGAACCTTGTAGGCCAGCTGCCAGCGACCGATGCCCGGCAGGGGACGCGGCGCTGCCAGCAGGCCGGGCAGCGGTTCACGCCCGCCGCGTGGTGCCGCCGCGTCGCCCGCGATCGCGGCATTCCCACAAGTCCCTGCGAACAAAACAACGGCAGCCGCGAACCAGTGGCGAGACAGGGTCATGAAATCACCCTCCCAACACGAGTCGCCGCGGCCCGTCGATCGTTGTTGTCCTGTGCACCATACCTTCCGGCGTGGCCGATATTCAATCGGCATTTTCCGGCGTCCGACGCGGTTGGCTCGTTCAAAGCGCCGATCCCGTTCGCGGAATGGCGCAACGCGAAACTATAATCGGATCGGTCGAAGGAGGCGAAAGCGCGGTTCCAATTTCGATCCGCGCCACTCAACTCGTGAAGGAAGCATCGATGCGTGGAATGGCTTTCATGTTACTGACGGGTATCGTGATTGGTGGACTCGCTTCTGCCCGTGTTCGCGGCGATGAGCCCAAGGCCGAAGCCGGCAAGCAGGTCGCGACAACGTTCGATGGAAACGTGCACGTGACGCTCAAATACCTGTTGTATCTGCCGCCCGATTACGACAAGCACGACTGGTGCTGTTTCTGCACGGGGCCGGCGAGCGGGGCGACGACCTGAACGCGATCAAACGGCACGGCCCGCCTAAGCTCATCGAAGGCGGAAAGCAGTTTCCGTTCATCGTCGTCAGCCCGCAGTGTCCGAAAGATCATTGGTGGAACAACGAATTGGTTACGCTCACCGCCCTGCTCGATGAGGTCGTCGCCAAGCACAAAGTCGATCAGGACCGCGTTTACCTGACCGGTTTGAGCATGGGGGGCTTCGGCACGTGGGCGCTGGCGGGGTCCACGCCCAACCGTTTTGCCGCGCTCATTCCGATCTGCGGTGGAGGCGAGCCGCTCCTGACCCGCGCGCTCAAGCACGTGCCGGTGTGGGCCTTTCACGGCGGCAAGGATCCGATCGTCCCCGTGAAGCGATCACAGGATCTGATCGAAGCGCTTCAGCGCAATCACGGCGATGCCAAGATCACGATTTATCCGGAGGCGGGCCACGATTCGTGGACGGCGACCTACGACAATCCGGAAATCTACGAGTGGCTGCTCTCGCATAAGCGGACGGCCAAGCCGGAGGGCTGAGATCAGCCCGGAATTCGCCGCAAATTAAGAGCCCTCGCTGACGCTTCGGGTTGGCGTGACGCAGCGATTAATAGAGGAGCCCTCGCTCACGCTTTGGGTTGGTATGGCGCGCGCACCCGAAGCGTCAGCGAGGCCATCCCGGAAATTCGTCGGCTTACCCCGGCGGCAGGAGCATGTAGATCCCCTGCCCCTTGGCAGAGGGAATGGTGAAGTAGACTTCGCCCTCGGCGTCAGTGCCGAAGGACATCACGGTCGGGTTGCCGGGCGCGGGGATCGGTCGGTTGGCCGTCACTCGCTTTTTGTCGAAGTCGTACCACAGCGCCCACAGTTTGCCCGAGACGTAGTCGGCGTAGATGTAGGCGCCTTGCAGCTCGGGGATCTTTTTGCCGCGATACACCGGGCCGCCGATGATCGACTTGCCGATGTCGTGATCGTATTCCCAGATGGGATCGATGGCGTTGGCCGGCTTGACCGCGTCCGCACGCGGCTTGCGACCCTTGGGTGCGAACGGATGGAGCCCTTCGCGAATGTTCCAGCCGTAGTTGCCCCCCTTCACGATCAGGTCGATCTCCTCGTACATGTCCTGCCCGACGTCGGCCGCCCAGAGCACGTTGCCGTCGAAGACGAACCGCCACACGTTGCGGAGACCGTAGGCCCAGATCTCCGGGCGGGCATCCTTTTCGTTGACGAACGGGTTGTCGGGCGGAATCGCATACGGCAGATCGCCCGACTTGTGGTCGACGTCGATCCGCAGGAGTTTGCCCAGGAGCTTCGAGAGGTTTTGGCCGTTCTTGTACGGGTCGTTGGCCAAGCCGCCGTCGCCGACCGCAATGTAGAGGTAGCCGTCGGGCCCGAAGACGATCGTGCCGCCGTCGTGGTTCCAGAACGGCTTGGTGAAGGTGATCAGGATTTCTTCGGAGGCGGGGTCGGCCTTGTTCGGATCGTCCTTGCTGACGTGATACCGGGCCAAAATGTTCTGCCGCGGCCGCGCCGTGTTGGTGTAGTAGACGAAGAACTCGCCGTTCTCCCGATACTTGGGATGAAAGGTGAGGCCCAAAAAGCCCTCTTCGTTCATCTTGTCGCGATACGAGACCTTCTTCGACAGGTCGAGAAAGACGTTCGCCGTCGTCGCCTTCTGATCGTTGGGCAGCACGTAAATCACGCCTTGCTGCGTCGGCACGAACACGCGGTTCGTCCCGTCGCCGGCGGCCGCCACCAAAATCGGCCGAAACTGGTCGGCGATGCCCGTTTCCTCCGGGCTCTTCCAACCCGGCCACTGCACGTCGGCAAACGCGGGCTTGATGGCCAGCGGCAACGGACGGGTGTCGACTTCGTCGGCCCTCACGGAAGCGAGGGGAACGGCGACAACCAGCAGGGCGAAGAAGCCAAGCAGCTTCACAGCGAACCGAGGCATCGTGGAGTTCCTCTTGTGGTGCATCGTGAGGTGCGGCGACGATCCTGACCCGACCTGATCCGGCCGCAACCTTCAATCTTCAATCTTCGAGCGTGACGGCCGTGATGGTGCCAGCCCTGGTGTCGGGGATCAGCAGTCGTCCAGTCTGGGCGTCGAAGTAAATGTCGGCCGGCGACTTGAAGCCTTTAAGCAACAGCCGCGGCTGATCCGACTGCGAATTCATAACGAAAATCCGTCCGCCCCGCCAATCGCTCGTGTAAATGCGGCCCTTCGCATCGCGGGTCAGTCCGTCCGTGCTGCCCAGCCCGCGGGCCAGTTCGACCGCTTTCCCATCCGCCAGATTCAGTCGATTGAGCCGCCCCGACGTGAAGTCGACAAACAGCAGATGGCCAGGCCCGTCCATGAGCATGCCGTTGGGGGCCTTGAGTTCGGGCGCCGTTTTCTGGCTGACGACGACCACGATTTCTTTCGACGGCTTGATGCAGAAAATGGCCCCGTTGGAGACGAACCGGCCGCAATCGGATACATAGATGTCCCCCTGCGGACTGGCTTCGATGTCGTTGAGAAAGAGCGGCTTCGTGGGAAAGGCGTCGGCCGCCGCGTAAACGGCGGTCGTTCCTGTGGCGTCGATCCGCCAGACGCGGTTTTTGTCGGCGACGAAAAAGTCGTGCCCATGGACGACGAGCCCCATCGGGTCGTCGAGACCCTTCGCGAACTCTTTCGGCTGGTCGCCCTCGATGACGGCGAGAGCGCCGTCGCCGTTGACGCCCGAGCGGCCGATTTCGGTGACGTAGAGCCGTCCGTCGGGCCCGCGAGTCACCGATTCGGGGCTGCGCAAACCGCGGACAATCACTTGCGGCTCGGCCGCTGTCAGCCGGGTTGCCGGCGCCAAAACAACGGCCGCAGCCACGAGACACATGAGTCGACGTCGGAGGCCAATGCCGCGAGAGAGTGCGTGCCGCATGAGCGTTTCCCCAAAGCGAAGGGTTCACACACGGGGGGCCGGCGAAGTCGCCCACTCCGCCGACAGACGGGATCGAGTGCCCGATGAGCCGCCGTTATAACCGCCACGTGACGGCGGTTCCAGCCCCTGGCAACAAATCGGCTGCGTCGAGAAACGGCCACGCGGCGCGGCAGGTTACTCGTACCGCAACGCTTCGATCGGGTCGAGTCGCGAGGCCTTCCAGGCTGGGTAATAGCCGAAGACGATCCCCACGCTTGCGGAAACGAGGACGGCCGCTACAACCGCCGGCACCGAGGTCTCGGTCGGCCAGTGCAGGACTCGCTGGACCATCATCGAGCAGGTGCGGCCCATCAGGATGCCGATGGCTCCGCCGATCAAGCACAACACCACGGCTTCCACCAGGAACTGCCGCAGGATGTTGGCGGCCCGCGCGCCGACCGCCATTCGCAAGCCGATCTCGCGCGTGCGCTCGGTGACCGAGACGAGCATGATGTTCATGATGCCGACGCCGCCGACGACCAGCGAGATCAGGGCCACGCACAACAGCAAGCTCCCCATCAGGGCGGAGGTCGAGGAGAGAGTGTTCGTCATTTCGGTCATGTCGCGGATCACGAAGTCTTCCGGCTGATCGGCCTTGATGCGATGCCGTTCCTTCAACAAGGCCGTCATTTCGGCGATGGCGGCCGGGATTTCCTCGGTCGAGCCCGCCTTGGCCATGATCTGATCGATGTTCGCGAAGCGGACGGGCTGCGGCGTGTCGGCGGTCTGCGCGGCTGAGGCCGTCGGGTAGAGCGCCGTGGCTTGCGGGTACAGGTTGCTGAGCGTATTGACCGCCGACGCGCTGGCGGTGGGATCGGTTGAGGCCGCGGTGGCTGCGCTTTGGTTGACGTTCGTGAGAGTGCTGTTGCTCACTCGATACTTGATGGTCGTCCAGGGGGCCAGCACGATGTCGTCCTGGTCCATGCCCATCATGTTCGCGCCTTTGCGCGAGAGGACCCCGACGATCTTGAAGCCGACATTTTGAATGCGGATCTCTTTGCCCAGCGCCGGCTCGCCGTTGAACAGCTCGCGCACAATCGTTTGACCGACGACGCAGACTTTGCTCGCCGCGCGGACGTCTTGATCGAGGAACATGTTCCCTTCGTCCATTTCGCGCCAATCGCGAACGTCGAGATACGAGGGGGTGGTTCCGTAGATAGAGAAGGGGACCCAGTTCTTGTTGCCGTAAACGACCTGCGAGCGGGCCCGGACGATGGGCGCCACATCGATGATCCCCGGACACTGCCGCAGGATTTCGGTGGTGTCATCGGGAGTCAGGGTCGTGATGCTCCCCGTCCCGAACGAAACGCCGCCGCTGCTGGACGCGCCCGGATAGATCGCCAGGATATTGGCGCCCATGCTGGCAATCGTCTGCTGGAGCGCATTCTTCGAGCCCTGGCCGATCTCCATCATGGCGATGACGGCCGCCACGCCGATCAGGATCCCCAGCGTCGTGAGAAACGAGCGCGTCTTGTTGCGCTGCAGCGCCTTGAAGGCGACACTCAAAGTGCGCGGCAGGATGTGCATCGACAGCGGGGCCCTGCGCGAGCGGTGGCGCGTTTCTTCCTGGGCGCTCGTCCCCTCGACGGGCTGCGCGGCGACGGGGACGGCCGGAGCGTGGGGATCCAGGGCGTGGGCTGCGTCGATTTGGTGGACCGCGACCGAAGAGGGCGGCGAGTCGGCGCCGACTCCAACCAACGCAGGCTCAAGGACCTGCGCGGCGCGTGCCCCGGTTCGCTGTCCCCCGTTCGATGATCCGCCGTTTGAGCCCGGGTTAAGCGCGTGACTGCTCGGCGCGCGACCGTGAGCCCCTCCGGACCCGGCGGGAACGGCGCCATTATCGCCTTCGATCTTGCCGTCGCGCATGTGAATAATTCGCGAGGCGTGCGCCGCGACGTTGGCGTCGTGCGTCACGATGATGATCGTCAGGCCCGCTGCGTTGAGCTCCTGGAACATCCGCAGGATTTCTTCGCTCGTGCGCGAGTCGAGGTTTCCGGTCGGTTCGTCAGCCAGCAAGAGCTGTGGGCGGTTGACGAGGGACCGCGCGATGGCAACGCGCTGTTGCTGTCCGCCGGACATCTGGCTCGGCTCGTGGTGCATGCGGTCCGCCAGCCCGACGCTTTCGAGCAGGCTGCTGCCCCGTTCGAACTCCTCTCGATCGTGAATTTTGCGCAGCGAATAGGTCAGCGGCATGACGACCTGGTCGAGGGCGTTGGTCCGCGGAAGCAGGTTAAAGCTTTGGAAGACGAACCCGATTTTGCGATTGCGCAGATGGGCCCGCTTATCGGCGCTGTAGCCGGAAATCTCCTCGTTGTCGAACCAGTACCGCCCCGAAGTGGGGTGGTCGAGGCAGCCCAACAGATTCATCAGGGTGGTCTTGCCCGAGCCCGACGCTCCCATCAGCGCCACCATCTCGCCCTGTTTGATTTCGAGCGATACGCCGCGGAGGACGGGCACATCGATCTCACCCAGATGATACGTCTTGGTGATGTCTTCGAGGCGAATGAGGGACATGCGCGATTTCCAGCATTTCAATCGGCCGCAAGGCGATGCATCGATTCTCGCGAAAGGCAACGGGTCAGGCGGTTGGGCGTCGAGCGGCCAAAGTCGGGTGAGGGTCCCGCCTACTTCGCTTTATCTTTATCTTTTTCGCCGGACGAGGGACGGCCGCCACGCCCGAAGAAGGTCGGAAGAAACGGATTCTTGGTCTCGTTCGCCTCGTCATGCCGGACCTCCCCGACGATGACTTGCGCTCCTTCTTTCAGATCGCCGGCGACGACCTCAACCTCGGTGCCATCAGTGAGGCCCGTTTCGATCTTGAGGGGGCGGGCAAAGCCATCTTCGTCGACCCAGACCGTTGGTCTCTCGCGACGGGGTCCCGCCTTTCTGGGCTTGTGCAGGTCGCTCGTCGTGCTGCCGGACTGATGGCCGTTGCTGCCGGCGCCCCTCGTGCGGCCGCGGCCGTCCCCTTTCGTCGAACCGGCCCCCTTCTCTTTTGATGCCCCCTCCTCTCTTAACGGGTGCGCGTCCTTGGATTCGGAGGTCTCGTCACCGGCCGAGGCGTCGTCGGACTGATCGTTTGCCGCGAGCGCCTCATCACCTTTTGATGCGGTGCTTCCCGGCGATTCTTTCTGGGACTTGGGAGCTTGATCGGATTTGGATTGCTGCGGTCCGCCTCCGCGACGCTTCGATGACTTCGCGAAGGCTTCTCGCGCGTCGGCGACGACTTGATTGGGCTGAGGCTTCCAGCGCAGGGCCGCGCTGGGGACGAGAAGCACTTTGTTCCGCTTGGCGACCTCGAACTTGACGTTCGCGGTCATATAGGGCAAAAGGCGGCCACTCGTGTTATCCGTCGTCACGACGACGGTGTACGTGACGACATTTTGCGTCATGTTGGCGTTGAGTCGAATTTGCGACACTTCACCGCGAAAAGTCGTGTTCGCAAAGGCATCCACGGTGAACTGCACCGGCTGGCCTGGGTGAATCTGACCGATATCGGCTTCATTCACCGACGCCCAAAGCTGCATCCGCGTCAGGTCGCGGGCGATCAGAAACAAACTGGGGGCGCTCAGACTCGAAACGACCGTCTGGCCCATGTTTACGCGACGATCGACGATCACGCCTTTCACAGGCGACGTGATGGTGCAGTAATTCACGTTGGTTTGAGCCGTCTCCAAATTGGCCTTGGCCTGCTCGACGGCGGCCTCTGCCGCAGCGAGCGCTGGCTTCTTGGTTTCGAGGTCGGCCTGTGCCGTGTCGTAATCGGCCTGGGTCATGACCTTGCGTTCGTGCAGGGTCTGGGCGCGGTCCCAGTTGAGCTGACTCAACTTGAGGTTGGTCTTTGCCTGGTCGAGCATCGCCAGAGAATTGTCGAGATTGGCCTTCGCCTGGTGCAGAGAGGCCTTGTAGAGCGCAGGGTCGATCTGCGCCAGGACCGTGCCCACCTCGACGTGGGAACCGTAGTCGATGTTCTTGCTCGGATCCTGCAAATCGTGTCCGAAAGCCTGGACCATCCCGGCAATTTGGGCGCCGACGTCAACGACTTCCTCGGCCTCGATCACCGCCGTGGCGTTGATCGTGGCCAGCAGGTTGCCCCGCTCCACGCTCACCGTGCGAAAGGTGCTCGGATGGTCAGCCGTTTCGTGAACGTACCAGGCGGCGACGCCGCCAACGACACCGGCCAAGCCGGCCAAAAAGATGAGGGATTTGATCATAAACGTGTAATTCTCTACCGCGGCGGCTGTAGTAACAAGTCCCAACGAGATCGTTCGCCAGCCAACCGGACTCGTGTGCCGCCTAAGCTTTACGATTCCTGAAGACAGAGACTGACCGCCCCGGCCAGCGTTCGTCCAGCCTGTGCCCGGCGCGTCGGCCCTTCCCCAGTGTACGAAAGTTGCAAACGGCCCGCTGGACTGGCGACGGGTCGATCCGGGCGTTCGTCAGGAATGAGGTGAGAAAATGCCGGATGTTGGCGGATTTGGGGGCGCGACGACGGCGTAGGATTGGCAAGGGTTGCGGCCGATTGGCCCGGTTCAGCTCAGACTTGCCGGCCCCAGTCTTGGGGCAGTCAATCTTCATTCACATAGAGGCCGTAGACACTGCGCAGGCCCGCCAGGGCCGTTTGCAGACGCTTCTCGCGGGTGGCCTCCCAGTCGTCGCTGGTCGAGAGCATGCCGGCCACCACTTGCTCGGCCGTGGCCCGTGGGGTCGATCCCTCCGAGTCGGGCAGGTCACAAAGTGAATCGGCAAATGCTACGGCCCTTTCCGGCGAGTCCAGGCCGAGGGCGCGGACGACCCAGAAGTTGGCCGGCGTGCCGCTGAAGCTCCGTGCGCGAGCCCGCGCCGCGAGCGGAGCCAGCAATCGCTCCGACAGAGGCCGATCGTAAAACCGCACGAGACCCGCCAACTGGCTCGTATCGATGTCGAGCATGTCGCGCTCGTGGCTCTCTCCCGGCAGCGCGCCCTGCAGCGATAAAGCCCGCCAGAAGACTTCGCGGGCGAGCGCCGGATCAAACCGGTCGGCCACCGGCACGAAGAGCGCCATCAGACCGGCCGGCGTGTGATAGAACTGCGAGGTGGGATAGAGATAGCCCGTCCGCAGCGGCTTCACGAGCGCGATGCCCCGCTCGACGGCGCGCCGTGCGGCGGCCAGATCGCGGGCCGCGGCCCCCTCCGCGATCAGGCTATAACAGCCGGCCTTGAGCTTCGTCACCTGAAACTCGAGGAACTCCTTCGAAAGGTTGAGCCCGAACGAGCCGCCGATCCCGAACATTTTTTCGGCGTCGGTCTTGGGCTGCGGCACTTGCGCGAACTTGAGCAAGAGTCGCTCGGCCGCGGCCGGGTCGACCCGCGCCACGCGGAAACACAGGCTGGGCAGACTGTTGGCGACGCCGCGCAATTGCGCGAGCGACAGGTCGCCCGGGACGTCGGCGAGCAGAGACTCCGTTTCCTGTGGGCGAAACCGAGCGACCTCGGCGGCCAGCCGGATCGATTGATCGGGCTCGAGATCCGCCGCCAGCTTTTTCGTCCGCGCAAAATCGAATCGCGACACGGCGATCGCTAATTGAATCTGCAGTGCGGGGCGGCCGTTAAGCTCGTCGGGCATTTTCTCGAACAGTGCTAGGCACTCGTCAAGCACCTTGCGGGCTCCGTCGTGATCTCCCAACTCCCACAGCTGGCCGCCCAGTTCGCACAAAAAGAAGGGCCGTTGCTGCGGAGCAATCGGCGACGCGAGCAGGGCCCGCGCCTTGGCGAGCGCTTGCCGGTGCGCGTCGGGGGATTTCGTCCGGATCGACTCCGATTCAAACCAATACAAATAGGCCTGAACTTTCGCGACGGGCTCTTTAAATCCGTCGATCATTTGGAACGCCTGCTCCGTTTTGCCTTGTGCCAGGAGGGCGCGGCCGAGCGCAAACCGGATCGAGAATTCGCTGTTCGGGCGGACGAATTTCAGGCGGTCGATGTGGGCCAGGATCCGCTCCGGATTTCGCCGCGCGGCGGACAGCACCAGGCCGAAGTCGTTCTCGCTGACGTAAGATTTTTCCAGCACGCGGGCGATCATGGGCTCGCTGATCCTCCGCACTTCCGCGGCTCGTTTTTCCGCCGACCACAGGTGCCCCGCGTCGGCCGCCGGCGCGAGCACGCGCGGATAGGGATCACTGGTTCGCTCGAGCTCGATTCGCACATCGTGCGACGGGCACGCGAGCGCGGCACCGTGAAACCGAAAGCCCGCCGCATCGAAGCAAACGATGGCTTGCCCCTCCGGAACGTCGGCGAGATCGAAGTGTCCGTTGGCGTCGGTGACCGCTTCCAGCCGCTTAGTGCCGTCCCCCGCTTGAATGACGGTCGCCTTGGCGATCCCCCTCCCTTGCCGGTCGACGACGGTTCCCGCGAGTGTGCCAAGCCGCCGCAACGCGACAGTCGGCAGCTCCACCGTGCCGGACTGCAGCGGATGGGTCCACCGCGTCGACTCGGGCGCGAAGCCCTCGGCGTGGAGTTCGAGCACGTAGGCTGCCTTGAGCGGGAGCACGGGCGACTCGAGTAGACCCTCAGCCGCTGAAGGCGGTGTCGTGCCGGCCTGCGTGATCTTCGGGCCTGAATCGAACATCCCGCCACCGCCGCCTGCCTTCAACTTGAACACCGTCGCTTTCACGCCGGCGAGCGGCTTGCCGGCCGTATCGTTCACGCGCACGCGCAAGCGGATGTCGGCGGCCGCGGACGTTTTGCCGGTGTCCGTTTGATTCTTCTTGCCGTCGCTCGCCGCGGCATAGCCGCTTTGAGTCACGCAGGCGAGGCCCAGCGCGATCAACAGCGGAACGCGGCGGGTGAGAAAGCGGCCCAGAAATTGTGACGGAACGGCCATCGCAGATCCTCGGCAGGACAATGTCACGAGAAGGCGGACCGGAGGCAGCGTACAGACGCTGCTCGCACGCCGATTTGTCTAAGTGTCGATTCGGCCAGTAATTGAGCCCGCGATTGAACGAACGGTCAGCAGCCGTGCCGGGCCGGGGATCTCCGTCTGATGGAGAAAACTTTCGCAGACGATTACGATCGAGCCAGCCGACTCACGCGAGGCCAAGCGCCTCGGGGAGAGGCCGCGTCGGCGCAAAAGTGAATTCAGAAAACGCGCTTTCTGGAATGATCAAAGTCGGACGAGAAAAGGCGGTTTGACACTTATGAACGCATCACAGCACGCGGCCAACAGCCGTACCAGTCGTCGCCGGTTTTTGGGGACTGCCGCGGGAACTTTGGCGGCCGGGGCGATTGGCGGGCCGCTCGTGCTGTCGCGACCCGCCGGGGCAGCCGGCCGGGTCGGCGCCAACGACCGAATTCGGGTCGGCGCGATCGGCGTCGGCGGCCGGGCAAGCCTCCTGTTGCAACAACTTCCCGAGGACGCGCAGATCGTCGGGCTGTGCGACTGCAATCTACCGCAGGCCGAGGGCTTCAAGGCCAAGAACAAGGCGTCGTGGCCCATCGTGCAGGACTATCGCCGCCTGCTCGATCGCAAGGACGTCGACGCGGTGATCGTGGCGACGGGCGAGTTTCAGCGGGTCGTCCCCTGCATTCATGCCTGCCAGGCCGGCAAAGACGTTTACGCCGAGAAGCCGCTCACGCTTTATATCAGCGAGGGTCGGGCGCTTGTGAATGCCGTGCGACACTACAACCGCATCTTGCAAGTCGGTTCACAGCAGCGCTCGATGGCGATGAACCGCGTCGCATGCGAACTGGTTCGCAACGGCGGACTGGGCAAGATCCTCGAAGTCCGCGCCATCAACTACACGGGAGCCGAGGCGTCGCCGGCCCAACCGTTCCCCGCCCAGCCGGTGCCGAAGGGGCTCGACTGGAACGTTTGGCTCAACCAGGCGGCATGGCGCGAGTTCAACCCGGCCTGGACGGGCTGGATGCGCTGGCGCGATTTCTCCGGGGGCGAAATGACGAACTGGGGCGCGCACGGCGTCGACCAGATTCAGTGGGGCTTGGGCATGGACGGCAATGGGCCGACCGAGATTCGCCCGCTCACGTCCGGCTCCAACGGCCAGGTCGCCATGCGCTATCCCAGCGGCGTGGAGGTCAACTTCGTGCTGGAGCAGGGTCACGGCCCGATGGGGGGCGCGATCTTCATCGGCGAGAAAGGCAAGCTCGAGATCAACCGCAACAAGTTCGCCTCCAATCCTCCCGAGATCGCCGAGGAACTGCGCAAGCATCTCGACGTGAACGAGGAAGAACGCAAGTGGAGCGACAAGCTGGCTCTCTGGCAGGCTCGGTGGCACATGCAAAACTGGCTCGACTGCATCCGCAGCCGCAACCTGCCGGTCGCCGACGTGGAGATCGGCCATCGCTCGATCAGCGTCTGCCACCTCGCCAACATCGCCCGCGCGGTCGGCCGTCCGCTCCGGTGGGATCCGACCCACGAGCACTTCGTCGACGACGAAGAAGCCAACCGCTACCTCACGCGGCCCCGTCGCAAGGGCTTTGAGCTGCCGACACTTTCCTAAGAGCACCAATGGGTGGCGGGGGCGCTCCGCTTCGCGGAAGCCCCCGTTTACGTCGGGTAGTAGGTGCGAGTTGTGTTGCTGACTAGGGATGACCGGATTTGCGAAGGGCCAAACCTTGGAGGTTATTGATTACAACGGCGACGGTTGCTGGAGCCGTGCCGAGATTCTTGGGCGATATGCCCGTTACGTCACGGAGATAGGCATCGTCGCGCGCGACCTTTCCCCGAGTGAGCGTGAGGACCGAGGGCGACGATGGGTCTATCCTGTGATGATGAAGGTCATCGAGGGGATTGAGGCGGGAGACCTCGCCTGTGTTCGGCTGGGCATCGAGTTCATTGAAGAGGACGCCAAGTTTCCATTCGGAAAAACGCTGAAGTCGAATGCGGCGCGCGCACTTCGCAGGGCATGCCTCTCGGATGAGCAAAAACAACGAATCCGCCAGCGTGTCTTTGGGCTCCTGCGGGCAGGCCACATTCCTCACGAGTATCGCGAGTATGCGAGGCTCGTGCGAAAGATCGGTTTTGACACCAGCGAGGTGCCAGTGGTAGACGTGTCAAACCCCTATGTCGCGCGATTCCGTGCGTATTTCGAGCAGGCGGGCGGCTCGGGAAATACTTAATCACGCCAGCGGATCGCCTGGGCTGCCGTGGAGGACTGGGGACGGCGAAGACGGCGACCACAGCCGCCCCGTCATTTCTCGCTCTTCAAGAACGTGCCTTCCTGCAGCTGTTCGTACGCCTGCTGCAGTTGTTCCTGCGTGTTCATCACGATCGGGCCGTACCAGGCGACCGGTTCTTTGAGCGGCTTGCCGGAGACGAGCAGGAAGCGGATGCCTTCGTCGCCGGCTTGGACGACCACCTCGTCGCCGCGGTCGAAGAGGATCAGGCAGCGGTTTTCCGCGGCTTGTGGCGGCGTCGTGTCGAGCCAGCCGAGCCCTTCAGTCGGCACGGCGAGCGGGGCCGAGGCGTTGCAGAACTTTCCGCTGCCGGCGAAGACGTACGCGAACGCGTGGCGATCGGTTTCGACGGGCAGCGTCTTCCGCTTGCCGGGCGGCACCGAGACGTCGATATAAATCGGGTCGGCGGCGATTCCGTCGATCGGGCCTTTCTTGCCCCAAAACGTGCCGCAGACGACGCGGGCCCGGGTGCCGTCGTCCTCGATCGTTTCGGGAACCTGGGTGGCGTGCACTTCTTGGTAGCGCGGCGCGGTCATCTTGAGCGACGCGGGTAAGTTCGCCCACAGTTGAAAGCCGTGCATCCGGCCCAGCGAATCTCCCTTGGGCATCTCCTGGTGAATGATGCCGCGGCCGGCCGTCATCCACTGAATGTCGCCCGGACCGAGCGAGCCGCGATTGCCCAGGCTGTCGCCATGCTCGACGTTGCCGGCCAAAACGTAGGTGATCGTTTCGATGCCGCGATGCGGATGCCAGGGAAACCCGGCGAGATAATCCTCGGGCACGTCGTTGCGAAAGTCGTCCAGCAGCAAGAATGGATCGAAATCCGACGTGGCGCCGAACCCGAACGCTCGCCGCAACCGCACGCCGGCCCCTTCGACCGTCGGCTTGGCTTTGATCACGCGCTTGATGGGACGCAGCGACATGGTTTGTCTCGCAAGCAACTTTTCGATCAATGAGTCGCGCCGAAGCACAGCCAAGCGAAACGCGGCTTAGACGAACTTGTGCAGCGCGGCGATGATTTGCTCGAGATCATTCTCGACGACGATCGGCTGATTGGCAAATCGCCCGGCCGCGCGGCCGCCCTCGCCCGAGTGATAGCCGACCGTCGCGTTCGGATCCTTCAGGCCATGCCCAGTGAGAATGCAGACCACGCGGTCGTCGGCCGCGATTACGCCTTCCTCTCGCAGCCGCTTGGCGCCGGCGATCGACGCGCCGCTGGCCGGTTCGCAGCCAAAGCCCCCTGCGCCGACCTGGGCCTTGCCGTCCATGATTTCCTGGTCGGAGACTTCGCGGACGACGCCGTCGCAGACGTCCAGCGCGCGGAGACATTTGACGAGGTTCACGGGGCGATTGATCTCAATGGCAGTCGCGAGCGTCGCTGCCCGCCGGCCTTCGGCATCCATCTGCGAATAGAAATCGTCGATAGCCGACGTATCGGTCCGCCCCTCGTTCCAATGCACTTTGTGCTGTTCGTAGATCTGGTAAAGCGTGTTGGAGCCTTCGGCGTTGATCACGGCCAATCGCGGGATGCGGTCGATGAGCCCGAGTTGCTCCAGCTCATAAAACGCTTTGCCGAACGCGCTCGAATTGCCCAGGTTGCCGCCGGGGACGACGATCCAGTCGGGCGGCTCCCAGGCGAGCGCCTCGAGCACGCGATACATGATCGTCTTCTGCCCTTCGAGCCGCAGGGGGTTGACGCTGTTGCACAGATAAATGCCCAGCTGCGAGCAGACTTCGCGGACGCGGGCCAGGGCTTCGTCAAAATCTCCTTGGACCTGCAGCGTGAGCGCGCCGTAATCGAGGGCCTGCGCCAGCTTGCCGAAGGCGATTTTGCCGCTGCCCACGAAGACCACGACCCGCAACAGTCCTGTCGTGCTCGCGAACACCGCCAGCGAGGCGCTGGTGTTGCCCGTCGAGGCGCAGGCCGCGGTCTTGGCGCCGACCATCCGCGCGTGCGTGGCGGCCGCCGTCATCCCGTTGTCTTTGAAGCTGCCCGAGGGATTGAGCCCTTCGTACTGCAGGAACAGGCGACCCGGGTTCATGCCGACGTAGTGGCCGACGCGGTCGGACGTCTGCAAAATGGTCTGCCCCTCGCCGATGGTGACGATCTCGTCGGGCGGGGCGAAGGGCAACAACTCGCGGAACCGCCAGACGCCGCTCACATCGAGCGGATTGCGGCGATTGGACCAGCGGGCCTCGAAGTCGCGGAGCGACGCGGGCACGGGAATGCGGTCCCAGTCGTATCGCACGTCGAGCAGCCCGCCGCAGGCGTCGCAGGCGACCCGCACCTCGTCGATGGCGTAGTCCCGTCCGCAGTCCGGCGCGATGCAGACCTGGCTGGCAAATTGGGAAAAGTCGGTTTTAGCGGAAATTAGAAAATCCCTTTCAGGCGGGCCTCAAGCGTCTTCAGCATAACGCTTTGCCCAGAATCGTCCTAGAATGGCTGGATGCAGCCCACTCTCGTTCACCAAGCGCTTTTGGCCTCAATCCTCGAAGCCACGGCAGCCAAGCCGGGCAATGTGCATCCCGAGGCGTCGTTCGAAGATCTGACCTATGAGGACTTCGTGAGGTCGGCCGTTGTGGCGGCTCCGGCCTTCGAAAACGCGGGCGAACGGGGCGTCGGCGCCACCGTTCTCGATGCCGTTCAACGGACGCGCGAAGCGGTCGGGCGAAATACGAATCTGGGCATCGCCTTGGTCTTGGCCCCGCTCGCCGCGGTGCCCGCCGAAACTTCGCTCGAGCAAGGAATCGGTCAGGTTCTGGCCAATCTCGATGTGCGCGACGCCGAGCAAGTCTATGAGGCGATCCGATTGGCCAATCCGGGCGGCCTGGGCCGCGTCGACATGCAGGACGTGAGCGAGTTGCCGAGCGTCACGCTGCTCGAAGCGATGAAGATGGCCGCCGACCGCGACGGCATCGCCGCCCAATACACGTCAGATTTTTCCACGGTCTTTGAGGGAGCCAAGCGACTCGCGCGGTTCGAGCCGTTTGCCGAGCGGTGGGAAGAGGCGATTGTCGATTTGCACGTCTGGCTGATGGCGCAGTTTCCCGACACGCTGATCGCCCGCAAGTGCGGTCCGGAAGTCGCGGCCGAGGCCGCCCGATTCGCCAGCATGGTCCTTTCGGCAGGAGGGCCTCAAAGCGCGATCGGCCGGAGCCGCATGCGCTACCTCGATACCTGGCTGCGGGTGAATGGGAACCAGCGCAACCCGGGAACCACCGCCGATCTTGTCGCCGGCTGTTTGTTCGCGGTCCTCCGCGATGGGCTCGTCGAGACGCCGCAGATTCCCGCGTCTGCGCTGCCCTACCTGGAGAGCGGAGCCACCAGATGAGCCGGCCGTCCGACGACGGAGCAGGCGGCTCGCCCGGCAGCGCTCAATTTCGCGTGCGCGTCACGAAAGACCACCTCGTCTTTAGCGCCGCTCATTTCATCACGTTTGCGGGCGGCATCTGCGAACGTCTGCACGGGCACAACTGGCGCACGGCCGTCGAACTGACCGGCCCGCTCGATGAGAACCATTACGTCTTCGACTTCATCGCCCTTCGGGATGCGCTGCAGAAAATCGTCGACGGCCTCGACCACCGCGTGCTCTTGCCGACGCGTCATCCAAAAATCCACGTCGAGGAACGGCCGAGCGAAGTCGAAGCCACCTTCGAAAACCGCCGCTGGCTCTTCCCGCGGGAGGACTGCGTGCTGTTGCCAGTCGAAAACACGACGGCGGAGCTGATCGCGTTCTGGATCGCCGGGGAGTTGCGGCAGCAGTTGGATGCGACGCCGGGTCACCGGCTCGAGACGTTGCGAGTCGAAGTCGAAGAAAACTTCGGCCAGTGGGCG
>Ga0210390_10000250_pt1 | contig 59357 bp, 59 predicted proteins | sample IncBWH11OmetaG_FD_161050 | JGI IMG/M metagenome (GOLD analysis project Ga0210390, IMG submission 161050) | Forest soil microbial communities from Barre Woods Harvard Forest LTER site, Petersham, Massachusetts, United States - Inc-BW-H-11-O ... | reverse complement strand
GAGTTGGAGCAAGTGGCTTCGCCGCGTGAAATCTACAGCCGCCCGGCGACGGCGTATACGGCACAATTTATCGGCCATACCAATCTGCTTCGCGCTGAAGTGAGACTCGGGGTCGCCTACTGCAATTCGCTCTCGTGGAAAGTCGATCTGCCGGACGGCCCTGCTTTATTTTCCTTGCGGCCGGAGAATATTCGATTGGTGACAACTGCCGCCGGATCCGAGAGGAATGTGATCTCATTGCGGGGCAAGATTCAGCATCAAGCTTTTCATGGTGCGACTGAACTACTTCAAATTATTTGTGAAGATGGGCTCACGCTGTCGGTGAGAACGGCAACTCGCGAAAATCGGCAAGGGGATTTGCATTTGGAATTCTCTCCGGCGGATGCGGTGCCTGTGCGTGAGTCTCCGGGGAGAGGCTAACCAGCTGATGTTTTCCCGCGCATATCGAGTCGCCGTCACGCTGCCCCCGTTGCTATGGGTCGCGTTGTTTCTGCTCGTACCCTATATGCTGCTTCTGTGCTACAGCTTCTGGTCGGTTTCCTCGTCGCAGACGATCGTCCAGACCTGGACATTGGACAACTACCGCGAACTCTTCCGCGTGAACGTTTATCTGCAAACGCTTTTTCGGTCGATGTGGGTTGCAGCCCGGGTGATGATCTTTTCTCTGCTGCTTGGATATCCGCTGGCCTATTACCTTTCGTTCTATGCAGGAGCGAGAAAGGATCTCTTCTATCAACTGGTGATCATTCCGCTGTGGGTTAGTTATCTGGTTCGCGCTTATGCCTGGAAGACGATCCTGGGCGGCGATGGCGTGCTTAACACTTTGTTACAGTACCTTCACCTGACAAAACATCCGCTGGAGTTTCTGCTGTACAGCCCGTTCGCGGTCGTGCTGACGCTCACCCACATCTATACGCCATTTGCGTTTTTGCCGATCTACGCAGCGCTCGAACACATTCCCCGTAATCTGGTCGAGGCGTCGCATGACCTGGGAGCATCTCCACTGCAAACGTTTTGGAGAGTGATTCTCCCACTTTCCATTCCCGGTGTGTTGGCTGGAGCAACTTTCGCGTTCGTGCTCAGCCTTGGCGATTTTCTCGCCCCTTTGTTGCTGGGCGGACCCAGCGGCATCATGATCTCGAATATCGTGGTCAGCTTATTTGGAGCGGCTTACAACTGGCCTCTGGGAGCGGCAATTTCGCTTTGCATGCTTCTGCTGGTGCTGGCGCTGCTTTTGCTGTCGGAAAGGGTGGAAAAGAAATGGAGCTTCCGATGAGCACGAGCGCTGCCCGTAGCAGCTCCCGGTGGCTCCCGTGGCACGCCATCGTTGTCTTCGGATTTCTGTATCTCCCGATCGTTACGCTGATCGTCTACTCGTTCAATGGATCGGGAGTTGGAGGATTTCCTCTGCGCAACCTGACTCTGGATTGGTATCGGATGCTTTTTGCGGATGAAGCCATTTGGGAATCAGTCGTGAACAGTTTGATCGTTGCACTTGCGGCAATGGCAATTTCGTTGATGTTCGGCATTCCAGCCGCATTGGCCCTCGATCGCGCTAACTTTCCGGGCAAAGCCCTTTTCCGGCGACTGGTCCTGCTACCACTGATCCTCCCCGGCATTATTACCGGGCTTTCGTTGTTGATGTTGTTTCGCGAAGCGGACGTGAAGCTAAGCCTAGTGACGATTGTGCTTGGCCACGGCACGGCTCTGATTTCCGTCGCCACGACCGAGGTGTTCGCGGGTTTGCAGAAGCTGGATCGCGCACAGGAGGAAGCCTCGCTCGATCTAGGGGCGAATTACTGGCAGACGTTTTGGCGGGTTACTATTCCCAACTTGCGCTTGTCAATCATCGGGGCGGCATTGCTGATCTTTACGCTATCTATGGACGAGATCGCCGTGAGCTTTTTTCTGATTGGGCGTGACAACACGCTTCCGCTGGAAATCTGGGGACGGCTGCGGCGGGGGATCACGCCGGAGATTAACGCTATCTCCAGCATCATCTTTGTTTTTTCTTTGGTCGCAATCGTAAGTTGGTACCGGCTGCGGATGAGCGCGGAGGAGCGAGCTGTTTAGAGCGGCGATGTAATGGAGAGGGCGTCTCTCACGCCCGGCCTCCACTAGCAAGCGGATAAGGAGCAAGACTATATGACCGCAAATCGTAGAGACTTCATAAAATTCGTGGTCGCAGGATCGGTTGCCGCTGGTTGTCCGATTGATCTTTCTTTATTGGCAGCCGAGACAGCGACTATCCCAACCGTCGAGGGTGAAGACAATCGCATTTGCCACCAGGTGCGCGATGGCAAGGTCTTCACTCGCCCGCCCGTTTCCGCGCGTCATGATGTTGTCATTGTCGGCGGCGGGGTCAGTGGGATGACTGCCGCTTACCTGCTGCGCGGCCGCGATTTTCTCTTGCTGGAAAAAGAACCGCATTGGGGTGGCAACGCTTATCTGATGGAGTATCAGGGAAACGCCTATGCCACCGGCTCGGCGTTTCTGGAAAAGAGTGAAGACGCTTACAGCTTTGCCAAAGAAATCGGCTTAGAGCCTTTGCCGGTCAACGATCGAGACAGCACCATTATTAACGGCGAGTGGATTGCCAATACCTGGGCGGAGGGTCTCGACAAATTGCCCTATCCGGCGTCTGTACGCGAAGGCTTCAAGAAGTTTAAGAAAGATATGCTGGCGATTGATCTGAAGAAACGCGGCAATCAGCTCTACAACGTTCCGTTTTCCGATTTCATGAAGGGCTATCCGGCCGAGGTAAAGCAATGGTGGGATAACTACGGCCCATCCAATTGGGGAGCAGCGACCGAAGACACCGCCGCCGCGCTCGGCATCGATGATATGCAACTGATCGGCGCCGATACCGTCCCCGATTTCTACACATGGCCGGGTGGGTTGGGTGCGATTACAAAAAAGTTGGGGGAAATTCTCCAACCGAAATTCGCCGATCAAATGCTAACGGGCGCAACCACGGTGGCGGTGGTCCCAGACAATAAAGAAGTTCAAGTTACCTACATGCAAGCCGGGGAACTCAAGACGGTCGCCGCAAGAGCAGTCATTATGGCCACGCCTAAGTTCATAACGCGGCGTATCGTGCAGGGCCTCCCGCAAAAGCAGGATGATGCCATGCACCAGATGCGCTATATTCCGTACGCGGTTGTGAACCTGATCTTCGACAAGCCGGTATTCAACAAGAGTTACGACACTTGGTGTCCGGGAAACACGTTTACCGATTTCATTGTGGCGGATTGGACCATCCGCAATCAGCCCGGTTACCAGCAGAAGTACAACATCCTCAGCTGCTATACGCCGATGAGCGAAGAAGACCGTGGCTACCTGCTTACTGAACCGGGAACGCGAAAGAAGGCTGTCAGCGTGCTGAACGATTTCCAGAAGCTTTTTCCTGGATCCAATGTCGATCCCACCGAAATACACATTTATCGGCGGGGCCATCCCCTATATATGTCGACGCCCGGCCTCTACACCAAGGTGCAGCCGTTGGTACGCGCACCCATGGAGCGCGTGTTCTTTGCCAATACCGATTCCGAAGGTGCGGAATCAACTACTAGTAAAGCCATCGTGGCGGCCCGCCGCGCTGTAAAAGAGGCCGAGAGCCGGCTGGCGGGAAAGCCCTTGCCGAAGCAAACCGCAGCGTCAGGCTAGAATCGCGACGATAGAATGCGGGCGTCCACGCATGTCCCAGCCAACGGGACGAGGACGTCCGGTCTCCACAATCTCGCTCCGCTTTCTCCCGCGCATAGTAAAGTGATAGTAGGCTGTTTTTATAGGTCATCGGGAAGGAAGTCTCATCTTGAGTTCCAGCATTCGCAACATCGCAATTATTGCCCACGTGGACCATGGCAAGACCACGCTCGTCGACGCCATGCTGCAGCAGAGCGGCACCTTTCGTTCCAACGAGCACATCATCGAACGGGTGATGGATTCGAACGATCTGGAGCGTGAACGCGGCATTACCATCCTCGCGAAGAACACGGCCATCTTCTATCACGATGTGAAGATCAACATTGTGGACACACCGGGGCACAGCGACTTCGGCGGCGAAGTCGAACGCGCGCTGAAGATGGTCGACGGCGTAATGCTGCTGGTCGACGCCAGTGAAGGCCCACTGCCACAGACTCGCTACGTCCTCAGCAAGGCCCTTGAAGCGCACCTTGCGCCCATCCTCGTAATCAACAAGATCGACCGTTCGGACGCTCGTCCTCAAGAAGTCTTGAACGAGGTTTACGACCTGTTCATCGACCTCGATGCTAAAGAGGAGCAGCTCGACTTTCCGGTTTTGTATACCAACGCCAAAGCTGGAACTGCCTCGCGAGATATAAAAGGAGGAGGCGTAAACTTGCAGCCTCTGTTCGAGACCATTGTCGAAACCATTCCCGCGCCCGGCGGAGATGTAGCTGGACCGTTGCAAATTCTGGTAGCCAATCTCGACTACAGCGATTATCTGGGACGGTTGGCCATCGCACGTGTATTCAACGGAACGATGTTTACCGGCGAAGACGTTGCGATTGCGAAACTGGATGGATCGTTTCATAAAACGAAAATCACGAAACTGTTTTCATTCTCCGGCCTGAAACGAACCGACATCACTGAGACCACCCTTGGCGACATAATCGCCGTGGCCGGCGTCGAAGGCATCACCATCGGCGAGACTATCACTGACGCGGAGAACCCGGCGCCGCTGCCGCACATCACGATTGACGAACCGACAATCGCCATGCTCTTCACAGTAAATACCTCGCCGTTTGCCGGCCGCGAGGGCACCTACGTGACCTCCCGAAATCTGCGGGAGCGGTTGCAAAAAGAATTACTGACCAATGTTTCCCTGCGTCTCGAGGAAACCGACACCACAGATTCTTTCGTGGTCATGGGCCGAGGCGAGCTGCAGCTTTCGATTCTCATAGAGATGATGCGCCGCGAAGGCTACGAACTTATGGTGGGGAAACCGGAGATCGTCACCAAACGCGTCGATGGCAAGCTCATGGAACCGGTTGAGAAACTAACCGTGGACGTGCCCGAGGCGTTCGTGGGCGTGGTGATGGAACAACTGGGCGCACGCAAAGGCGAAGTACTCAACATGCACAATCACGGCTATGGCCGGGTGCGCATCGAATTCCGCGTCCCGAGCCGCGGCTTGATCGGTCTACGCAGCCAGTTGCTCACCGACACTCGCGGCACCATCGTGATGAATTCTTTGTTTGATGGATACATCGACTGGCAAGGCGAAATCCCTCACCGGCTTACCGGCGCGCTGGTATCCGATCGCGGGGGAGTGACTACGCCATACGCTCTCTACAATCTGCAGGAACGCGGCGAACTGTTTGTCGGCCCGACCATCGACGTTTACGAAGGCATGATCGTTGGCGAAAATGCCAAGGACAACGATCTAGACGTCAACGTCGTGCGTGAGAAGAAGTTGACCAACATGCGCTCCTCCACGTCGGATATGGCAATTCGCCTGGTGCCATTCCGCAATCTGAATCTGGAGCAGGCGATTGAATTCATCGCCGACGACGAGTTTGTCGAGGTTACTCCCAAGTCGCTGCGGCTACGCAAGAAAGTACTGCAGGCCAACAAGCGAAAGAGGTCGATGGCGATGGCCGAAGAAGAACGCTGATGCTCGAGCCGAGTTCGAAGAGCGATGCCGACTTCAAGCTTTATCTTGTTTCTTGCAGTTGAGGCACGACTTTCGCGGTTTCCGAAGGCTACGATCGTCAGGGCACGGTGTGGGGCCGTTATCTCAAGTGCCCCAACTGCGGCAAGCGTCACGATCCCAAGAACCGCCTTCTGCAACTCGGCTTTCAGCGTGACAGATGTTGGAAGGTAGATGGGTGTTAGAGAATTTTGTCATCTTGAGCGCAATATGTTTCGTGTGCCAGCACGGAACCTACGGAGTCGACGGATCTCTATGCAGCAACTTCTCCCAGGGACGTTGCGAGGCATTCTCTCCATGAAGGCTCGACCGCATTGCATATCGAGAATGCCTTGATGTTCCAATAGCGCCGCTCGCATGCAGGGGTTCTTCGACTCCGTCTCAGAATGACGGACCTGGGAGCAGGTGGCGTTAGCGACGAGAATCCCTTTTCCAACCACGAGACCTGCTATACTTCCTGCGCATTTGACTGTTCGTCAACTTTGGCATTCGGCTTGGCCAACCAGCCTCCCAGTTGCGCCGAAGTCGCCCACGCTCAAATAGCTCACTCAGAGGCACTCGCTTGAAGAACATCTTTGTTGGCAACCTCGACTTCAACACTTCGGAAGACGAACTGCGCAAACTTTTCGAGGTACACGGACAGGTGGACCGCGTCAGCATCATGACTGACCGCGATACGGGGCGCTCGCGCGGCTTCGGCTTTGTCGAAATGACCAGTGGGGAAGATGGAGAGAAAGCCATTGCGGCGCTGAACGGCACACAGATTGGCGGACGCACCTTGAACGTGAACGAAGCGCGTCCCAAGGTCGAACGTGGCGGTGGCGGCGGTCGAGATCGGGGAGATCGTGGCGGCCGCGGCGGCGGTGGCGGCGGGCGGAATCGCTACTAGGTCTCTCCGTCTGAGGCAAGGTCAAAAACTTTCAGTCGGCGTCGTGGCTCGGCAACTACTGCCTGGAGCCTGACGTCGACGCGTGATCCACCCAATTGATAGGTCAAAGCTCCGCATGTACACTGGAAATACTGGTGTGCGCCCGTAGCTCAGCTGGATAGAGCGGCAGCCTCCGGAGCTGTTGAAAACAAGCACTTTAGCTGTGTTTTCAACACGATGGGACACGTCGGCGATACGAGTGTTAGGGTTGAAAATCAACAGGTTGGGCGTAGGGTCGAAAGTTCTATGCAACGATCCATGCAATAAGCCGACCTAGTTGGTAGGGATTGGCGTTCCGTAGTTAACGAGTTAGGGATTCGATGATATGATCTGGAGCCGGAGGCGACTCAATGCTAAATTCGAGGACGCTTTTACTGGCCACCATTCTCAGCTTCACTCCGTTTGCTCTCTCCGTTTGCCCTGGTTGTCCCGAGAGTGCGACATGTCCACGAGACGGAGGACGCGCCGACTACGACGACACATACGAAGAGAACGGAGTCGTGTACTGTGTGTACGTTCACAATGTTCAAACTCCGAGCGGGCCGTCGTCGCACAGGTTTAAGAACGTGTGCAGATGATCGTTGACCCAAATGGACATCCCTTATTACATCGAGTTGCAGCGACGGACGTTCGACATCTTCCGTTATGCGTCGTGCCACGAGAAGAACTTCGACACTTACTCTGTGATGATAGAGAGCCTTCTGGTAGATACGTGCTCATTCTTTGATTCCTTGTGTCAGACCTTCATACGAGAAAAGGCGAAGGCTGGTCACGCTTTCAAGGAGCAATCTAAGATCAAGGACTTTGCAAAAACTGTAGGCGGCGGCGAGAATTTTAATTTTTCTGACTATCGCACCTTGCTGGAAGGTGAGTTTGTTCTGTCGAATATGCAAGTCAACCTGAACGCTTACGACGATGCCCTTTACTCGAATCCAATGAACTATGTGCCGGATAAGATTGCAGGGTATCTCATTTTGCCTTTCCAGGAGTGGGCTGCCGGGAAAGCTTCACCTTGGTGGAAGGCGTTCACGGATTTGAAGCACGACAGGTTAAGCAATTTTCGCGAGGCTAAACTGAGGCACGTCATCTATTCTCTAGCAGCGGTGTTTATAGTCCTCACGCTACGCAACGATGCAGACTTCAAGAGCGGAAACGTTGCTCCAGAGATTTATGATCTGTTCTTTCCGAAGTATTGGACTTGGAAGGGCAGAGTCATGCCGGGAACGTTTATGTGGTCTTAATGTTCTCACCCTCGTCGAAAATCGTCTCCGCTCCGTCGCGATGATCGCCTTCCACGTCGCGACAGGCGGCGCATCGCGGCTCGATGTTCGTCACGTCTGGCAAGCCTTCCCTGTGTACCTTCACAGGAATCAATCTTGTGTAGTGTTGCACTCGACACACCAGGCACCTCTGCCGATAGATCGCACGCAACGCTTTCCAGGCGCGATTGGACATCGGAGAGGTCATCATCTCGACGTAGTCAAACTGAATCTCGTCTTCCACGTGACCTCCGTAAGGTTGTGCGACCTGAATCAAAACTGAGAGACTGCGAGGTATGAAGTTTTTGGTTGAGTGTAAGAACAGACTTACTGGTGGGATTCGATATTTGATGGCAGTACCAGAAGAGTCTCCCGATCACATACCCACCTACGACATACAAATGGTACGGAGCCTCGCCGAAGCAAGATGTCATCCGTTCCCGACTGAAGACGAAGCGGCATGTGCCTTGAACGTACTCCCAAAGACCAAGAATATCGACTACAAAGTAATTGAGATAGAGGAAGCATTTGCCGCCGACGCTTAGTTGATCGAGTCCTCCTTGTAGCCCATCTGGAGTTGAGCGTCACGACAAACGAATCCGTAATCGCGTTCACAGTTTAATTTCGGCTTGACGACGACGGACGCGGCGGCTTTGACTGTCTCCATTGCTCCTTCGACGTTTAGTTTTTCCCAGGTTTGGACGACCTTCTGATACCCGAGGATGATCGTTCTCAACGAGTCGAGCGATTGGTTTTGCTGGTGAATTATCTGCATTGCTCGCTCTAGTAGCGACGAAAGGTCGCCAAGCTTCACCCGATTCTTCCGACGCCCACGCCCTGTCTTTCGTGCTGGTTTCTTCGACATCCATTTAGAACTCCTTTCAGTGCGACCTACGGGCCTGACGCCACTGACGCAAATCAGGACTTGGCCCGTATTCAGGGTCGCGTATTCGCCGCGCCAGGTTCCATCCAAAGCGCAACGAAGATCAAAAACGAATGAGGCTCACAGGACAGAGGCGTATCTCGACACCTTTAACTGTGAACCTCATGCTTCAACCTCGGATGAAGGGTAAAAGCCGAGGGAACTTGTTAAGTGGATTGGTCCGCAGGCAACGTCTCAGTGGTCGCGTTCGTCACCGAAAGGACGGTTGCGGGAAGGCCCGAGTTGATACCTGGGCTAGACGAATCAACTGCGGCGACGGGCCTCGTTGAAGGCACGACGACGCTCGTTTGATCGCTCATCGTTCCACCAGCGATTCCGTTGGCGCCAAGGCTTTTGCCTGTGCCTTCAGTCTCGACACCGTCGAGCGTTTCTGTCGCCTTGCCGTAAGGTGCCGTTGCGCCAGAACCGACGTTAGGCGACGGTCCATCAATTGCTAGTAAAATCTGTGACATAGTTTAAATCTCCTTGTGAATCGAATTTTGTGGAAGTCGCCAGAAAACCTTATTGTTGGAACGGACTATCAGCAGGTGTCTCGATGAGGAATCGTTCCACTCCTGACGCGCGTCCTGACAACTTGCCTACGTTGGCGCGAGCCTGGGCAAGCTTCTTCTCTTTGCGAAGCTCGAAGGTGTTGAAGTGCGTCTGCTGATGTTTCCAGGTTGCGAGACGCTTCTCGACACGCTCAATCTGAGTCGTAATCAAGCCTTCACTCTGTGAAGTGCTCGACAGAAAGCGAATCAGTCGCTCGCGTTCCTGCTTGTTGACGCGAGTGTCAGGCAGCAAATCCAGAAGGTCTTGTGCGGACTTCCGCTTCGAGCCGACAGCATCTCGTTGTCCGGTTAGGGTTGCGATGGTTCTCCCCATGTCGGCGATCTGATCGACGATCAGGTTGTGATAATCCTGCCAGGTTTGCAGGTTGCTTGGTCTTTCGTAATTCGTCATACGTGTCCTCCATACTGCGGGTTTAATGCTGCTTTGGTGGCTTCAGCTAACTTTTTTTCGAGGTCTTCGACGCGCTGCTTGAGGTCGGCGATCTCGTTGAGAATTGTGTCAAGGCTTACTAGTTCCATCGGTGCTCCTTTCTCAGAACTCGAATGACTCCCAGAACTTTTTGTTGCTGGTGATCTTGACTTCCAGGCCTGCCGCAATCCCGGCTTCCGACATGGACAATCCCATGGCGAGGTATCCGTCTCGGAGTCTCCCAAGCCTCGTAGTCTCGGCGGCGTAGGCCTCAAGGTCGGCTATTTGTTTCTTCTGAGACTCGTTCAAATGCGCGAGGTCGCCGCGTGATTCGAGAATCTCTGTACGGCCGGCCGCAGGTTTCGACGCCTCGGCCACCTTCGCCACGTGAGCACTACTGCCGTCAGGACGAACCCATTTGCCGTTTACTCGCTTGTAGCCGATGCGTTCGACGAACGTCTGGCTCGCGTGGCAATCATCCTCCGTGAACCAGATATGTCCGTTCGTAAACCACTTTTTTTCTTCGAGCTTCATGTTGTTTCTCTTTTCTTGGTCGCCGCTAGAAGGGTTAGTGAGAGGCGCGTCCGCTTATCGAGTGGCCCCCTATGCTCGCTTGAGATTTGCGTGTGATTCCCGCCGGAATCAATCTCTTTTAGGCTTCAAGGTTTGGGCGATCCGCGCCTTTCATCTCCTTCATTTGATGCCCATCATCGCGAACAGCCAAGCAAAAGCGCCTTTTTGGCGTCAAACTCGTCGAGCAGCATCGCGGCTGCGGTGAGCGTAATCCCGCGTGTCTCTGCGAGGACGACCATCGCAAGAGCTTTCTTCAACCTGGGCGAGGCCATCGCGGCAAGCTTCTTCTGCTTCTTTGCTCTGGATTTCCGGCTCGCTGCGGCGAAATATTCCTTATCGCGTGTCATTAGTCGTCCCCGAACTCATTGGAAAACTCATCCTTCTCGCGGAGAAGCCTCAGTCCTTCATCCATATCCAGATCATCTGCCGACGCGAGTGCTAATCTCGTGAGGACTGCGGGACCATAAACTTCGATGATGTCGTATCCGATGCAGATCGAATCGACGGTGTCGTCGTGTGTCGAGTCGTGCGGAAAGACCTTGAACTCGTGCATCAGGGTAGCGTTCCAGCTTCCTTTAAGCAGGAATGTCCTGCTGCAATTCTTGGCAACGCGCCTAGTCCGAAATGGTTTGGATTTTCCATTCAGTCCGTACTCGACGCAGTCGATGTCTGCACGACCGTTCAGATTCGCTCTACGAATGCGTTGGATCAACTGCGTTCCAGCTTGAGTGTCCTCGATGCCCAGGCAGATGCAGGCTTGCGGAAAGCGTTCCTTCATCTTGTAATAAGAATTGAGTGCGGCGACTTCGAGATCGTCATACTCAAGACGCTCGCGAATCTGAGTCTCGACATACAGGTTGCCGTCATCACAGAGAACCATCTCTGTGCCGACGCTGTAATCGTTCTTGATTCCAGTCTTGACGGCGCAGTCCCAGAAGCTCCCTCCAAACAACACTTGTGCAGGTGGATAGGGCTTGTCATAGATGCGGAAGGTTCCCTCGGGACAGAGAGAGCCGCCGCTCGGCGATGGGTCGCCAAGATTGATCGTCGAGTGCATCGCTTCGCCAAGCAACTCGACCTGGCTCTCGGTATGCTCAACTCCGTACCTGGGCCACAGACAATCACCCACGTCAGCAACAAGTTTTTCAGGCATTATCGCGATCTCCACTCTATGATTTTGCCGTCCATGCGGAAGTTCACCGCAACTAGTGGAACGGTCTTCGGGTTGTCCTCAGCGTTTTTCATAAGCCTGCCTTGAGGGTCGTCTAACGCCCAGCGAGTAGCAATCAAGATCATGCGTCCGTTTGGCTGCAATCGCGTTAGCAGGCCTTGGGTGAGCGTGTCCCAAGCGTTCTGCAAACCAACTGGCGAAGAACCTTCGTCGGGGCCGTTCAAAAGATCGTCACACAAACTGAGGCTTACGGAGTGACCCGTACCTGGACTCTTTCCACCGACAGCGAGAAAGGACGGCCTGTTGTTTCCACCTTCGAGATTCAACATCCATTCAGCCATCGTGTCTGGACTCGCAGTAAACTTTCCAAATCGCTTGATGAAAGGCTCGGAGTCGATCATGCGGCGGACAGCGCGACTACCTCGCATAGAGAACTTCGTCGCATAGGACGAGAGCATAATCATCTCGTGCGGATTCACACCTAGCGCGTAAGCAAGAGCGATGTACGCCCAAGTCGATTTGCCATGTTGCGGCGGTGTCGAGATGCAGAGCCTCGGAATCCGGCCTTCAATTGCTTCGAGCAGATACCAAGCAAGAACCTCGTGCGCCTCACAAGGCTCGTAGTCTGCCTGTACGGACAAAAGCTCGGTTCCGAAAGTATGGAGATCGTTCATTTCGTCTCGCCTTCCAACACTCTTCCAACCTTCGGGAACGGGTTCGGGTCGCGAGGCAACGATTCCAGGTAAGGAATGATCTCGTTGTCCCATCGTCCTTGATCGTTAATGCCGCGACAGGCACGCTTGATGCGCTCGACGCGGGAATCTGAACTGACATCCACGTGAGCCGTGATCGACTTCTTGACGATGTTCATCTCGACGAGCTTTATCCAGCGATCTGCCGCACGTAAGAGAAGATCGCCACCACGCTCTTTCATGTTGAGAGCCATCTGGCGGACGTGCTCAATGTCGGCGCGAATGTCTGCCATCTCCAACTGCCAGTATTGTTCCGTCTCACTGGAGAGGTTCGTCAGAGCCTTCAGTTGGAGTTCTTGTCTGTCGCGAATGACAGTGCGTGTTGATACGTCGAGCTTGCTCGCCGCCTCCTCGACCGGTAGAGGCAGGAGATTCGCCTGACTTTTCTGGCGTTCGATCTTCTCTTTAGTCGTTCGTGATGATGTCGTTTCGTGTTTGGTGATGCTCATACTGCCAATCGCCTTTCCACAAACGCCGCTTGTGCTTCCTCGCAGTCTTCCTCTGGCCAGAGGACCAAGAACGTCTCGTCTTGATGATTGTCTTCTCTGTTGATTGCGGTGATACCGCAAAACCGTCCGGCAACCAGGACCTCGTAGTTAATTTCGTCGTACTTATCAAGGCCGTTGAACCTGACGCCTAACACCACAAGCTCATGCCATCGTTCTTTTGCCTCAAGCGCGAGCGAGGTCAAAGATGAATGAACCTCGTTATCCCACCAGAACACGCGAAGGCCTGGAACTTGGTACAACGGTAGATTGTTCGCGATCTGCTTCAAGTATTCAGTGTTCGACTCCATCACTTCGTCTCCTGACTAAGCTTTGAAACCCAATCCAAAACGTCTTGCTTAACAAAACGAAGGCAGTTTTGATTCAATCGAACGATAGGGAGAGGATGTTTCTGTTTCGCGCGATTTCTAGTTCGCGTCATCTCAAAAACACTGCGCCTGGAGACGCGAAGCAGGGTACCGACCTCATCAACGGTGAGCAAAATTACTTCAGACATAGCACCTCTCCCTTCTTTACTCGACGATTAAGTGCTGAAGCGTTTCCAGTTCGAGCTTGATGACGCCCCGACTCACCATGTGATTGAGCGTCGATTCCAACTGCGCGTCGGTCACGAGCACGCCCAAGCGATGTCGCAGGCTTTTTACCGTGATGCCTGGGTATTGCGCGATGTGCTTCAAGATGCGCTGTTCGAGGCGAACCTCGTAAGGCGCGTCCCCTGATTGACCCTTGATGTCGTTTTGCTGTGCTTCGTGAGTTACGAGTTGTTCGGTGTTCATGTTCGTGTCTCCTTTATTGAAGTGGTGTTTCTGGTACATCCTCTTTCAAAAACATCGTTTTTGCTTCTCGCTCGCCTTCGTCCATCTCTTCGGTGTTGAACAACGTCGGGTCCTGCTCTTTCAGTGTCTTGATTCGCTTACTCACCACTGAGCGATCTACTCCGACGCCTTCTAAGTTTGAAATTTGCGTGGGATTCAAACCCTTGTTGTGAGCTTCAACAATCAATTGGTCACGAGTCTTCATAACCTTCTTTTTGTCGGTTACCTGCTCGTCTCGCAAAGGATTCGCCTCGCCAGGTTTCTTGATGACTCCGATGTCTCCCGTCTTGTCGATGTAGGGCCGCAGTTGAAGCTGAAATGGCTTCGGACCTTCAAAGTCGCGAGGCTTGACGTTCTCTATCTGAAGCGGTGCATTGTCTTTCAAGACGTTGTCGATGAACTTCACACCATAAGCGGCACCGACCATCGCTCCAATATCTCCAGATCCTCGAAGCACGTTCTCCAGCGTCATGTAATCTTCTTTCTCGAATCCCTTTGGCGCATGATGAAGAAGGATGACGGCGATAGCACCAGCCGCAAGAAGCCCGATGACGACACGACGCAAGCCAGTCGCGTTGTCGCCTGCGTCGTTCTCGACGCCTCTAACGAAGCAGATCGTCGTATCCAGGAACACGACACGACCCTTCGCGGCAGCGAGCACTTCTTTGGAATCGAGCAAGAGTGCTTCGCCGGAACTGAAGGTTCGAGCCATGAAGTCCGCCTTCGAGAACATATTCATGTTGAGCAGCTTCGCTCGTTTCTTAAGCGACTTGTCGCCGACTTCTGGAGTCAGGTACAGGACAGGACGTTTTTTCTTAATCTCGAACAAGTCCCAGAGCTTTCCAGGCGCATTGATTAGAGCCTTCGCGATACTGAGCGCAATCCACGTCTTGCCGTGTCCCGCAAGTCCACCGAATGCTACCGACGTTTCTTCCGGTATGAATCCCTCGATCAGCATTTCCAAAGGCTCGTCGCTCATTTCACCAAGGCCACGAAAGGACGCATCCCACCACTCGACGACGAGGTCTTCGAGCTTCAACCCAAGAGCGGCGAGAGCGATCTTCGTTTTGCCAGGAGTCTCGGTACAACCCGCGGAGAAGCAATAGTGATACACCTCGTTGGTCTTCGTGTCGTAAACGAATGCTGACTGGCGCTCGTTCGATCTTTCGCCTGGAGAGGCGTGCGATGCGCCTCTGACGAGACACTTCCCCATGAGCGAGTGATAGTTGAAGTAAGTCTTCTGACCTTCCTTGTGCGTGGTGAACTTGAGTCCAAACTCCCTCAGTTTTTCTTCTATGTCGATTCCTGGACGCAAAGGATTCAGACGAGTGCGATTCGTCGCGGTTTTCTTGCCTAGCTCATCCCAACACGACTTCAGCCATTCGAGATGCTCCTTCGCTATCTCTGCGAGCGGTAAATCTTGAAGAGTCTCATACGTTCTACCGTTGGGGTGGGTGCTTCCTGGCAGCACGCCTTGTCGATCATTGACGAGCACATCCAAGAAAGCTGCTTTAACGCCGAGTTGATCTTTGCCTTCCACATACGCCGGATTTTTGAGCGAGGTATTCCTTAGCGTTTTGCTGCCTTCGCTGTGCTTGAAGTGAAACTGCAACCCACCACTTCCGGTGCGTACTGTGAATGTCTTCGGAAGTTCCTTGAAAGGCCAGTTCTCGAAGAACCAATTGAAGTCGTCAATATCCAGAATCCAGGTCGTTTCGTATGAGCAATAGGCTCCGCAGTTCGCGTCTGGATACTTGTCGGCCCAATCAATGATCTGTACGAGGTCGCGTGTCGCGAGCGTTTGCCAATTAGGTAAGAAGGGACGCTTCTCTTTAGGCTTGAGCACGATGACTGTCAAACCACGAGCGATGCCTGCTTCTGCTATTTCCTTAAAAGGCTTGAGCAGAGCGAGGGACTTCCCGGATTGATCGTTTGAAGACATAGGAATTGATCGGAAAAACTGAGGATGCTGCGTGAGTTATCTAAGAAGAGGTGTTGCGCTCGTCACGACCTGAGAGGTCGATGCTCATCAAAGAGCTTGAGCGGAAGGCTCGTGTATCATTCTTGTACCACGACGCCGAGGGGATTGTCAAGAGGCAACACGACAAACTTTTCGTAAGCTTGAAGAAAAGCGTGCAAAAGTCGCGTGCAAGAGCGTGCAATGCACGCAGAATTGCACAGTGGACTCGTAAGACCCGACGACTCGGAGGGTAGTGACAACGTACCTCCGGTCGGGGATACTGAGCGTGCAAAAGTTCAAACCTTAAGGATTGCACGCACGCACGCGCCTCAGTCCCATGCCTTCGTTGGCTCCGTTGTCACTTGGGCACTTTTGACAGCCTAGTAAAACGTCACGAGTGATGACGAACTTCACCTGGGCAAGTTTGGGCGGAAGACCTTGAAGCTCACACGCGCCTCTTTGAGATCGTGCGGCACAGGTCACCGCACGTGCCGCAATCAACTGGATATGAGGACCTGAGATCGTGACAGGCAGGAACGAGCAAATAACGTATTATCAATGACTTACGACGATAGACAGCTTGTTGAGTTGTCGCTAATGTGTTGAAAAGGAAGGGATTAAGCAGGTTTATTGCACTTTCAATTGCATTTACTAGGCGACTTTTTCAAGAAGCGTCTTGTTGCCTGTCATCTGAAGGAGCACAAATTTGATGAACATAGCAACGCTCGTGAACCGCGTTGCCGTCTTCATCGGTGACAGTATCCGTCAACAAGCTCACAGGTTGACCGCAAATGCGACAGAGAACCTCGGCATGATCGCTCATGACCAGCGCTCCAACAAAGTAACGCTGATTCCAGTGTATGCCCGTCACGATTCATGTCAACACCCTTTTTGCCTTAGCTTTTGCTCGCCGCAGCAGTGATCGCCTCGCTCACCGCTTGCATTCCCTTCGCGAAGGCAGGTTTGCCGATGACCTTTGCATAGGCGTCGAGCGTCGTCTTCAACGATGCGTGTCTAAGCAACGCTTGCGCGACCGCGGCATTCCCTGTGACCTCGATGACGAGCGTTGCCGCACCGCGTCGGCCCGCATACAAGCCTTTGAACTCTAGCTTTGCCTTGCGGAGCATTGGTCGTATCGTGCGAGCAATCATATTGTGGAGGTCAACAGGCGTTTTGTTGCGACTCTGGAACACGTACCCAACGGTTTGACCCTTACACTTTGCCTTCCAAGCGTCGAGAAGCACCTTCACCTGCGGAATCACTGGAAGAGTCGCGACAGAATCCTGAGTCTTCGGTGTATCGACGATGCCTCGCACGACAGAACGATTGATCGTCACTTGCGTCAAGTCAAAACTGAAGTCCTCGAACTTCAACGCAGCGATCTCACCTGGACGCAACCCGAGATAACACGCGAAGCCCATCACGAGTTGACAGTCAGGACGCGCCTTGAGAGCGTCGATGATTGCGCGAGCTTCGGCGGCGGTGTAGTGTGCCGTCTCTTCCGGCTCGACAACGTCATCCGGCATGAGCACATCGTCGAACGGATTATGACCGAGAATCTCTTGACGGACGGCAAGCTTAAAGATCGAAGTACCTAGACCTTTGCAATGCTTCACGACGCTCTTCCCCTGTGTCGTCGTTAACGATTGCAGAAAGCGAGTGCCTTCCTTCGCGGTGTAATGCTGGAGTGTCTTCTTTCCGAAGTGACCCTTGAGATGCTGATTCCAGAGTTGAGTGTAAGACCGCATGGTCGAAGCCTTCATCCGCGGACGCCCGGTAAGCTCGACGATCTCCTCACAGTGCGGAACGAATTGAAACTCCCAAAACTGTGAGATCGGAAGGTCGTCGCCGTTCTGCATTTCCGCATTGATCGCGTCCATGACCTCGCGTCTGCAAGCTTCCACTAGCTTTGACTTTGCCGACGAGTGCTCACGATCAACGAGGCAGAGACGCACACTCTTCTGTACACGTTCGCCCTTCAGCGTCGTATAATAACGGACATGCCATGCACCCGAAGCCTTGAACACGTACCCTGCCTGATGTCGCTTTGTCATATAGGAATTGTACGTGGATGCAACGGAAATGCAATGGCACGAAGGTCACAAGGCTGTAAGCTGTTGTAAACAAGGTGTGCGCCCGTAGCTCAGCTGGATAGAGCGGCAGCCTCCGGAGCTGTAGGTCGGGAGTTCGAATCTCTCCGGGCGCACCATTTCCTCCCTACATTCATTCCTTGGTACCTGCTAAGATGCCAGCCAGTCGTACCTATGCGAGTGGGCGAGCGTCGAGGCAAAACTCCATGGACCTCACAGTGTCGTTGGCCGCGGTGCGCGGGTTAAGATCACGATTCTTAGAGGGTCTGGAGAAACCCGAGCTTGAATCGATTCTGGCTCCTGCCTTCCCCCGGCGGTTGCTCGCAAATTCCGTGGTACAGAATCAGGGAGAGCCTGCCAGCCGTTTGTTTCTTTTAACCAGTGGCCGAGCCAGATATTTTTACATCACGGAAGACGGGCGAAAGATTCTATTCCTGTGGCTTCGGCCAGGAGATATTTTCGGAGCTGGCGCGCTCCAGGAGCGGCCGCACGCGTATCTCGTCAGCGCGGAAACAGTGAAGGATAGCCGGGTGCTGGTTTGGGACAACGCTACCATCAGGAGCCTTGCCGCGCGCTATCCGAAGTTGCACGAGAATGCGTTATCCATCGCGTCCGATTATTTTACCTACTATGTTGCCACCCACATCGCCTTGGTTTCTAACAGCGCACGGGAAAGACTGGCTCGCGTTCTGGTCAACTTTGCCAATGGCATTGGCCAGGAAGTTCCCGGAGGAATTCAACTCGAAGTCACGAATGAGGACTTGGCTAACGAAGCCAACGTAACCGTGTTCACCGCCAGCCGCCTCCTGAGCGAGTGGCAACGGAACGGCGCGATCCTCAAGAGCCGCGGCAAAATACTGCTCCGCTCGCCGGAACGGCTGTCATCGCGCGCAGCCTGAACCTCTACCTAAGACCTCCTTCCTTCATCTCATTCCGCTGATTGCTCACAGGCAAGCACAGGCTTGTCTTTGAGCAACGACTAAGCTGCAGCCGCGTGCAATTCTCGTAGCAACGCAACACCCATGAGATGGGCAACCGCTCTGGACATTTCTAGAGACGGTTTAGTGATTGTCGGCGGGTGGCAGGATGCAGCTATAAACGGCTGGATCCCTCACTTGAAATCAGGGACGCTCCTCCGGTTCTCCCTCAACTTGCCAGAACCGACATCTGGTGCCGGGGGCATTCGCCCTGGGAGGGTCTGGGGCTGTCGGCTTCAGACCCTTTATTAGCCCGGAGTTCCCGGGCGGTCCCGGGGCAGTGGAGCTTTGAGCAACCATCGAGTGTTCGCGATGTGTGCTCTTCTCGGTCCATCAGTCCAGTGCTTGCGTCAAATGTAAAACGTCGAGGACAAACAATGCGCAGCTCGGAGAAGGATGGCCCCCGCGCCTTCTACGTCGAACTCAATCCCTGGCCCTTCTTCTGGGCGGTGGTAGGTGCATGGATCTGGTATGGCGCCTTGCACCTCGCCCACATAGTCTGAAAAACCTGCGATCAAGCTGCTCTGACCATGTTTAACGAGTTGCCCGGCGTTGAGCGCTGGGAGAGAGCTGAGGAGGCAATCGATGTCCACGGAGATTTGCCAGTTCCCACGGTTCAATGATTTGGTTCCGGAGTCAACTGTCTTCGGCACGTCGGAAGCGATGCAGGTGCTGCGCAGCAACTTGTACAGAGTCGCCGGCGCCAGCGTTCCAGTCCTGATTCAAGGCGAGAGCGGCACGGGCAAGAGCATCATCGCCCGCACCATTCACAACGTCTCGCCCTGGAAGAGCGGACCGTTCGTCACCGTGAACTGTCATGCCATCCCGGGAGCGCTGCTGGAGAGCGGACTGTTTGGCTATGAAATGGGCTCTTTCTCCCAAGAGTACGGGGCCAAGCCGGGCCGGGCAGAGATCGCGCATCGTGGCACTTTGTTTCTGGACGAGATCTCCGCGCTTGACCTGGGACAGCAATCGAAGCTGTTGCGGTTGTTGCAGGACGGCCAAGTCTGCGGCATCGACGCGCAGCAAGACCGAAAAATCGAATTCCGAATCGTCTGCGCGACCAACCGTAAAATGCAAGTGGAAATTGAAAACGGAACCTTCCGCCGGGATTTGTTCTACCGCATCAACGTGGTGAATTTGTGCCTGCCGCCACTGCGCCAACGGCGTGACGACGTTGAAGCCCTGGTGCACTATTTCCTCGAATGCAACAATCGCAAGTACAATTGCCGGGCAGGACGTTTATCCGAAGAGTTGCTATCTGTGCTGCAGAAATACCATTGGCCGGGAAACATCCGCGAATTGGAGAACCTGATTCAGCGTTATGTGATCACGGAGAGCGAAGATGCGATCAGCAACGAACTAGTGGCGAGTGGCGAACCGGAATTCTTGAATCCCGGCATCAATCTGGACGGCCCCATCTCACTGAAGAAGCTGACCCGCGATGTTACCCGCGAATTGGAGCGCAAAGTCATCCTGAAGGCTTTGCAAGAGAATCATTGGAACCGCAAGCGGGCGGCCGACGCACTCTGCATCAGCTATCGAGGGTTGCTGTACAAGATCCACGATGCCGATCTTTGTCGTCCGAGTCGACCTCCACGCGCGCGGAAGCAGGCATCCTAGCGCGCGCCATGCTTTTCTTTTTGTCTTGCATGGCGCGCACCCGGCTCGATTTACTCAGTGAAAGAGGTTCAAAGCGTTTTCGTTGTCATCCACGAAGTAGATGCCCTGACCGGCCACATCGGTGAGTCCGAACAAGGCGCCGGCTCCCGGCGGGTTGCCCATGTTGTCCAACAGCACCTTACTGACTTGATGTCCGTGGTCGCCATCCACCTTAGTCTCAACCAGGTATCCGTTTCCCCCGTTTACCGTCAGAATGTTTCCGTTGGTTGCGATAGCCAAACCCAAGGGCGTGTTTAAAGCACCACCTTTCGACACTGTCATACCGGTTCCATCTGAGGTGTTGCGGCGCAGAGGATCCTCGATGGCTACAATGCGGTTGTCGAGAGTGTCGGCCACGTAGAGCACCTGGCCGCCGTCGTCGCCTTCGTGGCCGTGTTGGCTGATAGCAACCCCGGTCGGTCCGATCACCAGCGCCGTAGGATCAGTTCGCTCCGCGAAACCCGACCCGACCACCGTCATCTGCTGCAGGTTGGGCATTGCTCCGTGAGGAATATTCAGGTCCACACGCAGGACTGTACCCTGATTTACGATCTTGCCGCCGCCGGCGACGGTCCCGTTCAAAACATTGGTGACGAAAAGGCTGGCATGGTCGCCGCCATCGAACGCGGTCATGTCCCAGGGACCGTTGATGAGTGAACCGTAGAATGTTTCCGCCACTTGTCCTTTGCTATTCAACACGAGAAGACATCCGGCCTGTACGGTATCCGACTTTCCGTCGGTAGTGGGCACGCTGCCCACGATCACCCATCCCGAACGCAGTGCGACCAGCGCTGTGCTGAGGCCAACTCCGCCTGGGCATGGGCCGGGCAGGTTGTTGGCATCGATCTGAGCGAACAGAGTTACGGTTCCGCTCGGGCTGATCTGCACAATGGTTGTGCCAGTCCCTTGCAGGTTCTGACTGTTGTTGAAGTTACTGATCAGAATATTTCCCTTGGTTAGAGATCCTGTGGTTGTGGGCACGCGGGCAACGCCGTAGGGGTTCAGATCACCGTTGCTGGGGATCGTAGACGCGACGGTAGAGATAGTCCCGGCCTGCGCGTTAGCTAGTGCCAGCGCGATCACCGGAATCACCCCAAAAATGTGCCTAAGGACACAAAGGTTCGGGCGCAGCATTCGACTAAGTGTTTTCATTATGGTTTCCTCCAGAGATTCAGCAAGACATTCTTGGGTCAGAGGTTCTGACCGTGCGGACAATCCAGACTCATGCGAGAAAGATTCTAGGGAATGCAGGTACCGCGGCTGTCAAAGATTTGTCAAAAGTATGTCAATTCAGAAGCGCGGACCGAAACCACGTGTGGCGCTCGCTGGTTGGGGACTCCGGCACATTTTGCCTGCCGGCAAGCGTAACGGAGGCAGCACTTGCCTCCATGTAATCCAGAGCCCGAGAAACAGCTGATAGAGGTTCCGCTTAGCCCGAATGAAATCAGCAAGCTGAGATCGTTGAGCGTGGAAAAGAATTCTGGACTGCGACGTGCTATTCGGAAAGCGTCTCTCAGCAATCCGAGGAGTTGACCAATGTCTGTGTCTGCGATTTCTTCCAACAACGCAGTGAGTCAAGCCAACATTTTGCAGAATACGAACCAGCAACAGCGAACCCAGTTTCAGCAACTCACGCAAGCGCTCCAGTCTGGCAATTTGACTAACGCCCAGCAGGCGTTCGGTGCTTTGACAGGCAGCACATCGAGTTCTGGTCTGCTGGGCGTACAGTTGACGCAAGACCTCAGCAAACTGGGATCGGCTCTCCAATCGGGCAATCTGACGGGCGCGCGGCAAGCCTACTCTACGGTGCAACAGAACTTACAGAATTCGAGCCCGACGATGGCACATCATCACCACGGTCATCACGGAGAAGGCGGGTCGCAACTGCTGACATCGGGCTTTCCGGACAGTAACAGCAACCCCGACGGCAGCGCCCCGAGTCCAAGCAATCTCTTTCAGCCGCTTAACCTGAGGGCATGAGTTTCGACGGCGAATCAACCGTTGCACGCTCCGCCGTTTGTCAGTGTTCTAAAGTAACCCCACAGTCTGCCGATTGAGTATTGGAAAGTAAACCAAGAACCGGGGACGCGGGTCCCCTCAAACAGCCAACAAACCTAAGGAGAAAATAATGTCCTCGATTAGCCTTTCCAGCATCGTTCCTCAACCGTTGTCAACAACCTCTACCGCCAGCACAAACCTCAAAACAGATTTCTGGAAACAGTACCTCAGTGAACGGCGCCCCGAGGTGCAGCAATTGGACGACGCCCTGAAATCGGGCGATTTAACTGCTGCCCAAAAAGCCTACAACAACCTTTTGGCATTAGGAAACACGGTCCTCCACAAAGACAATCCGTTCGTTCGATCGGATCGGGCGTCGGATTTCAATGCCATCGGCAGCGCGCTACAAAGTGGCGACTTGGCCAGTGCGCAACAAGCTTTTGCCACGCTTGAAAGTACTTTCAAGCAGCCCTCTCCGAACTTGACCACTCCGACCTCCCCTGCGAACCTGAGTAATGTTGACGGGGCCAAACCTTCAGCTACCGGAGTGAACATCGTCGCTTGATTGCTTTGCGCGGACGGTCGTGCGCGGGCGGGATTCAAGAGAATCCCGCCCGCGTCCATTTTCGGGTCGGGGCCGGTTTAGAATTTATTTCTTATGGAGAAGCTCCAGGTTTGGGCACAACCATGGTGGGTAAACCTGCTGGTCCTGATTCCGTTAGCGACCTACTTCACATTCCGACGCAAGGTTCAGCTGCTGAACTGGCGGCAACTGACCGCCAGCGCAGCCTTTGCTGCGGCTTTTGGCTTCGTGGAAGCTGCGGTCGTGGTCTACCTGCGCGCGGCCATGGGGTTGCTGCCAGGTTACCGGGGATCGTTGTCTGATCTGCGGCATTCCTCGCAAAATTACGAGCAGGCAGCATCGCTATCCCAGTTTCCCCAAAGCCTGCTCACCATCGAGGGATACCGCGAGGCTGCCACCATGGTCATGCTGGTCAGTGTTGCGCTGCTGGCGGCGTCCAAGGCAAGCTCCCGATGGGCGGCGTTTCTTTGGGTTTTTGCCCTCTGGGATATCGCCTACTACACTGGCCTTTGGGCCATCGTGCGATGGCCCGATTCCCTCACCAACCTCGACGTCTTGTTTCTCATTCCCGTGCCTTGGATCGCACAGGTGTGGTTCCCGTTGCTGGTGAGCGGGCTGACTGTTCTTGCGATTGCATTATCCAGCGCCGGGAAATCCGTCTAGTCCAGCAAGAACCTACGGCAGAGGTTACCTGGTTACTGACAAACGTACACTACTGTCATCTTGTCCTGGCCGCAATCCTGGCCCACTCTAGCCTGTGGGCAAATCCCACTGAACTGAGCCGGCTCACCTAATGAATGAAGCCAAAATTCCTGCGCCTGGAGCCGACTGGACGAAGCTGCTGACCGATCCTGAAATTGTCACTCACCTGGGAGAGCTTCTGCAGGCCTATCGCGATGCCGAGCCTGCGCAGCGCGATCAGGTGTTGCGTCAGACTTTGCGCAAGATCAAGAGCGGTACACCACAGGCAGAAATCGCAGCAACAGATTCATCATCTCCCTCGAGCGCACCACCGATTCCGTCAGTCACAACCGCACCGGCGGCAACACCACCTTTTGAACCGGATATTTTCACCCCGTGTTGGGGCCAGGATCGGCGGCGCTATCCACGCATGAAGTGTTTCGTCGCAGTCGAGTTGCGCGTAGACGGCTCGTCCACCCCGATTTGGGGCAATCTGTCGAACACCAGCCTGGGTGGAGGCTTCGTGGAAACCATCACTCCGGTGCCGACTGGAGTGAAGCTCGAAATCGGCCTGTGGGTGGCTAACGGGAAGATCTGGGTTAAGGGTTTGGTCCTCAATGGAATCGTAACTCGAAGCAATCCCAACTTCGGAGTTCGCCTCAAGTTCGATAACATGGAAGCGTCCGAACGAGAAACTCTGCGGCAATTCCTGAAATTCGTTGAGAGCATCAGCAAGAGCTACCAAAATCAACAAGGCTACCTGGCTCAGATGAAGCGCTAGCTGCTAAGCTCCGAACCACCCAGCGTGTCTTTTCCCGCGACAGATCAGCAGCACCAACCACGCAACCCAATTCCCCAGACCCAAGCTCCAAAAAGATTACAGCCCCAATGAATCCTTGTCCCGGCTCCGTCATCCTAGAGGTTAATAAGAAGCAATCGAGATGGCGAGATCTGCATCGAAGAGCTTTGTGCTTTTCTGCTTTGATCGTCTGCACGCGCCTTTCAAAAGCTTGGTAAACTGCCTGATGTGGGGAAATTTCTCTGGTCTCAGCAGTTGAACCGGTTGGTGTAGGCGTGTAACTGAAAAACTGATCACCACAATCGAAGGGAGACGTTTTTATGGTGGCGAGCGAGCACACATTGCTGACCAGCACGCAACTGGACACCCTGAGCATCAACACCATCCGCACCCTGGCGATCGATGCTGTGCAACAGGCAAACTCCGGTCATCCCGGCGCGCCTATGGGGTTGGCTCCAGTGGCCTACTGCTTGTGGCAACAGTTCCTGCGCTTCGATCCTGCTAATCCCACTTGGCCCAACCGCGACCGCTTCGTGCTCTCGAACGGTCACGCCTCCATGTTGCTATACGCGATGCTGTACTTGTCAGAAGTTCGGGGCGTGAATCCGGAGTATGAGTCGACCGGCGAGTTCGCCGTCACTTTGGATGATATTAAGAGGTTCCGCCAGATCGACAGCAAGACTCCAGGACATCCCGAATACCGCCACACGGCGGGCGTAGAAACCACCACCGGCCCTCTGGGTCAAGGAATCGGAAACAGCGTCGGCATGGCAATTGCCGGAAATTGGCTGGCGGGAAACTTCAACCGCCCCGGCTTCGAGATATTCAACTACAACGTCTACGCCTTCTGCGGCGATGGGGATCTGATGGAAGGCGTTGGCAGCGAGGCCGCATCGCTGGCCGGACATCTCAAGCTTCCTAATCTATGCTGGATTTACGACAACAACCGCATCACTCTCGATGGGCCCGCCGACTGGTCGTTCACCGAGGATGTGGGTGAGCGCTTTCGCAGTTACGGCTGGAACGTAGTTCATGTCACGGATGCGAATGACCTCAGCGCGTTGGCGAAAGCCTATAACAATTTCTTGCAGACGACCGACCGCCCCAGCCTGATCGTTGTCAACAGCCACATCGGATACGGGTCGCCGCACAAGCAAGATACCAACGAAGCGCACGGCGAACCGTTGGGCGAGGAAGAAGTTCGCCTGACAAAGAAAAACTACGGCTGGCCTGAGGATGCGAAATTCCTGGTCCCCGATGGTGTGCTGGAAAATTTCCGCCAGGGAATCGGCAAACGCGGACACGACCTGCAGCAGAAGTGGCAAACATCATTCGCCGAATATACGAAGAAGTTCCCCGAACTCGCGGATGAAATCAACCGCATGCAGCATCGCGAGTTGCCCGACGGATGGGACAAAAACCTGCCGGCATTCCCTACCGACGCCAAAGGCATGGCCACTCGCGACAGCTGTGGCAAAGTCCTGAACGTGCTCGCGCAAAACGTTCCCTGGCTGCTCGGAGGCTCGGCGGACCTGGCCACTTCCGATCGCACCCGGCTCAAGTTTGAAGGCGCCGGCGACTTTCAACCGGGAAGCTATGCAGGACGCAATTTGCACTTTGGCGTCCGTGAGCATGGAATGGCCGCGGCTCTGAATGGGTTGGCAGTATCCAAAATCCGTCCGTACGGCGGTACTTTCTTCAACTTCACCGATTACATGAAACCTGCCGTGCGACTGGCTGCGCTCATGGAACTTCCCGTGATCTACATTTACACCCATGACTCCATTGGCCTGGGCGAAGATGGTCCCACCCACCAACCGATCGAGCAACTGGCCGCGCTACGCGCCGTCCCCGGCCTCGTGCTGCTGAGACCGGCGGACGCCAACGAGGTTGTCGAAGCATGGAAAATTATCATGCAACTGAAGCACGAACCGGCCGCGCTGGTCTTGACCCGACAAGCACTCCCAACCTTCGACCGCTCGAAATACGGGCCCGCTGCGGGCGTGGCCAAGGGAGCTTATGTTTTGGCCGATGCGCCCAACGGCAACCCAGACGTAATTCTGATGGGAACCGGAAGCGAAGTGTCTCTCTGCGTCACCGCCTACGAGCAACTCAAATCAGAAGGAATCAACGCCCGCGTGGTCAGCATGCCATCGTGGGGCATCTTCGAAAAGCAGAGCGACGATTACAAGAAACAGGTTCTGCCGCCGACAGTGAAAGCAAGGGTATCGGTCGAAGCCGGATCTACATTCGGCTGGTCGCAATATGTCGGCCCAACGGGCAAAATGATCGGCATGCACCGCTTCGGAGCCTCCGCGCCGATCAAGGATTTGTTAAAGAAGTTCGGATTCACTACAGATAAGGTAGTGCAGGCCGCGCGAGATGCAATCGCGCAATCGAAGTAACATGGAGGACAGGCGTTCCGCCCGTCCCGCAGTCCAAGTTCGAGAGGAGACATACCATGGCAACCGGAATCATCGAGACCGCAAAAGCCACCAATCCCCTGAAAGATCTCTTGAAGTACGGCCAGTCCGTTTGGCTGGATTACATTCGCCGCGATTTACTGACCAGCGGCGAACTGAAGCGCCTCATTGAAGAGGATGGCCTGCGCGGCATGACCTCGAACCCTTCCATCTTTGAAAAAGCGATCGCCGACAGCACATTGTATAGCGACATTCTGCAGTCGCTGAAATCAAGAACCGATCTCGACGCCAAAGCCCGCTACGAGATCCTCGCCATCCGCGACATTCAGGATGCCGCCGATTTCCTGCGCCCGGTATATGACAGCTCAAAACGCCGTGACGGATACGTCAGCCTCGAAGTCTCGCCCTATCTCGCTCGCGACACACAGGGCACTCTGGCGGAAGCACGACGGCTGTGGAAGACCGTTGCCCGCGAGAACGTGATGATAAAGGTTCCCGGCACCGCCGAAGGCATTCCTGCCTTCCAGCAATTAATCAGTGAAGGCATCAACATCAATGTGACCTTGCTGTTTTCGCGGGAAGTTTATAAGCGAGTCGCGGAAGCGTACATCGCTGGCCTCGAACAACTGGCGGCTAGTGGAGGCGACGTCAGCAAAATCGCCAGCGTGGCCAGCTTCTTTATCAGCCGCATCGATAACTCCGTCGATGCTATCGTCGGCCAGCGCCTGAAGACCTCCAAGGATCCACGCGAACAAGAGCAATTGAAGAGCCTCTTGGGCAAGGTTGCGATTGCAAATGGAAAGCAGACGTATGTCAGCTATCAGAGCATCTTCAGCGGTGATCGCTGGAAGGCCTTAGCGACTAAAGGCGCGCAAACACAGCGCGTGCTGTGGGCCAGCACCAGCACCAAGAATCCCGCCTACAGCGACGTCTTGTACGTCGAAGAGTTGATCGGGCAGGACACGGTAAACACAATTCCACCCGCAACACTGGACGCCTTCCGCGATCACGGGCACCCCCGGCCAAGTCTGACCGAAAACGTTGAAGCAGCCGATCGAACCATGGAAACGCTTGCCAAGCTCGGGATTTCGATGAAAGAAGTCACCGACAAACTAACCGACGATGGCGTTCGCCTGTTCGCGGAAGCTTTCGACAAACTGCTGCAGGCTGTCGAGAAAAGCTCGAAGTGACGAACGTCCAAACTCAGAACTATACGGCTTTTGGCCGCTCGATGGAGTGGTCGGCTTTTGAAGCACCGGCGTCTTGTCGGCTATCGTTACAGCATCCTGCCGTCGCTGTCGGCGACACGATAGGCTAAATTCGCCAGGACTATAGAAACGATTTAATATTGGCAAGGGGTAGAATTCGTGGGTGCAACTTCGTCTCCTTTGTGGTTGATGCATTCAAGAGCATTAACCACAAAGGACACGGAGGTAGACGAAGGAAACAAAACCGAGGGTAAAGCAAATGGCTCAGACGGAAGTAACCCCAGTCGTCCAGCAGCATCGCACGGGACGGCCCGCGGATCCTTGTGTGATGGTGATTTTTGGTGCGGGGGGCGATTTGACCGGGCGCAAGCTCATTCCCGCGCTCTACAACCTCGCCAAAGCCGAACTGCTTTCTCGCGAGTTCGCCATTGTCGGCATGTCGCACAGCAATATGTCGAACGATCAATTTCGGCAAAAGGTTGCTGAAGACGTGAAGCACTACGCCGGCGGAGACGTCGACCAGGATATCGTCGAATGGTTTCTCAAGCGTGTGTATTACGTGACCGGCGAGTTTGACGACAAGAACGTCTATTCGCAGTTGAAAGACTTTCTGCAGAAAGTCGACCAGGATCACACCACGCACAACAATTTTTTCTTCTACCTGGCGACTGCCCCGAGTTTCTTTGGCACGATCGTAGAGCAGTTGGCCGCCGCTGGGCTCATGGAAGAAAGCAATCAGCACTGGCGCCGGGTCATTATAGAAAAGCCCTTCGGCCACGATCTGGATTCGGCGAAAACGCTGAACGTCCAGCTTCTGAAAGTTGCCAAAGAAAAACAGATCTATCGCATCGATCATTATCTGGGCAAGGAAACCGTCCAGAATATTTTGGCCTTTCGCTTCGCCAATGGAATCTTCGAGCCGATCTGGAATCGCCGTTACATCGACCATGTGCAGATCTCGGTGGCCGAAACTGTGGGAGTCGAGCAACGCGGCAGTTATTACGATCAGGCCGGCGCGTTGCGTGATATGGTGCCCAACCACATCATGCAACTGATAAGCCTGACCTCCATGGAGCCGCCCATTTCGTTTCACGCCGACGCGGTGCGCGATGAGCAGGCCAAGATTCTTCACGCAATCCAACCCCTGACTTCCGAGGAAGTACTCACCAGAACCGTGCGCGGCCAGTACGGGGCAGGAACCGTCATGGGTCAGCATGTGCCTGGCTACCGCGAAGAAAGCGATGTTCCGCCCGAGTCACGAACCGAGACTTTCGTTGCCATGAAGCTATTGATCGACAACTGGCGGTGGGCCGACGTTCCTTTTTATCTTCGTACCGGAAAGAGCATGGCAGCGCAAAATACGCATATCGTGATTCAGTTTCGCAGAGCGCCGTTCATTCTTTTCCGTGACACTCCGGTCGAGAACCTCATGCCCAATCAACTGGTTCTGCACATCTCACCGGAAGAAGGAATCTCCTTGCAGTTTGCCGCCAAAGTTCCCGGGCCGATTATGCGGCTTGGTGCGGTGGACATGAATTTCGAGTATGCCGATTACTTCGGAACCCAACCCAGCACCGGTTACGAGCGACTGCTCCACGACTGCATGATCGGCGATCAGACTCTGTTCCAGCGCGCGGATATGGTCGAAGCCGGCTGGTGTGTGGTAAGTCCTGTCCTCGACGTGTGGAAGGCGCTGCCTCCGCGTAATTTCCCCAATTACGCCGCGGGCACGTGGGGCCCGAAAGAGGCTGACGACTTGCTCGAACGCGACGGACGCCACTGGAGGAATTTCGAGAAATGATTCTGGCAGGCGACATCGGAGGGACAAACGCAAGACTGGCTTTCTTCGATGTTGAGGACGGCCACTTCCGCCTGGTTTCCGCGTCCGTGTTCCCCAGCCGCGAATACGCCGGTCTGGATCAGATCGTCTCCCGCTTCGTCACCAGTTCAAATCTGCACGCCGATGCCGCTTGCTTCGGCGTCGCCGGCCCGGTTCGCAACGGGCGGGTCGAAACCTCCAACCTTCCGTGGGTCATCGAATCGACACGTCTTGCCGATGAACTCAACCTGCAGAAGGCGGTTCTCATCAACGATCTTGAAGCCAATGCATGGGGCATCGCCGCTCTCGCTCCGAACGACGTGGTGGCGCTGAACCAGGTGAAAGGCACTCCCGTGGGCAACCAGGCCGTGATCTCCGCCGGCACCGGGCTCGGCGAGGCAGGCATGTGTTGGGACGGCTCCCGCTACCACATCTTCGCCACCGAGGGAGGCCACACCGATTTCGCGCCGCGCGATGAGTTGGAAATGGATTTGTTCCGTTACCTTTCTGGCCGCTTTGGTCACGTGAGCTATGAGCGCATCGTCTCCGGTCCGGGCCTGGTCAACGTATTTCGTTTCCTGCGCGACTCCGGCCGCGGAACGGAACCGGCATGGCTCACCGATGAGATGTCACACTCCGACCCTGCAGCGGCTATCTCTCGTGCTGCGTTGAGTGGGAAATGCGGGCTCTGCGAACAGGCGCTTGATCTCTTCGTCTCCGTCTTCGCGGCGGAAGCGGGTAATCTCGCGCTGAAGCTGATGGCAACTGGCGGAGTTTACCTTGGCGGCGGCATCGCTCCCAAGATGTTGTCGAAGTTGTCTGGGCCACTCTTTATGCATTCGTTTCTAGGGAAAGGCCGCATGCAGCCGCTGCTCGAATCCATGCCAGTCATGGTCATCACCAACGACAAAACAGCTTTAATGGGAGCTGCCCGCCGCGCCGCGGCCAATGGATCTACACCCGCATGACGCCTCGGCCAGAGATCCGCATCTTGAACACACCCGCCGAATTGTTCCAGGCGGCTGCCACCGAATTCGCGGCGCTAGCTTCGCAAGCGGTCCGCAGCAACGGCAGATTCTCTGTCGCCCTCTCCGGAGGTTCGACGCCTAAGAACCTTTACGCGCTCCTGGCTAGCGGATCCATCCCAAACATTCCGTGGGTGAATATTTTCTTTTTCTTTGGCGATGAACGCTTCGTGCCGCCCGATCACCCTGACAGCAACTATCGGATGGCTCGCGAGACGGGATTATTTTCAAAGGTTCCGGACGACCATGTGTTTCGCGTCCACACCGAGCAAAAAGATGCGGACACGGCCGCCAGCGCTTACGAGCAGACTCTGCAACAATTCTTTGGCCTGCAGCCGGGCGAGTTTCCGCGTTTTGATCTAATCCTTCTTGGACTCGGCCCGGACGGCCACACCGCTTCCCTTTTTCCCGGCACTGCCGCGCTCAACGAGAACAGCCGGCTGGCCGTCGCCAATTGGGTCGACAAATTCCAGAGCTATCGCATTACCTTCACGCTGCCGGTGCTCAATCGCTCCGCGTGCGCCATGTTTCTGGCAAGCGGAGCGGACAAATCGAGTATCGTCCACGAAGTGCTGCAGAACCAGAATGCCAACTTGCCCTCGCAGAAAGTGCGTCCTTCGGACGGCCGATTGCTATGGCTCCTGGATCGCGAAGCAGCCGGCGAGCTTACTTAGCAAAGACACAAGCGCAGCGGTTGCCCGTCGCGCCTGCGTCCAGCTCTTTGTTGTCTTGCTGGGCTACTGCCCGCCGCTGTTGCCGCTCGTGCTATGTGTCGCAGCCAGCAGTCCCGTGCGCGTGCCGTCGCGCTCTAACTGCGACAGCCGCCGTTCCAGCCCCGCCTCCTTCACCACGCGCTCCTTCACCTGCGACCGCAACGCCGTGATCTGTTCAGTCTGCTGGTGAATCTGCGACGTCTCCTCCGCGATCTCCTTCTGCTGCTGTTTCACGGCTTCGATCAGCAGGGCGGTCAGGCGGCTGTAGTCCACGCCGCGCGCGTCTTTGCCGTTGGCTTCGAAAGTGACGACCTCGGGGACCACAGCACCTACTTCCTCGGCAATCACGCCGACTTCATGCTTGCCGCTGTCTTTCAGATCGTAGCTCACGCCGCGCAGCATCTCCACTTTCGCCAGGGCATCGCTCAGCGTCTGGATATTGGTCTTCCAGCGGCGGGAGGAGTAAGTAGCCCAACCGTCGGCGAGAGCCTGGCCATGCCCTTGCCCGATGGTGAAGATGTTTGTGGGCGAGGTGGTTGCGATGCCGACATTGGTATCGGAAGTGGCACTGTTGACACCGTTAATGCTGCCGAGCACCATGGAGTTGCTCTGCGTCACTTCGGCAAGAGCGCCGATGGCGGTGGCATTGGTCAGCGAGCCTGTGCCGAGGGCAGTGAGGGTGCCGAAGAAGGAGTTGAGGGAGCCGGTTACAAAGGAGCCGTCCGCCGGCTTGCCAGCACCCGATCCGCTGGCGGTGTTGTAGTTGCCCGTGGTGTTGTAGGCAAGAGCCTGGGCGCCGCTCGCAGTATTGACGCTGCCCGTATTGTAGCTAAGGGCTTGGAAGCCGCTGGCGGTGTTGCTGGAGCCATCGGTGTTGAGTTGGAGCGCCTGATTGCCGTCGGCCGTGTTGGCGACGCCCGTAGTGTTGTTTACAAGCGCATACCAGCCGCTGGCGGTGTCGGCGTATCCTGTAGTGTTGTGGGCGAGCGCATCGGTGCCGGTAGCCGTGTTTTCGCTGCCCGTGGTGTTGTCGGATAGCGCCTGCCAGCCGGTGGCAGTATTCCAATATCCCTTGGTGTTGGCGGCGAGCGCCTGGACGCCGGTGGCGGTGTTGCCCGGGCCGGTCATTGTTTTGTTGCCGGCAAATCCCAGAAAGGCGTTCTGTTTGGCATAGGAGCCAAAGGCGAAAAGCCGGCCGTCCAATTTGAAGCTGGTCGCGGCCAGGCTGCCCGCAACATCGATGTTCGTTCCCGTCTGGGTCAGAATCGAGTTTTCGATGTCGGTGCCGGTACTAAAAAGAGGAATAGCGTTTGTCGTGCCTCCACTTGTGGTCACGTCGGTGCTGGGCGGCTGCGCTTTGGCACTGTTGTAGTTGATCGAGTAAGCATCGGTCGCCCCGGTTGTGGCATTTTGGGCCACTGCCAGTGCGGCCATCATGGCGAACGCAAGGAAGCATAAGCATTTTCGCGATTTGGGATCCATTGAATTATTCTCCTGTTCGGGACGCCTTCTGGAAGCCCCCTATTCAGGTATGCGAAAGTCAGAGGCAAAATTTGTGGCCGGGCCAAAACTTTTCTGTCTGACGCGGCTTCCTCCCATACGACAGCAGGCCCGGCGGTCACCCGCCAGGCCTGTTCTCTGCTTAGCTTGGTTTTAGAGACCCAGCTTATTGCTCGCTTTTGTTGTTCGCTGCATGGAACGAAGCGAGAAGGGTCGAGCCGTCGTGTTCCATCTGCGTCAGACGTCGTTCCAGCGCCGCTTCCTTCAGGGCACGCTGCTTCAATTGCGTCCGTAGAGCCGCAATCTGCTTCTGCTCTGCTTTCACAGCTTCAATGAGCAGCGCGGTTAGGCGGCTGTAGTCCACGCCGCGTGCGTCCTTCCCGTTCTCTTCGAAGGTAACCACTTCCGGAACCACCGCACCCACTTCCTCGGCAATCACTCCTACTTCGTGCTTGCCGCTGTCTTTCAGATCGTAGCTCACGCCGCGCAGCTTCTCTACCTTCGCCAGCGCATCGGGCAGAGTCTGAATGTTGGTCTTCCAGCGGCGCGAGCTGTAGGTGGTCCAGCCGTCGGCGAGAGCCTGACCGTGCCCCTGGCCGATGGTGAAGATATTCGTCGGGGTGGAGTCAGCGATGGCGACGAAGGTATCGGTGGTGGCGCCGTTGACGCCCTTAGTGCCACCTAGCACGATCGCGTTGCTTTGCCATACCTGGGCATTCGCGCCGATGGCCGTCGCGTTGGTGAGCGTGCCGGTGAGGAGGCCGGCGTTGGTTCCCAGCATGGTGTTGTTCGAGCCGGTGATATATGAGAAGTCACCCGTATATCCGGAGTAAGCGCCGATCGCGGTGTTGGAACTACCGGTGGTGTTTAGGTAGAGGCCATAGAGCCCTACGGCTACGTTTTCACCGCCCGTAGAGTTTTGGACGAGCGCTTCCAGACCGCTGGCCGTATTGCCCGTGCCTGAGGTGTTTGCCGAGAGGGCCGCATAACCGTCGGCGGTGTTGTAGAAGCCCGTGGAGTTGGTGGAGAGGGCCTGGGAGCCCACCGCCGTGTTGTAACCTCCATAGAGCGGATCGCCGAAGCTAGTGGCCAAAGCGTTAAACCCTACCGCAGTGTTGTCGGTGGAGGTTTGGTTGGACTCCAACGCGTCATACCCCACTCCTGTATTGTTGCCGCCGGTGCTGTTGCCGGAGAGCGCACTTCCGCCGTTGGCCGTGTTGTAAGTGCCCGTGGTGTTGTTGGTGAGCGAATTATAGCCGTTGGCGGTGTTGTTGCTGCCCGTGGTGTTGAAGTTGAGCGCGTTTGCTCCGGTAGCGCTGTTGTAGCTGCCCGTGGTGTTCTGGGCGAGCGAGTTGAAGCCGCTGGCGGTGTTGTAGGCGCCCGCGGTGTTAGAAAAGAGCGCGTTTGCTCCGGTCGCGGTGTTGCAGCAGCCTGTGGTGTTAGAAAAGAGCGCCTCTGCGCCGGCAGCGGTGTTGGCGATGCCCGTCGTGTTGGAGGCCAGCGCGGTTGCTCCGATCGCGGTGTTGATGTAGCCCGTGGTGTTGTTGCTGAGCGAATTGTATCCACTGGCGGTGTTGTTGTTGCCCGTGGTGTTGGAGAAGAGCGCGTTTGCTCCGGTAGCGGAGTTGTCGGAACCCGTGGTGTTGGAGATGAGCGCTTCGACGCCAATGGCGGTGTTCGACGTTCCTGTCATAGTATTGTTCCCGCCAAAGCCCAAAAAGGCGTTAAAGCTGTTGGCGTTGCCAAAACCAAACAGGTTGCTGCCGATTTGAAAGGCGCTGCCGATGACTACGCCCGTCGCGCTTAGAGTGCCGTTCACCGTTTGATTGCCCGTGAATTTATTAGCGGCATTCAACAGGGGTACCTTGGTCGTGTCCAGGTTCAGCGTCACGTTGCCGCTGGTGCCGCCGCCCGTCAGGGCCGTGCCCGCCGTCACGCCAGTGATCGTGCCCGTCCCGGTTGAAGCGCACGACCACGCCGAACCATTCCATCGCAACACCTGGTTCGACGAGCAGCCGGTCGTCAGGCCCAAGGTCAGGGTCCCGCTCGTCCCACCCCCCGTCAGCCCGCTCCCCGACGCCGTCGTGATACCCGTGATCGTCCCTGTACCCGGAAAAGTCTGTCCGCTCACAAAGTTCACTTGGCCGGCGTTGCTGATCGCAAAAGCCGTCCCGTTCACTGCCAGCGTGTTGTCGGTGTTCTTGGGAAACAGCGTCAGCGTGTCGCGCACGTCGCTCTTGCCATTCACATCCAGCGTCGCTGCCGGCGTTGTCGTGCTAATTCCAATCTTCGATGTTTTTTGGAATAACACGGAGTTCACGATGTCGCTCGTCTTATCCCACATGGGGATGAAGTCCACCGTTCCCTTGCCCGTCACGTTGTGATTGGCCGGCGCATTGCTCGCGCTCCGGGAAGCGGCGCCCTGGCCGCCATTCGCGAGAACAAAGGCGGACGGCGGCAGTCCGCCGATGGTGGCGGCGTCCTGCGCCTTCAGCGCGTAAGGCACGGCAACCAGCAGCGTGCGGGCCTGCTCCGCTTCCTGGTAAATCTGTGCGGCAAGCCATCGGGCTTCGCCGTTCTGGAAGATGCCGGACGGGAGCCCGTTCGGGTTCATGGCGCCCAATTGTACGGTGTAGCGCCCGCCCCTGTCCGGGGTCACGTTCTGGGTTTCCAGCCAAAGTGGTGACCCACCGTGCTCGTCTTTGTAAATCAGAAACGTAACGCCCGCTTCTGAATTGATGGTCTTGCCGGTGCCGTCTTTCAGCACGCCGCTGTAGTTGATAAGGTTCGGTACAGCATTGGGTGAATCAGGCGCACTTTGCGCCATGGCCAGAGCCGCCATGGTAGCCAACACGAGCAAGCACAGATGCTTCCGCAATTTGGGATGCATTGAAATTGTTCTCCTGTTCGGGATGCCTTCTGGAAGCCCCCTACTCAGGTATGCGAAAAGCAGCGGCTAAATTTGCGTCGGCGCAATTTTTTTCCCCGCCACAAAGTGTGAACACCGGCATAGAAAATATATTTGGAAGGGCGCCGGTTCCAACCCATTTTCGTTGAAGTCGGTGAGAGAGAGTGAAACGAGTGGCTCGTCGGTCGGTTACCGAGGACGGAGAAGTGGCTACGTTATTACAAAGTTCCGTACAACACTGGGTTGCGTGACAGATACATCCCAAGTCGTGCGCAGTTACGTTCGCAGCAATGGGTACAATTCCATCGCAGAACCGGGCCCTCTTTAGCGATGGCCCAAGTATGGCAGACCCCCTTGAGGCCGGAATCTTTTTCCGAGGCGAACATCGCGATGGGAATTGCGATGCAAACGACAGCAACGAGCATATGTCGCATGTGGTCTCCTGGGCTCTTGATCGTGAAAACGATTTCCTTGGGGAAGGTTCGGGGCCCTACATCTGGGGGAAACGTACTCTGCGGATTTGTGGGAGTCAAGGGAATCGTGAGAGCGTAGGTCCCTGCGGGGCCTGAATCGAATCTGTGGCTTGGTGGCACGGCTGAAGCCGTGCCCTTCCCACGAATCCTACTTACTTCATCGTGCAGAGTTTCGCACGACTCCCCGGACGAGGCGTCCCGGGCTACTGGGTATGAGGCAGAACCCTAGAACACCGGGACTAAATTGTGTTTTTTCTGGTAGAGCTGGCGGTCGACTGCGCGCAGGACGTCTTCGACTTCGCTGCCGGTTACGTAGGCTGCAAGGCCCCAGCTGAACGCGAGTTGGTAGCTCTTGCTGCTATTGAGGTTCCACTGTTCCACCGCGCGATGCAGGCGGCGGATGGGGAAATTGGAGTCTTCTTCGCTGGTATCGGGCATGACTACGAGAAATTCGTCTCCGCCCTGGCGGAAGACGATGTCGCCGCCCCGAAAACAGGTGGTGAGCAAGCGGGAAAATTCTCGCAGCACGAGGTTGCCTTCTATGTTGCCTAGCTTGGAATTGATGGCGCGGAAGCCGTCGAGGTCGATGGTCAGGAAAGTGAGATGACTGGACAAGCGGTTGGCGCGCGCTACTTCCCGGGGAATCATTTCGTTCATGGCGCGGCGGTTCAACAGTTGAGTCAAGGGATCGATGAGCGAAAGGCTCTCCAGGCGCTCATTCAGGACGAGTTCGCTGATCAGGGCGCGGCGGGTGTTATTCAGCGTGACTTTCTGCCCGACCAGATAAATATTGAAAAGCAGGATGAGCGAGATTAGTCCGAAGAAAAGTTGGGGCAGGTACACGTGTTCGATGCGGATGACGCGCTGCGCCCAGATGACGTTGGGCAGAACCAGCGCCAGCATGCCGGCGGTGAGGACGACAATGACCAGGATTACGATCGACCACAACTGCAAGTCGCGCCCGGAGAGCTGTTGAATCTCCCGCTGAATCTGTTCCGCGCGCACCAACATGGTGGGCGGCGGCGCAGTCTGTTCCTCTCTCGTCTGCATGGCCCCTCCGCTGCGGGCAGGCTTCGCCCGGCGAAATACTGCTGCTCATGATTCTCTACTGAAATCGCGGAATGGAGGGAGACGGAAGTGGGGTTGCGGGTTACGTTCGTAATTCGCTTTCGGGCCGATGCGGAACGCGGGTAGAAAGACGGCGGTCAGGCGTAGTTCACGTCGACCAGCACGTTCCTTCCGGGCTCTTTGCGCAAGGTGATTTCGAGCGTTTGGCCCACCGGGAGAGCGTTGCGGACATCGCCCTCGAGGGCGAGGGTCTGGGAGGAACCGTTGCTGGCAAGGGTAACAATAGATTTGTTGGGTTGTCCGACGTTGGACTCGAAGAACACAACATCTTTTACTTTACCGCGAGCTTTCAGGTGAGATCCATCGGAGGCGGCCCCAGTCGGCCGCATGTTCAACACTCCATGGCTGGGCGCGAAAGCGGACTTGCCTTTGCGCAACTCGATCAAGATGTTCAATCCCACGATCCCGGAGATGGAAAGCAGAATCAGGGACATGAACAATCCATCCACGGTGAAGGGCGAGCCGAAAAACAGGATATAGACGATGCCAAGGAGAGGAATCAGCGCCAGGACTAGCGAAATCAACAAGGCCATAGTTTTGTTTTCTCGAACCAGGCTCCAGTGCGGGTCTGACTTACGGAGAACAGACTAGCAGAAAACTGTGGGCTTTTGCAGGTTACCGTTTACCGAGTGCAACTTCACCGGCAGCGTGGGATCATGCGCATTGATCACGCCAGTCGCCAATTTCCTTGAGGCCTTCGCGGCGGGACTGTTCGAACAGGCGGACGCGATGGCGGGCGTGCTCGAACTCGTGAATGTCGGCCCAGACTTCCGCCAGCCAATGTTCCTCGTGGACGGCGCTCTCGCCACAGGTGGCGCAGCGGGTGTGCAGCCGCCGGACGACCGGACCGGTTGGCGTCTGGTGAGCGACGGCGGGAAGCTCGATGAAGATACAGCGGACTTCCTGGATGTTTTCTTGGGCGTCGATGATATGTTCGTAGCGCAAGAGGAAACCAAATCCCAGTTTGTGGGCTTCCGCCTCGGCCTCGGCGCGGGTCTGAAAGGGACCGTACTCCGCGCGTAACTGTTCGATGGAGTCGCAGGCCATCCAGAAGCATTCTTTCGTGGTCATTTCCTACCTCGGATCACAACTGCCGGGCTGGTGACATCGCAGAAACTGGGACGCACGCCGGGGATGGTGCAATTGGAATGCCGCGCGCCTGCCCCGAAGTGCCTTACGAAAGTACACTTTGCATCGACTATTTTAAGAGTCTGGAAATGCTCATGCAAGCTTTTGCAGCGTTTTTCCCTAAGCAGAGTAGCAAGGGGCGGTCACCTTGGTGCTTCATTGCTTATTAGGGGTGCGGAGCGCGTCTGCGGTAGAATCACGTCAACCCAAGGCCCAAAGCTTCTTGTTGGAGGAGTCTGGTCAGGATATGGGTAAACGCAGGGAGCCCCGTAAGGAAATCAAAGTGCCCGTGCGAATTTTCGGAACAGACAGTAGCGGGCAAATTTTTTCCGAGAAGGTCATGACCGAAAACGTCAGTCAACATGGCTTGGAGTTGAGCGGAGTCGTAGCCCAACCGAAAGTGGATGAGATTGTGGGCGTGACTTACGGCAAGACCAAGGGCCATTTTCGAGTGAAGTGGGTCGGCCAGCATGGCACCGCTAAAGCGGGACGGCTGGGGCTGCTTAATCTGTCGCCGGAAAAGAGCCTGTGGGATTTCCCGCTGCCACCGCCCGGTTTCGATGGATCGGTACGGGATATGCGGGATCGCCGCACCGACGCACGGGTCAAGTGCGCGAATTCAGTCGAGGTTTACCCCAACGGCGAAACCGCTCCCATCCGAACCCGAACCTCCGACCTCAGCTTCGGAGGATGCTTCCTGGAAATGCCAAATCCGCTTCCGCAAGGAACCCAAATCAGAATTGCGCTTTGGGTCAAAGAGTTCAAGTTATGGGCGAACGCTGAAGTCGTAACCAGCACGCCAGGGTTTGGGATCGGAGTAAAGTTTACTGAGATTACAGACCAGGACCGGAATCAACTGAAGCAGTTTCTGGAGAGCATGGTGCGAATCAGAACTTGAGGGCAAGGGACGGCCAAGTTTTCAGCAGCGGACACAGCATTCGAACATTTTATTCCGCGAACTTGCGGGTCACGAGGGTGGATGGTGGCAAGACAAATGGGCGGCTGGGCAGAGGCTCCATGGGAGGTTTGGGTGGACCTTCATGGAGGCAACGCTCAATCGCAGCCGTGAGGTACAAGTGTTGGATGGGCTTCACCAGAAAGGCGTGCGCACCGAGCGATGCCGCCTTAGCAATCTTCCATGGATCATCCTCAGCTGAGCACATGATCACTTTCGGCCGGGGGCGAAGCTCGTGCAATTGGCGCAAAGTTTCCAAGCCGTCCATACCTGGCATCTGCACGTCAAGCAGCACCACCTGGGGGAGACAACCATGGCCGAGGTTCTGCAACGCTTCATGGCCGCTGCTCGCCGTCTCCACCCGGTACGAGTCCAGTTCCAGCAGGACGCGAAGGTAGCGCCGCATCTCCGCCGAGTCGTCCACGATAAGGACGGTGGCTTTGACCGGTTTGTTTTCAACGTGAGCCATGTGGACTAGTGACTGATTTCCAACCTAGGCTTCCAGATTTTTATCGACGGTGCCCTACTCTGGTTCTCAGGTTCACTTCCGAGACATCCGGGGCATCTTTGAAGCTGCGGCGGCCAAGCCAGGAAGAATACGCGATGCCGGCCATGATATAACGACAACGATCCGGTTTCTGAATGACGGAACTAGCCATCGTGGCTCGCCTTCAAATTAAGCTTAATGACAAGCACCACCAGGTCCTTACGAGCACGCCCAGTGACGCGTGCTGAGACGGACTCCTCGCCTGAAACGACTTAGTCCGGCCACAATGTCGTGAAACAAAACGATGCCAATTGCGCAAACCACCACGACCCGAAGTAGCTGGAGGTGTGTACTCCGAAGAGCCCGCCATCGTCAACTGGTTTCAGGGAGATGCAGAGTCTTAGTTTTCACATACATGCGTGCTCTCCACAGGGCACTGCACCATTTTAAGTGCACTTACTTCCCGCCAGACCATTAAAGCCGCGCACGTGCCCTCGCTGTAGGTAATTTAGAATTTGCCCGCCAACTCGCGCGGCCCAGGTTTGGGAGTCTCCCATTGTGAAAAACTAGGCCGAAATCAGTTGCGGCAAGACTTTCGATCCAAGCAGCGAGCGTCCTGATCTTTGGTCATCTTTTACCACTAGCGTCGGGCGTGGTGGAGGGTAGCGGGACTGAATTTGCGACTCCCAGAGTTACCGAGGCCGATCGAGGAAGTGAGGCGATGGGATCGCGCCAATGAAGGCCGCCGTGAGCGGCGACATACAAGGCAAGTTCCAAGCGGCTCCAGACGCCAAGCTTGTCAAAGGTATTGCGCAAGTAGTTTTTAATGACCTGCTCGGTGGTGCCGATCACATTGCCGATTTCGCGATTGGTTTGGCCTTCCCAAACCAACGTAGCGACCTGAATTTCCTTAGCGGTTAGCCGATCACATGGTTGCATAGTTCTCCCTGCTCTCTTTGGAATACGGCAGTGGCAAGCTTTACGCGCTTGCGTCCATCTTTGATTCCGGCCCTCAGAAACAGCGTGCGCAAGTGCTGTTTCACGGTCCGGGGGCTGATGTTCAGTTGCTCCGCGATTTCCTTATTGCTGCATCCCTCTGCCAGCAGTTGTAGAACCTGCTCATCGCGGCGTGTGATCTTGATGTCGCTGAGATCCAACATGGTGATTTCCTCTCTGCTCGAGAAATTTCGTGGCTTCGTGATGATTGACTTCTGCACTCCGTTCATTCCATGGGAAAGCAAGTTATTCGCCAAACGTTCTCCATGGAGCACGGAGGGATAAAGACCTTTGAATGCCACGAATTAGGAAATCGGAGAGGAAATTCCTGCGATCCGGCAGAGCCAATGTGGGAGAGTCGGTGCCGAAACGGGCGGCAGAAGCGGGTCGCCATGGTGTCAGGAATCGGCATCGCTGCACTCCTTCGCGGTACCTGAGAAAGATCCGTCAAGTTGACCATGAACAGATCCTCACAACCGAGCATGAAACTTCTACGTCATTGATTTTTGATGCTGGCACACCCTGTTTTCAAGAGAAGACACAAAGGAAAGGCCGGCAACGGACGAGGCTGCGAAGTTTCGAGTGGGCTATTCGTAGCGCAGCGCCACCATGGGATCAACTTTCGCGGCCCGCGAGGCCGGAATGTAACACGCGGCGAGCGCGACCAGAGTGAGCAGGACCGCAACTCCGGCGAAGGTCAGCGGGTCAGTGGCGCCGACTCCGTAGAGCAGGCTGGCCATGAGCCGCGTCAGCGCCAGGGCGGCAACCAGGCCCAGGGCCACGCCGGACAGGGCAAGAACTCCGCCACGTCCGAGGATGAGGCGGAGGATGTGCAGTCGCTGCGCCCCCAGAGCCAGGCGGATGCCGATTTCTTGCGTGCGCTGTCCCACCACATAGGAAATGACGCCGTAGATGCCGATGCTGGCGAGCAAAAGAGCGAGAGCGGCGAAAGCGCCGAGCAGAATCATGGAGAAACGCTGGGTCGCGAGCGACTTGGCGATGATTTCATCAAACGTCCGATCATCGTAGATGAACTGCTCACCGCTTGTGATCGCACGCCGAATCGAATCGAGGGCCGCGCCGCGCGAACCGTTGGATCGGAGGATCACGTCTACGCCACCAGTCGTGCGTTGCACTTCGCTGTCCGAGAGTTGCATGAACGGAGAGTAAAGCTGGGCGTGCAGACTCTCTTTATCGTCCTGATCGAGGCCCCATTGCTTGACGTGACCAACCACGCCGACGATTTCTATCGGCCTGTCCACTCCTTTTAGGTTGATGTGCTTGCCCACTGGATCCTGGTGCGGAAAAAACTTGTCGGCGAAGCTTTCATCGACGACCGCAACCGGGGCGGAGTGTTCATTGTCCTGAGCGGTCAATAAGCGGCCACGCTTGAGAGGAATGGCCATCGCCTGGAAGTAATCTGGCTCGATGGTGTAACGCAAGGTCCAGTTCATGTCCTTGTCGTTCGCGGGCCGTGGCTGGCCTTCAATCCAGAACAACTCATCATCGTCGCCCATAAACGGAAGTGAAGCACCCGATAGGGAAACCGCTTGCACGCCTGGAACTGAGGCGAGTTGGTCGTGAAGGTGACGATAGAGGGCTCGCGCAGCATCGGGAGTCAAGCCGCTGTCGGAGGGCGGAAGGGCGACATCGAAGCTGAGAACATTGTGCGGATCGAATCCGGGGTTGACGCTCCACAGCCGCACCAAGCTGCGTATCATCAGACCCGCGCCGATGAGCAGGACGAGTGCCATGGCCATTTCGACAACCACAAACGCTCCCTGGACGCGGTGGTGGGCGCCACTGGTTCCCCTACCACCCTCTTTGAGAGTTTCCTGCAAATTCGAGCTGGCCGTTTTTAATGCCGGAGCGAGACCGAAGAGAATACCGGCGAGGATCGAAACGACGGCAGTGAAGATCAGGACGTGAGAGTCAAGTCCGACTTGTTCGGCGCGCGGCATGACAACCGGGAGCGCGGCGAGCGCCGCCTTGGTTCCCCAACTGGCGATGAGGAGGCCAATGCCCGCGCCACCCATCGCGAGGAGAATGCTCTCGGTGAGAAGTTGGCGGACGACGCGGCTCTGGCTCGCGCCCAGTGAGAGGCGGATGGCAAATTCGCGGGTACGGCTGGTCGAACGCGCCAGCAAGAGGTTCGCGACATTGACGCAGGCGATCAAGAGCACAAAGCAGACAGCAGCGAGGAGTACCAGAAGAAAGGGCTTGATGTCGCCAATCATCTGCTGTTTCATCGGCACCAGGGTTGCACCCTCACCCGCATCGGATTGAGGGAAAGCTGACGCAAGATTTTGGGCGACTCGATCCATGTCCGCGCAGGCCTGGGCAAAAGTGACGCCGGGCTTCAGTCGCCCGATGGCCTTCATGCCCAACGCATAGCTGCGTTGGTGGAAAAAGGGATGAGTCCACTGGCCGATGGGAACGTACAGTTCGCCGTTGTCGTGGAAGTTCGGCAGGGTCAAGTGGAAACTGGGAGGGATCACTCCAATGATGGTGTAAGCTTCGCCATCGAGTACCAGCCTTCGCCCCAGCACGTCGGGCGAGGAACCAAATTTTCGCTTCCAAAAGCCGCTGCTGATCAGTGCGACGCGGCCCGCTCCCAACTGGTCCTCCTGTGAAGTAAACATGCGGCCTATTAAAGCCTTCACACCCAGGACGGCGAAAAAGTCCGCCGAAATCATCTTGCCCTGCACCTGCTCGGCTTCCCCCGCACCGGTGAGACTGAAACTGTCTTGACGATAGGCCGCGATCGAGGAAAAAGAATGATTGTCCCGCTGCCAATCCTGGAAATTCGGATACGAGATAGAACCTTTTTTGAAATTCGGCTTGCTTTCGAACAGCGAAACCAGTTTGTCAGGTTCGGGGAATGGCAGGGAGTTGAGAAGCACGCCATTCACAATCGAGAAAACCGCAGTGTTGGCGCCGATGCCGAGCGCCAGCGTGACCACGGCAACGACCGTGAATCCGGGATTCTTCCGCAACATGCGAAGTCCATACCGAACGTCTTCGATAAGGGTTTGCAAAGTCCACATCTCCTTTACTCGTATCGCAATGCCACCATGGGATCGACCCTGGTGGCGCGTCGTGCTGGAATGTAGCAAGCAGTGAGCGCGACGAGAACTAGTAGCATCGCTACACCTCCGAAAGTGAGCGGGTCCTTGGCGCGAACTCCGTAGAGCTGGCTGGCCATCAGCCGGGTCAACCCCAGCGCGAACACGAAACCCAGGCCCACGCCGGTCAAAGCGAGAACTCCGCCGCGTCCGAGGATCAGGCGTAAGATGTGCGAACGTTGCGCGCCCAAAGCGGTGCGAATGCCAATCTCGTGTGTGCGCTGCGCCACCGTGTAGGCCATAACGCCATAGATGCCTACCGCGGCCAGCAGCAAAGCTAAGCCTCCGAAAAGTCCCAGAAGGAGTGTAGAGAACCTGCGGCGGGCCAGCGACTCGCTGAGGTATTGTGTCATCGGCTGAATAGCCGATAAAGGCAGATCCTTGTCGACCGACTGGATTGCGTTTTCAGCCGCCTTCGCCAAGGTCAGTGGATCAGGCTCGGTTCGCACCACGGTCGTCATTGCTTCGATAGGACTTTGCGCCACGGGCTCGAATCCTTCGGGCAGTTGCTGGGCGTCGGGCCCGTCTTGCTTAAGGTCTCCGACCACGCCGACGATTTCGCGATAGGGACTCTTGTCCTGGGGAAATCCTTGCTTGATTCGCTTGCCGAGCGGGCTCTGATTCGGCCACCACATATTCGCCAAGGTTTGGTTGACGATGATGACCGGAGGCGCTTTTGCGTCGTCGCTCTCCGCAAACCGACGTCCTTGGAGAAGGGGAATCTGCATGGTCTGAAAGTAGTTGGGATCAGCGATGTTGAAGACGGATTTGGGGAGCTCGGCTTGCCGTGGAACAGGGCGGTCCGAGACCAGATAAACGGAATTCCAGCAGGTCCCAATCAGCGGCGGACAATGAACCGCGCTGGCGGACGTCACCCCTGGCAAGGCCCGAATGCGCTGCAATGCCTGCTCAAAAAAATGGGCCTTCTGTTCGTCGGTCTGATACTGATGCGGCGGAAGCAACACGTCGAGGGCAAGCACGTGATCCGCGTTGAATCCGGGATTCACAGCCTGCGCTTTCAGCAGACTGCGGATGAGAAGTCCGCAGGCCACGACCAGAACCATCGCCATTGCGACCTCCGAGACAAACAGTCCGGCGCGCAGAGTTTGACGGGAACGGCCAGACGTGACCGTGGACCCGCTCTCTCTCAAAGCGCCGTTCGGGTTAATGTGCGACGACTGGAACGCGGGCGCGATGCCGAAAAGAATCCCGGTTAGCACTGAGATGCCAAATGTGAATAGCATTACCCCGGCATCGATTCCAGTTTCAGCGAGCCGCGGGATGTCCTGCGGGGCTAGCCGCAGCAGCGGAGCGGTTGTCCACCGAGCCAGCAGCAGCCCTAACCCGCCGCCTAACAAAGCTAGCAGCAAGCTCTCCGTCAGCAGTTGCCGCATCACTCGCGCTTTTCCCGCGCCGATGGCTGCTCGAACTGCGAATTCCTTTTGGCGCGCGGCCGTGCGGGACAACTGCAGATTAGCGACATTGGCGCACGCTATCAGAAGAACGCAGCCCACGGCGGCCAGCAGCGTATAGAAGATAGGCCGCAGGCCTGCGAGTTGTTCTTCAGAAAGCGGCGTGACCGATGCTCGTTCGCCACTATTCGATGCCGGATACTGTTGCTCCAGCCGGCCAATGATGGTTGCCATCTCGGCCTGTGCCGCTGACCGGGACACATCCTTCAACCGCGCCAAGACCAGCAGACCGGGATGATTTCCCCGGATGATCCATGCTGGCCTCGCACCCTCCAAACCAACAGGAATGTACAGGTCCACGCGTTCCTGGAAGTACTTAAAGCTGGCTGGAAGGACACCTACTACGGTAAAAGGCGTCCCGCTGAGGGTTAACTCGCGACCGAGAACCGCCGGGTCGCCACTCAGTCGGTTACGCCAGAATTCGTAGCTCAATACTGCTTTGGGGCTGGCGCCCGGATTGTCCTCTGACTCCGTGAATACTCGGCCCATGATCGGTTGGGCTCCGAGCATCGAGAAGAACCGCGCCGACACTTCGCCTGCTCGCAGTAACGTGGGTTCGCCGATTCCAGTCAGGCTGCGGTGATCCATCCGGTATGCCGCCATCGCATCGAAGGAGTGACTCTGCGCGCGCCAGTCTAGAAAATTCATCCAGCCGACACTGCTCCTGCCTGCGTGTTCCTGGTATTCATCGAGGATCATCAGGCGATCCGAATTGGGGTAGGGCAGGCTTTTTAAGATCACGGCGTGGACCACGCTGAAGATCGCCGTGTTGGCGCCGATACCGAGGGCGAGCGTGAGGACGGCAACAACCGTGAAACCAGGGTTCTTCCGCAGCATGCGGAGTCCGTATCGAAGGTCTTCGAAAAGCGTGCCCATGCACACCTCGGGAGTCTGGCCTTACCAGGTTGAAGCAACTTCCCTTCCCTTGCCCGGCGGTTAAGCCTCTGATTTGACGGCACAGGCTATTGGAGGTGAGCGGAGGAGTGTCCGCTGGTGAGATCGGATGTTCAGAAACGGACACGCGAGGTGAGGTCGCGGAGCGTTCGGCTGGGCAACATCGGCGCCACTTCCAACTCTGTTCAGGACGGGTTAAGGTTGAAACATATAGAGTGCCTTCAAACGGCCTGGCGAGGGGTTGGAAGTGCGCGTTTTGATTATCGAAGACGAGCCGCGGTTGGCGGAAAATATCGCTCGTAGTCTGCGCGAGAGCGCGGGGTACGCGGTGGATATCGCGCACGATGGTCAGGAGGGACTTTTTCTGGCGGAGTCGAGCGAATACGACGTCGTGCTGCTCGATCTGATGTTGCCGCGCATGGATGGCATGCAATTGCTTCGCCGCATCCGGCAGACTGGTCAGCGCACGCCGGTGCTGGTGGTTACTGCGCGCGATGACAAAGAGTCCGTGGTCGCGCTGTTGAACGCGGGAGCCGACGACTATCTGACCAAGCCTTTCGATCTGGGCGAACTTTTGGCTCGTACCAAGGCGCTGATCCGCCGCGGGAAAGGACAGCCCTCTCCGGTTCTCTCCGTTGGCGATTTGGAATTGAACACGGTGAATCGCAGCGTACAGCGCGGAGGCCGCCTAATCACGCTGACGGCCATGGAATATCGCGTACTGGAATATCTGGCGCACCGGCCCCGCGCCGTGATCTCAAAAACAGAACTCTTAGAACATCTTTACGATTACAACTGGGAGAAGTTCAGCAACGTGATTGAAGTCTATATTTCGGGCCTGCGACGCAAACTCGACGATGGCTCGTCGCGGCAGTTGATTCATACGCTGCGCGGACAGGGTTATGTTTTACAGGATGGATCACCGCAAGGATGACACAGGGAGACAATTCCGTCATACGTCGTTTGACTGTGCAGGGAACACTCCTGCGCGGTTCCATTAAAGCGCGGCTGATCACCATCGTGGTGCTTTCGCAGACGGTGCTGGCCGCAGGTTTGTTGTTTAGCGGTGTCTTCTACACTCGCCGCCAACTGCTGTCTTCACTCGATGCTGGGATGCAGGCGCGCGCCATGAGCGTGGCGGCTCTGGTCCGGTATAAAGAAGACGCGAGTGGCGACGTGTACTTCGACAATACGCTGATGCCCTCGTCTCTGGACCCAGAGCACCCGGATTTATTTGCCGTGTGGACGGAACGATCGGGCCTTCTGACTCGTTCCGCGAATTGGCCCACGGATCTTGAGATCCCGCCCTCTGGATCCGACCGATGGAAATTCAAGTGGGATCACGTTCATTACCGAGGCTTGCGGGTTTTCCAGGTCCCAGTTCTCGATCGCGAAGAAGGCAAAGCGTTCCGGCCTCAGTCCCTGACCATCGTGTATGCGGCGCCGACAATCCAGTTGGACGCGCAGGTACAGCAAGCGGGGATTTCGATCGCGCTCTCCAGTCTGTTGCTGCTCGGGGCGACCGTCCTGCTGGCGCTATGGGGCATTCGCCGAGGGCTCCTGCCGCTGCAGGAATTGGCCGCACAGGCCGGTTTGGTATCGACTCACAATTGGGAATTGCATCTCCCTGACGATGCTAAGCAAATCAAAGAACTGCGTCCGCTCACGCAATCAATGACGACGATGCTGGCGCGACTGCAGCATTCCTTTGATCAGCAGCGGGAATTTTTGGGCAATGCCGCGCACGAATTGAAGACTCCAGTCGCGGTGCTGAAGTCAACATTGCAATCTCTGCTGCAACGGCCTCGCGCTTCCGAGGAATATCGGGCCGGCCTCGAACATTCGCTGGAGGATCTGGAGCGGCTGGAACAACTCCTGCAGTGGATGCTGCGGCTGGCCCGGGCGGAACAATGGGCGCACGGTGCTTTGCGTCGCGACTTGCAGGTCATCGACGTTAGCGCAACCTGCGAGGAAGCAGTGGAACGAATCCGCCACTTGGCTGAGAGTCACAATACGACGGTTCATCTTTCGAAGAATGGCCCAGTCTTGTTTCGCGCCGATCCAGAGGATTTGCAACTGGTCTGGATCAACCTGCTGGAAAATGCGGTTCGCTACAGTCCTGAGGGAGGAGCGGTAGAAGTTGCAGTGGTTCGGGAAAACGCTGGACCGGCGCGGATTATCTTTGAAGACCACGGCGCAGGCATTGCACCGGCCGATCTGCCCCATGTTTTCGAGCGCTTCTACCGCGGAGATCCCTCGCGCACGAGAGCTACCGGGGGCTTCGGCCTCGGACTCGCAATCGCGAAGGCTCTGGTCGAAGCCTATGGTGGAGCGATCACCGCCGACAGCTCCCCGGGCAGAGGCACACGCATGACGGTAGAGTTGCCAGTCGGGCCAAGCTAATGTAGACGCGGGCGTCCTCGCCGGCGGCGGTGCTAAGAACGCCGGCCGCACCCATCTTTCCAAAGGCTATCAGTACCCCAAACGCGTTCAGCTTCTCTTAATCTTCGATTTGTGAACATCGACCTGCAGTTGAATAGTCCCTCCCCCACCGAGCTTCGCGGGAGGTATGGCTTGCACGATCGTGAAAGCATATACCTCCCGCGTCGCCGGCAAATGTAAAACGTCAGACTTTAACAAACAACGTGGTGAGCATATGGCAACTTTGAATTCCGGACGGCGCTATGGCAGGGCTCGCACCAAGATTGCATTTCTTCTATTGGCATCGAGTTTGGCGCTGGCTGCGGCCGCCCAGACCGCTCCGAATCAGGTGGTATCGGGAAGCATCGACCAACAGAGCGCGAGCAACGCTCCGAGCAATGCTCCTCTGACGTTGACCTTGCAGGATGCCCTTGAGCGGGCGAAAAAGAATGCTCCTGAATACCGGGCGGCGGTAACCGAGTTCGGAGTAGCCAAGGAAGATCGGGTGCAGAGTCGCGCCGCGCTCTTGCCGAGCGTTAACTACAACGCAGCGTTCGTTTATACCCAGGGCAATGGCATTTCCGGCAGCAGATTTATCGCCAACAACGGTGTGCATGAGTACATTAGCCAGGGAAGTGTGCATCAGGATATTTCGCTGTCCAACATTGCAGGCTATCGTCGCGCTTCCGCGGCTGAAGCCGTAGCCCGGGCGCGTGCGGAAATTGCAGCTCGCGGATTGGTTGTAACCGTCGTGCAGTCCTACTACGGATTCGTGGTGGCTCAGCGAAAATACTCCACCGCGCAGCGAGCAGCCTCAGAGGCACAACGGTTCTTCGACATCAGTCAGAAACTCGAGCACGGCGGCGAAGTTGCACACTCGGACGTCATCAAGGCGCAGATTCAAACCTCGCAGCAACAGCGAGAACTGCAGGAAGCGGAACTCGAGATGAATCGCAGCCGGCTGGAGCTGGCTGTTCTTGTATTCCCTGACTTCAACGAAAACTTCTCCGTGGTGGATGATCTGCAGGTGCCGGAGCCCTTGCCGCCGTTTCCAGAAGTCCAGTCGGCTGCTGCGAACAAGAATCCCGAATTGCGGGCTGCGCTGGCCGCATTGCAGCAGGCTAACCAGGACGTTGCGGTTGCCTGGAATGGTTTTCTGCCTTCGGTCAGTCTTGATTATTTTTATGGCATCGATGCCAATCACTTCGCGGTGAACGGGATTGATCCAACTACAGGACTGCCAGTGCGCAACTTGGGTTATGAAGCTACGGCTACATTGCAGTTGCCGATATGGAATTGGGGCGCGAATCGCAGCAAAGTGAAGCAAGCGGATTTGCGCAGGACGCAGGCGCGCGTGGAACTGAGCTTCACGCAGCGCCAACTGCTGGCGAAGTTGCAAACACTGTACAACGAGGCACGGACGGCTCGTTCGGAACTGGAGTCGCTCGATCAGTCCGCAGAACTGGCGGCGGAAAGCTTACGCCTGACCACGATGCGTTATCAGGCGGGCGAATCCACGGTGCTCGAAGTCGTGGACGCGCAGAACACGCTGACCCAGGCGCGCAACTCATTTAATGATGGGCAGGCACGCTTTCGCGTTTCCATGGCAAACTTGCAAACGTTGACAGGAGCTTTATAGCGAATGACGAAGGCAGCGAAACGCGTGCGTGGAGGTGGGTGCTCTCGCCAGTCCGCCTGGACGAGGGCGTCCGGGCCTGCGTGGTTGATAGTGCTTACCATCCTGCTCGCGGCGCTCTCTGCCTGCTCCAAGGAACCCGCCGAGAAAGAGCCCGTCGTTCCGGTGCAGGTGGTTCTGGTCGAGAAGACGACGATTGAGCACACGGTAATCGCGCAGGCCGTTCTGTTTCCGCTGGCGCAGTCGGCGATCGTTCCGAAAATCAGCGCGCCCGTTAAGACTTTCCTGGTCACACGCGGTAGCCGCGTCCACGAAGGTGAATTGCTTGCCGTGCTCGAACATCAGGATCTTTCTGCCGCGGCCGTAGACACAAAAGGCACCTACGATCAGGCCCAGGCCACCTACGAAATCAGCACTGCCGCCGATCTACCGGCGGAAATGCAGAAGGCGCAACTGGAAGCGCAGGCCGCCAAGCAGATGCTGGACGCGCAGCAAAAAGTCTACGACAGCCGGCAGGAACTCTTTCAGCAAGGCGCTCTTCCCCGCAAGGAACTCGATCAAGCAGGTGTGGATCTCACACAAGCACGCAACCAGTACGAACTGGCGCAAAAACACTTGGAAGCGATGCAGGCGATCGGAAAACAGCAGACACTGAAGTCGGCAGCGGGGCAGCTCGAGTCCGCAAAGGGAAAGTATCTAGGAGCGACGGCGCAGCTGAGCTACTCCGAGATTCGCAGCCCGATCAACGGCGTGATTGCCGATCGTCCTTTGTATCCGGGAGAAATGGCCGCGGCCGGAACCCCGTTGCTCACCGTGATGGACATTTCGCAGGTGGTTGCGCGCGCTCACATTCCGCAGCCCGACGCCGCGTTACTCAAGCTCGGAGACAAGGCGACCATCACCGTTCCCGGCGAGGATCAGCCGACCGAAGGCAAGATCACTGTGATTAGCCCGGCACTTGATCCTAACAGCACCACGGTGGAGGTCTGGGTTCAGGCAAAAAATCCCGAGCAGAGGCTCAAACCAGGGACAAGCGTTCAGCTCTCGATGCTGGCGCGCACGATTTCGGACGCGTTAGTCATTCCCGCGGCAAGCCTGCTCACCGCAGAAGATGGAACCACTACGGTGATGGTGGTTGGCTCCGACAACCGGGCTCATCAGAAGCCGGTCAAGGTCGGAGCGCGCCAAGCTGACGATGTGCAGATCACGCAAGGCGTGCAAGCCGGTGATCGCGTGGTGGCCTCAGGCGCGTACGGGTTACCTGACAATGCGCAGATAAAGGTGGAACAGCCGCAGCACAAAGATCAGACTGAAAAGAGCGGTGGCGGAGCGGAAAAGTGAGTCAGCCAGAATCCTCATACTGGTTTGCGCATTATTCCAAGCCAGTGATTTTCCTGATCCTGACTATTGCGCTGCTGGGCGCTTTTCTCGCCTTTACTATCCCAGTGTCAGTTTTTCCGGAAACGAATTTTCCCCGCATTCTGATCGCTGTCGACAACGGCGTGATGCCTATCGACCAGATGATGGTCACGATCACGCGCCCGCTGGAAGAAGCCGTGAACAGCGTGCCCGGACTGCAGGACGTGCGTTCGATTACCAGCCGCGGCTCGGCCGAGATCGACCTCTTTTTTGACTGGAACGTGGATATGTTCCAGACGCTGCAATACGTGAATGCGGCGCTGTCGCGTGTGCAACCGGAACTGCCCTCCACCGCGAGCGTGGTGGCAAATCGCATGACGTTCGCCAGTTTCCCAATCATTGGCTACAGCCTTACGTCGGACACGGTTCCGCAGACGCAACTGTGGGAGATGGCGACCTATGAGATCAAGCCGCGGCTGAATCGTCTCGATGGGGTGTCGACCGTGCTGGTGCAGGGCGGGCAGGAGCCAGAATTTCACATCGTGCCGGATCCCGCGAAGCTGCTCACCGCCAGCGTCACCGTGAACGACATTCTGGATACGATGCGGCGCACCAACTTGATTGATTCGCCCGGATTGTTCGAACGCAATCACCAGCTTGTACTGGGCTTGATCAGCGGGCAGGTGCGCACGCCCGAACAGATTGCAAACACCGTGGTCAAAGCTACTCCCGCGGGAATCCCGGTTCGCATCGGTGATATCGCAACCGTGACTCGGGGCGTGAAGCCCGTCTACACGATCGTGACCGCGAACGGGAAACCTTCGGTGCTGCTCAACATCAACCGGCAGCCGGACAGCAACACGGTGGAGGTCGCCAGCGAAGTTCACGCCGAGGTGGACCGTATCCAGAAGTCGCTGCCGCCGGGGATCCAGATTCGGCCGTTCTACGATCAATCCATCATTGTCGGCGATTCCATCAAAAGCGTGCGCGACGCTATTCTGCTGGGCCTCATTCTCGCCTCGATCATTCTGGTCGTGTTCCTGCGGGACTGGGGCACTTCGATCGTCGCGGGCTTGGTGATTCCCGTCACTATTATGGTTACGTTTGCCGCGCTTAAGTTTCTGCACCAAAGTTTCAACTTAATGACACTGGGCGGACTGGCCGCCGCGGTGGGCTTGGTCATTGACGATGCCATCGTCGTGGTGGAAAATATTGTGCTCCATCGCGACGCCGGACAAGACCGGCTGCAGGCCATACACAGCGCGCTCCAGGAAATCACGGTTCCTCTTATCGGTTCCACTGTCACGCCGGTGGTGGTGTTTCTGCCGTTGATTTCAATCACGGGAGTCACCGGTACGTTCTTTCGCGCCCTGGCCGTGACCATGGCGATCTCTCTGTTTACCTCGCTCGCGCTCGCACTCACGTGGACGCCGAACCTGAGCCAGTATTTCATCAAGCACAAAGGCACGCCGGCGGAGCAGACGAAAACCGAGCCTGAAGAAGAGTCGATCACTCGCCTTCTGGCAGCCGAGGAAGCATCGATCACCGGATTCTTTCGCAAGGTCGTGAACTTCCACGAACATTGGTTGCGTCGGGCTCTGGCGAAGCCTATGTGGCTCGCGGGCGGCGCGGTTGTGCTGGTGATTGCCTCGTATTTGTGCTACCGATTCTCGGGATCAGACTTGCTGCCGGCGATGGACGAGGGCGGTTTTACTCTCGATTACTGGACTCCCGCGGGAGCGTCTCTGGCAGAGACCGATCGCATGATCAGCCGCATTGAGGGAATCGTTAATTCCATTCCCGAAGTCGAAAGTTCCTCACGGCGCACCGGACTGGAGTTGGGCTTGGCTGCGGTTACGGAGGCGAATCGCGGAGACATCCTGGTCAAGCTAAAGAAAGATCGTAAGCGCAGCGTGGACGAAGTAACTGAGGATATCCGTGCGCAGGTCAGCTCTGAGGAGCCCGCTGTCCGCGCCGAGTTCGTGCAAGTGTTGCAGGACATGATTGGCGATCTGACCAGCGAACCCGAGCCGATCCAAATCAAATTGTTCTCGCCGGATGGGGCTGCGCTTGAGCAGTGGGCTCCAAAAGTGGCCGATGCCATTCACAAGATTCCCGGTGTGGTCGATGTTTTGGACGGGATCGAAAATACGATCAGCGGTCCCTCCGCGACGTTTCAGGTCGATTCCAGCGTCGCGGCTCGCGCCGGATTCACGCCCGAGGAAATTGCTACGGACGCTTCCGCCATCGTGGAAGGCGAGCCCGCTGCGACTCCCGTCGTGAGCAATGACCGTGCCTACACCGTGCGGGTACGCTTCCCCGCTGGCAATCGCGCCTCGCTCGAAGCCATCCGAGACACGCTGTTGACCAGCGGCAGCGGTCGGACTGCCACCTTGGGAGCGCTCGCTACTATCACCGAGCTTCCGGGCCAAACCGAGATTCGTCGCGAGAACCTGCAGCGCGATGTCTCGATTACCGCTCGCTTGGAGGGAACCGACCTGGGCAGCGGAATGGACGCGGTTATGAAGGTCGTCGATGGCTTGCACCTCCCCGCGAACATCCGCGTCGTCTACGGCGGAACCTATCAGCAGCAGCAGAAAACATTTCGTGACCTGGTATTCGTACTGATATTGGCGATCCTTCTGGTGTTCATCGTCCTGCTGTTCGAGTTTCGCAATTTCGCGGCGCCGATTGCGATCCTTGCGTCCGCGTTGCTGTCGACCTCAGGCGTTTTCGTTGCGCTGCTGATCACCGGCACAACTTTCAATGTTTCTTCGTTCATGGGAATGATTATGGTCATCGGCATTGTGGCCAAGAATGGAATTCTGCTGCTCGACGCCGATCAGAAATTCCGTAAGCTTGGATTCTCGGCAGAAGACGCCATGCTGCAAGCCAGCCGGCGACGGCTGCGTCCCATTGTGATGACCGCGATGGCGACGGTCGCGGGGATGTTGCCTCTTGCGTTCGCGTTGGGTGCGGGATCGCAAATGCTGCAACCGCTTGCCATCGCAGTAATCGGTGGAATCCTTATCTCGATGGTGCTCTCTCTGGTGATCACGCCTGCGGTTCACTACTACATGAGCCGCGAAGAGACCAAGCAACAAGAATTGACGCCCGTGCAGGCCTAGCTGGGCGTCAGCACAGGCAAGCTCCCGGCGCACGACGAATTTGTGGCTTTAGGATTCCAGGAACTGCAGATTCCCGGCTACGCTCGGAACGGCTGTCAGTTCGAATCGTCTCTATATTGCGGCGAGGAAAAGTGCAATAGTTTGCACCTTTCACTGGTCACCCTCCGCCGAGTTTTTTCCCCGTCCCCTTGAAACCTCTATTGCCGCAGTTCCGCATCGAATGATGGAACAGATTTCGGCGCGCCAATCGCAAGAAGTGCAAGCACTTGAGTGCTCGCGTTCAGGTATGGTTCGAGCGAATCGGGACTGCTAGAATCAGGGGACGCGGGGGTTGAGCCCAGCATTTGTGGACGGCGGATTGCACTAGCCTATGGCGGATTCACGCAAGCCGGGAGCACATATCGACTTGGAGCAACAGACCATCAGCCCACAGGATAGGCCAGCGTTGGATGAAACCACGTTCCAACAACTCCTGGAGGCCGCTCATGTTATCCAGGAACTGAAAGCGGTCGAGGTCGCGAGCCGCCCGAAACCCGATCCTGCCGAAGCACTCGCCAAAATCGTAGAGACCCAGGAGTTGCTGCGCTCGCAAGCAGGCGATTTGCAGGCTGCAGCTAATCTCATTGCACAACGGCTGCAAGAGATCACCCATGCTACGGGGGTTGCCATCGCGGTGGTCCGGGAGAATCAACTGGAGTACTGCGCGGCCACGGGAGATGCGACCAATCTGACTGGATCACGCATAGCGACCGATTCGTGCCTTTCCGCCGATGGCCAGCTATCGACTGAGTTCGTCCGCGAAATCGGAGGCAAATCCTCGATGGCTCTGCCTCTTCACCACGAGGGCAAGCTGGCCGGGTTGCTCGAGGTTCGCTTCGTGGATGCTGATTCCATTCAAGAGCCGGAAATTCGAAGCTGCCAGCTTATGGCCGGATTGATGACAGAAGCCATCGCCAGAGCAATTGATAAGGAGTGGAGGCAGACCCTCGCGGCCGAACGGGCCGCCATGCTGGAGGCTCTGGAACGAATCAAGCCACAGCTTGAACGCCTGGCGGTCGGATCGGCTGAGAATCCCGGCAAATCCGCCGAACAAGTTGTGGCGCCGCAGGAGGATGTCGTCGAAGCTGCCGAGGACGCGGGGCCGCAGTTTACCAGTTCCATGAGTCAGCCTCGCCCAAAATCGATCCGCGACGCCACCTGTCCACAATGCGGATATCAGTTCGGAGAACAAGAATTATTTTGCGGCCGGTGCGGAACCGCCCGGCCGACGGCAACTTTGTCCTCTGGCGACTTGCAAAGCAAATGGGCCTCTCTGTGGCATCTGCAGCAGGGAGCGGAGAACCAGCGGCAACAATCAAAGATGGTAACGGATGACGAAAAAGCCTCGGATAACTTCCTGGAAAATTCTGAGGCTGAACTCGATCGCGAACTCTCTCCCGAGCTTCTTCCTGACCTGAAGCACGCGATCGCACACTTCTCCGACGAGGGGCTCGAATCGGAGGCAGCGCCGGAAAGCGAGTCAGGGTTAGTGGTCGGCGATGTAATGATGGAGGACATGGCTCCGGTTTCGGTCGAAGCCGGCGAAACTGAGAAATCGTTATCGCCGTGGGCTTCGGCGACCAACGCTCAGGAATGGTTGGAATCCGTAAACCCGCAGTCGAAGGGCAGGATCTGGCTGGCTAAGCATCGAGCGGATATTTATGTCGGAGCAGCGGTGCTCCTGCTTTTGATCGTGATCTCAGGATGGGGGATGCGTCCGGCGGAACATGCGGGCCAATCAAAAAACCCGCAGCAGCCCAACCTCACCCTTCTTGAACGACTGCTGGTCAGCTTAGGGTTGGCGGAGACCCCGCCTACGACGCCGGTCTATCGTGGCAATCCCAACGCACAGGTTTGGGTCGACCTGCACACCGCTCTTTACTACTGCGTCGATTCAGACTTGTACGGCAAGACTCCAGGGGGGAAATTCACGACCCAGCGTGATGCTCAGATGGATCAGTTTGAGCCGGCGGCCCGAAAAGACTGCGACTAATTCGTCGGATTACAAAGTAGGGTTTCGAGGCTTGGGACACAAGTGCGAGATTCCCGCGGGCCGCACTCTGGCGGACGATACCTCGAGATAGGCGCGACAACGTTAAAGATCGCGCAGCAAGCCTTCCGGTCGATCAGGCTTGGGCTAGACTCTCGTGGCGGCGCGCCTCATACCACAGCGCAAGTTCGACCCGGTTCCAGAGTCCCAGTTTGTCATAGATGACGCGAAGATAATTTTTTACGACATGCTCAGTGGTGCCGATGGCTTCTGCGACTTCACTGTTCTTGAGCCCTTGGGCGACGAGTTCAATGACACGTTGCTCGCGTTCGTTTGGGATACGTTTTCCGTAGCGCTCTCCTCCAAACATAGCTGCCTCCGGTATAAGGTTGTCGCGAGTTTGACTCGCTTGATACCGCTGTCAATTCCAAAACGCAGGAACAGACGATTGAAGTGCGCCTTGACCGTGCGTCGAGCCATCTTGAGTTGCGCCGCAATTTCGGTGTTGTCACAACCCTGCAACAGCAATTCGGCAATCTGCTGCTCCCGCGGTCCTAGGCGAACAGGCTTTTCCTCCATTCAGCTTCTTCCTCAGGGGTGAGATAATAACCGACGCCGCCCAGGGAGTTTTCCACAGATCCCTTGTTGCGAGCGCTCTTCGCCAGTCCAGCCGTAAAGGAAGCATAAGGTTTTGGCTGGGTCTCTGGAATTTCATAGCATTCACGCTGCCAAGTCGGCCGTATCTTCTCGGTCGTGCCCTCCATCCGTTCTCGCAGGAGACGTCGGCGCGCATAAACTCAGTCTGACCAACTGCGTGGGAGGGCAGAATCCGCGATCAGGGGAGCATTTGAGTCCCAACCAAAGCACCGTAAACTACTGCGTAAGTGACAGAAAACACTGTGTAACTATAAATTCTTCGCCAAGCGGACGTCGTCAGCTATGGCTGTGAATAAAAGCCAATGCTTCCGGGTTCGTGACGAGGGGTGCCGACCCCTGGTCACCCACGCTCCATGGCGACCCGTCTTCGACCTGAACACCGGACCGCTGTTTAGGGCAAAGACCTTAGGACAAAATTCCCCGATCATGTAAGAGCCCTGAGAACTAATTACACTTCTTGACAATCTCCCGATAACCCCACTTCCGGAGTATGCGCTGTCCGGCATTGCAAATTGCAGCGATTTCGCTGGAACCGAAAAGACCGGTCTGCTTGTGGTTCTCATTTGGGAAAAATAAATCCGACGGGAAAGGAATCCTCTACACTAGGGAGGTAACGAAACTTTCAATATCCGTGAAACTGTCGGTCGTCATACCCGTCTACAACGAGTGCGCCACGTTGCGCTATGTAGTGGAGCGTGTGCTGGCTGTCCCGCTCGAACTCGAAGTACTTTGCGTGGACGATGGATCGCGCGATGGTTCGCGCGAAATTCTCGCCGAGTTGCAGAGTCAACATCAGCAGGTTCAAGTTTTTCTGCAACCGCGGAATATGGGCAAAGGAGCAGCGCTGCGCCGTGGAATTCAGCAAGCCACCGGAGAGTTCGTAGTCATTCAGGATGCAGACCTGGAGTACGATCCGGCGGATTTTCCGCTGCTGCTGGGTCCGCTGGTTCAAGGCAAAGCCGATGTTGTCTACGGTTCGCGCTTCTTGGGTGCGGCCCCGCACCGTGTGCTTTACTTCTGGCACTCTGTGGGGAACCGCCTTCTGACGTTGCTCTCAAACTGTCTGACGAACATTAACCTGACCGACATGGAAACTTGTTATAAAGTTTTTCGGCGTGAAGTGATCCAGTCCATTCCAATCGAGGAAAACCGATTCGGATTTGAGCCGGAGATTACAGTCAAAGTTGCCAAGCGCCACTTGCGCATTTATGAAGTCGGCATCAGTTACTGGGGACGCACTTACGAAGAAGGAAAAAAGATAGGCTGGAAAGATGGAGTGCGCGCTGTTTGGTGCTTGCTGAAGTATTCGATCAAGGAACCTGTGGCTGCGGCTCGGGCAACCGCACCGGTAGAGTCCTCCCGGAGTTCTCCTGCTCAAGAGCGGTTTTCCGGGGGCGGGGGCTGAACCTGCCGTCGGATGAGGAATGCACCTCAGGAATGCACCTCAGATGCAAAGCTTTTCACATTCTTTGCCGACCTTACTGATTGACATTATTGCCTTTTCGTAACCCCTCCATTAAGAAGGACATGGAGATTCAAGGC
>Ga0210390_10000249_pt1 | contig 59528 bp, 38 predicted proteins | sample IncBWH11OmetaG_FD_161050 | JGI IMG/M metagenome (GOLD analysis project Ga0210390, IMG submission 161050) | Forest soil microbial communities from Barre Woods Harvard Forest LTER site, Petersham, Massachusetts, United States - Inc-BW-H-11-O ... | reverse complement strand
ACACTCCTGCCACGGCATCCGTCTCCCTCCTGGAAAGGAAGACCTCAGCCTACAAAAAGTGTTACCTATGTGTCCGAACGACTGTTACCTATGTGTCCGGTCTATACACTGGCAGCTTGCCCTACGTGCGACCAGCGGATGCCCGTGGGGTAGGTGGCACGTTGCTCGGCGGAGAGCTACAAAAATGGTTGGAGGTGCCGCGCGCGAGCGCTGGCTGCCTTCCTTTCGACAGGTGCTTGAGGGACAGGGCGTGGCCGGCGATCAATCTTCCAAGCCGAACAAGTCGCAGTCCGAGCCGATCTTCGCCGACGGCTCGGAATCGCCCAACGCGCAGACGCGGCTGACGGATTCCACCGACTCTCCGTCGGGCGCCGCCCGCAGCGCGACGCATCAAACGCCCCAATCCTGGATCGGCCGCGACATCGCCCGCTACAAGGTCATGGAATTGCTCGGCATGGGGGCGATGGGCGTGGTCTACCGCGGCTTCGACACGCTGATCGAGCGCGACGTCGCCATCAAGATCCTGCCCGCGGAACTCGCCGGCGACAAGTCGACGCGCGACCGCTTCCTGGCTGAAGCCAAGTCGGCCGGGCGACTGACGAATCCGCACGTGGTCGCTCTGCACGAAATCGGCCAGCAAGGGCAGACCGATTACATCGTGATGGAGCTGATGAACGGCGGCAACCTGGCGCAGATCATGCAGCGGTCCGGCGCTTTCTCGCCCGAGGAAGCCACGCGGATCGTGGCCGACGCGTGTCAGGGTCTGGCCGCCGCGCATGCCGCCGGCATGATCCACCGGGACATCAAGCCGAGCAACCTGCTGCGAAATGCCGAAGGGGCCGTGAAGCTCGCCGACTTCGGTCTGGCCAAGCGGACGATCGGCGCCGGCCAGCATCTCACGCTGACGGGGCAAGTCGTCGGCACTCCCTATTACATGAGCCCCGAGCAGTGCCAGTCGAAGACGCTCGACGCCCGCAGCGATATCTATTCGCTGGGCGCAACGTATTACAGCCTGCTCACCGGCGTGACTCCCTATCACGACATCGAGAGCACCGTGCAGGTGATGTTCGCGCACGTTCACGGCGATCCGCTTGATCCGCGCAAGATCAATCCGGCCATCCCCGAAGCCTGCGCGCGGGTTGTGGCCAGGGCGACGGCGAAAAAGCCGGACGACCGTTACCAATCGGCCATGGAGATGTATGCCGATCTGTCGGCCGCGCACGTCGCCATCGGCGGCCGCCCCTTCAGCCTGCACGGCTCGGCAATTGGCAGCGCTTTGGCGTTTCAATCGGCGTCTCAAGTTCGTCGCGCCCGCAGACGCTGGCGGCTGCCCGTCGCGCTCGTGTTTGCAGCGGCCGTCGTGCTGCTCGGCGCGTGGGGGGCGTGGCTCGGTCTTCGCCCGCACGTTCCGATTGCCGGCACGCCGCCGCAGGGTGACGGTCAACCGGCGATAACGGCTCCGCTGGCGCAGGGCGTCACCGATTCGACGATTACGTTCGGCTGCACGACCTCCTATTCGGGGACGAATCAGCAAGTCGGCCAGAACTTTGTGGCCGGGATCCGCACGGCGTTCGACTCGATCAACGACCAGGGGGGCATCAACGGCCGCAAGCTGAAGCTGATCGTCTTGGATGACGGCTACGAGCCCGATCGCGCCTTGGCGAATATGCGCGACTTGTACGAAAGGCGCAAGGTCTTCGCGATCGTGGGGAATGTCGGCACGTCCCCGGCCGAGAAAACCGCTCCATACGCGATCGCCCACAAGCTGCTGCTATTCGCGCCTTGCACGGGCGCCGCTTTCTTGCGACCCGAACCTCCCGACCGCTACATCTTCAATTACCGGGCCAGCTACGCGGAGGAGACGGCGGCCCTCGTCGATTACTTCGTCAAGGTGCGACGGATCCCGGCCAATCGCATCGCCGTCTTTGCCCAGAACGACGCGTACGGGGAGGACGCCTTTCAAGGAGCGGCCCGCGCGATGCGGAAATTCGGCGTGCTCCCTGAACAGATCCTCCGCGCCGGCTACGAGCGCAACACAATACAGGTCCACGAAGCGGTCGACACAATCGTGAGTCACCGCACGAAGATCGACGCCATCGTCATGGCTCCCACCTACGGGGCGGCGGTCCTCTTCGTGAAGGGGCTCAAAGACCGGAACATGAACGTGGCGCTGGGTGCCCTCTCGCTCGTCGGCGGCACCAGCCTCACGGGGCTGTTTCAGGCCACGGGCCCCCAATATGGAGAGGGGCTCATCGTTTCGCAGGTCGTCCCGCACTATCTGTCGGGGGCGACGGGCGTCATTCACTACCGGGAGTTGCTCCACAAGTATCACCCGGAAGTGGAGCCCGGCTTCCTCTCGCTCGAAGGCTTTATCGCCGCCCAGTGCCTGGCCGAAGGGCTCAAGCGCGCCGGCCAGGAGCTGACGACCGAAAAACTGATCGACGCGCTGGAATCAATTCGCGACCTGGATCTGGGCATCGGCCCGATCATCACCTTCGGCCCCTCACGTCACGAAGCCTCGAACAAAATCTGGGGCACGGTTCTCGATCGCGAGCGGAACTTCCAGAATCTGGACCTCGAATAAGCGTTGGCCCAAAGGGAACACACTACGGGAACTGAACTCGAGCACGCCGAGTTTACCGGCCCGCGAGCGACAGCCGGAACGCGACCATTTCCTCGCCGTTACGGGCGAGCAGCACGTCGCCGGCCAGCACGGGGTGGTTCCAGGTCTTCCCTTCGATGGCCGGGACCTTGGCCAATTCCTTGAACTCGTCGGGCGTCGCCGAGACGAGTGCCAGTCCTCCCTGCTCCGAGAGCACCAAGAGCAGCTGTTGTTCGGACAGCAGGATCAATTGGCCATGGCCGTAGCGGCCCCCTTTCCAACTCCGCTTGCCGTCGGCAAGGTCGATCGAGGCGAGGAAGCCGTTGTCGAAACCGTAAGCATGCCCCGCGTGGACGACGAAGTCGTTGTAATAGGGCTTGAGCCCCTGCGAGGTCCAGCGCTCTTCGGTCGTCCAACCGGCCGGCCCGTGGGCGACGGCAACGCGACGCAATCCGACGCCGCCGGCCATCCCCGATCCGCTGCCGAGTAGCAGGTCGCCCTCCGCCGTGAGCGCGGGTTGCACGATGCCGTCGCTCTCCCAGTCGTACTTCCACAGCAGCTTGCCCGACTTCGGGTCGACGCTGACCGCGCCCGCGCTGTTGAGCAGCAAGACTTGCTTGATGCCACCGATGGTCACCGGCTGAGGCGAACTGTAGCCGCCCCCCTCCCCTTTGGGGCCCAGCCAGCGCAATTTGCCGGTGACGAGGTCGTACGCGACGAGTCGGCCGGCCGTCGCCACGATCACGAGGTCATCGACCACCAGCGGCGAGCCCGCAAAGCCCCACATCGGGAGCTTCGCGCCGGTGTCGGCGGCGGCGTTGTGCGACCAGACGAACGCGCCGTCGCCGGCGTCGAGGACGTTGACGAGGCCCGTTGCGCCGCAGGCGTAGACGCGGTCGCCGCTGAGCGTCGGCGTGGCCCGCGGGCCGGCCCCGGCGTTCGACTCCCAGAATCGGGCCGGGTCGGCGTGTCTCCAGATCGGCTGGCCCGTGGTCACGTTGTAGCACGCGACGATTTCCTCTTCGCCTCGCTGCTCCTGCGTGTAGAGCAAGTCCCCGCGGACGGCGAACGACGACCATCCCGGCCCAACCAGCCGTCGCCACAGCTGCACGGGAGGCGACTTCGACCAGTCGGTGGCGATCTTCACGCCCCGCACGATGCCGTCGCGCTCGGGACCGCGAAAGCCGGGCCAGTTGGCGAGCGTTTGCGGAGCTGCGGTTGGCGTCCCGCTCGTCTTAGTGACGCTCGTGCTCGCGACCGCGGTCGATTTGTCGCCCGGTTTGATGCCGCTCGGCTTCGTGCGGCCCGCGTTCGTTCCAGCAATTGCCGGGATAGCACGTGGGGCTGGTGGGGCGAGTGCCGGCAGCGACGACGGTTCGTTGCCCTCCATTTGCAAGAGGCGTTCTTCGGGAGTCGGCGTCCAGCGCCAATGCAGGTCGGAACGGCCGTCGCCGGAGATGCCGCCCGTGCGGACGAGCGTGAGCGCACCACAGGCCAAGAGCAGCGTGACGACCATCGTGGGTCGTCTGATCCACCACGGGAAGGGGGATGTCGCCGCCGCCCAAAGCACCAAGGCCAGGCACAGCACGGGAATACAAAAAATGGGCAGCATGAAGCCCATCATGCCGGTCGCGATCGACTTGTGAACGTAGAGGGACGCGGCGAACATCCCGCCGACCATCACCGCCAGCGCCCCAATCCGTTCCAGCCAGGCCGCCCGACTGAAAAACAGCCACCACACCACGACCGCCAAGCCGCCGCCAAAGATTCCCCCCATGATTCCGAATAACGCGGCATCGGGAACAAGCCGCGGGAGAAGCAGCCACGCGAACGACTGCAGCACGACGATCACGATGCCGGGCCAAAGACGCAACGGCCTTGGCTCGGATCGCCCATCCTGGGCTCGCGGTTCGTCCACGGCAGAGGTCTTCATCGGCCTGCCCTCCCCGAGTGCTTCAATCCCGAAAGCGTCCGATTGAGTTGACGATTGCGTCGACGATTCGACGCCTGGACTCGACAATCTCCCTGCCGAACGACTCGCCTGCCCAGCGGGACCGTTTCCGTTCCTCGCGGAGCCTTGTTAGTCTCGACCCGGAATTCGTCGCTGGCCCGCAGTTATTCACTACTGCCACCGTGGAGCTTAGATCGTGCGTAGCGCCCTGGGAATTCTGATTGTGTTGCTGACTGCCGTGATTGTGCCGGCCGGTTTGGTCCTGGCCGAGTCGCCGCCGCCTAAGAACGCCGCTCCGGCAACGTCGCCGGCCGCGCCGACGGGCCCCCGCTTCGACCCGGTGACGGCAACAGAGGCCCACGTCGCGCGGCTGACGCCCGAGCAGATCGCCAAGTCCGACTCCTACTTCGAGGGGGGCTATTGGCTGAAGCTGTGGGGCTTCCTCGTTTCGTCGGCGATCTCCGTGATCCTGCTGGCGACGGGCCTGGCGGCGCGGATGCGGAACCTTGCGGAGCGCATCATCCGCTTCCGCTTCGCGCAAGGGCCGCTTCGCACCCTGGTATTTGGGGCCCAGTACTTCTTATTCACGACGGCTTTGAGCTTTCCGCTGGACGTCTATGCGGGATACTTCCGGGAGCACCAGTACGACCTTTCGAACCAGAGTTTGGGCGACTGGCTCAAAGATGCCTCGATCGGAGTGGCGGTGCTGGCCGTCATCGGCGGGATCGCGCTCATGGTGCTGTACGCGATCTTGGGCCGCGTGCAGAAGAGCTGGTGGATCTGGGCGTCCGTGGCCTCGGTGGCGTTCTTGTTCGTCGTCAGGTTGCTGGCGCCGGTTTACATCGCACCCCTCTTCAACAAGTACAAAACGCTCGATGATCCCAAGATCCGCGACCCGATTTTGAGCCTGGCCCGCGCCAACGAAATCCCCGCCGACCGGGTCTACGTTTACGACGCTTCGAAGCAGACGAAAACCATCAGCGCCAACGTCAGCGGCGCGCTCGGGACGATGCGGATCTCGCTCAACGACAACCTGCTTAATCGCTGCAACCTGGCATCGATCCGCGCGGTGATGGCCCACGAAATGGGTCACTACGTCCTCAATCACATCTACAAGGGACTGATCGAAATGGGCCTGGTGCTGACGATCGGCTTCGCCTTCGTCGCCTGGGGCTTCCAGCGGATCGTGGCCCGCCGCGGCGCGGCGTGGGGCATCCGCTCGATCGCCGACCCGGCCGGGCTGCCGCTGATCGTGCTGTTGTTCGGAATTTATTTCTTCGTCATGACGCCGGTGACCAACACCATCACCCGCACGGCCGAGATCGAAGCCGACGCCTTCGGCCTGAACGCGGCCGCCGAGCCCGACGGATTTGCCGACGCGTCCCTGCTCCTCTCGGAGTACCGCAAGATGCACCCCGGCAAATTGGAAGAGATCGTGTTCTACGACCATCCGAGCGGGTACAACCGCATCCTGATGGCGATGACGTGGAAGGCCGAACACCCGAACGCCGGCAGTCACTGAGTTTTCGGCCTGATCCCCCGCATCATTCGACCTTCCTCTTTCGCAAAGGTTTGTTTCCGTGAAGCGGTTTGCCTCGCTCGCAGTTCTTCTGCTCTTCCCGGCAGTGCTCCTCGCGCAAGACACGGCTCCGCAGCCTCCGGTCGCGCCGACTCGGCCGTTCACGTACGAATTTCAGGGCCGCTCGATCTCCGACCCGTATCACTGGCTCAAAGAAAAGTCGAATCCGGAGGTCATCGCCTACATCAAGAGCGAGAATGCCTATCGCGAGAGCCTGACGAAATCGCTCAAGCCGTTCGAGGAACGGCTCTACAGCGAGATGCTCTCGCACATCAAGCAGACCGACCTGAGCGTGCCGGTTCGCGACAACGGCTACTGGTATTACTCGCGCACCGTCGAGGGAAAGCAGTACCCGATCTTTTGCCGCAAGGCGGGCAGCCTGACGGGGCCTGAGGAGATTCTGCTCGACGTCAACCAACTGGCGGCCGGTAAGAAGTTTCTTTCCGTGCGTCCGGTCGGCGCCAGCGACGACGGCCGGCTTTACGCCTACCTCAGCGACGTCACCGGCTTTCGCGAGTATTACCTCTCGGTGAAGGACCTGCGGACGGGCCGTGTGCTCGAAGACAACTTTGTCAAAGTCTCCGACGTCGAATGGGCCGGCGACAACCGGACCCTGTTCTACGTGATCGAAGACGCGGCCAAGCGGCCGTTCAAGCTGTTCCGCCACGTCGTCGGCCAGCCCAAGGCGCAGGATGCCTTCCTCTACGAGGAGAAGGACGGCAATTACAACCTGGCCGTCAGTCGCACGCACGATAAGAAGTTCGTCGTCCACAGCTCGGAAAGCTCGAATACGACCGAGCAGCACGTTTTGGACCGCGACACGCCGACCGGCGAGTTTCGGCTCATCGCGCCGCGGACCGTCGGAGTCGAATACACGGTCGATCACCGCGACGGACTGTTTCATATCCGCACGAACAGAGACGGCGCGATCAACTTCAAGTGGATGACCTGCCCCGCCGCTGAGATTATGTCAGGCAAAACCGATCCGCGCGGCTGGAGGGATTTCGAGCCCTATCGGCCCGACGTCTTTCTCGAGCACCTTGTACCGTTCAAGGACTATGCCGTCGTCGCCGAGCGCGAGGCGGGCATCACCCAGCTCCGCGTCTACGACTTTCACTCGCAGACCGCGTATCGCGTTTCGTTCCCCGAGGGGAGCTACTCGGTCGAGCTGGGGGCCAACCCTGAATACGACATCCGCGACATCCACTTCAACTACACGAGCCTCGTGACGCCGCTGTCGGTCTTCGATTTCGACCTGGCGACGCGCGAGCGGCGGCTGCTCAAGGCGACTGACGTACCCGGCGGCTTCGATCCCAAGAACTACGTCACCGAGCGGGCCGCGGCGACGGCGGCGGACGGCGCGAAAGTCCCCCTGTCGATCGTTTACCGCAAAGGTTTAATCAAAGACGGCAAGGCACCGATCTTCCTTTACGGCTACGGCTCCTACGGCATCACCACGGACCCGGAGTTCGACCCGTCGCGGCTCGTGCTCCTCGATCGCGGCGTCGTCTTCGCGATGGCCCACATCCGCGGCGGAGCCGACATGGGGCGGAACTGGTATCTCGACGGCAAGCTGATGCACAAGAAAAATACGTTCACCGACTTCATCGCCTGCGCCGATTACCTCGTGAACGAAAAGTACGGCTCCCGCGAGCGACTGGCCATCGAGGGTCGGAGCGCCGGCGGCCTGTTGATCGGCGCGACGCTCAATTTTCGCCCCGATCTGTGCAAGGTGGCCCATCTCGGGGTGCCGTTCGTCGATCTCATCAACACCATGCTCGACGAATCGCTGCCCCTGACGACGCAGGAGTTTTTGGAGTGGGGCAATCCCAAGCAGCCGGCGGCCGGCCGTTACATGAGGGAGTATTCGCCCTACGACAACTTGGCGAGGACTGCCTACCCGGCAATCCTGGTGACGACCTCACTCAACGACAGCCAGGTGCTCTACCACGAGCCGACCAAATACGTCGCCCGACTGCGGACGCTGAAGACCGACAAGAACCCGCTGATCCTCAAGTGCAACATGGACGCCGGCCACGGCGGAGCCAGCGGCCGCTACGAAGCGCTCCACGAAAAAGCCTACGAGCTGTCGTTCATCCTGACCGAACTCGGGGTCACGAAGTAAAACGGACGGGTGGCGGGGCACCCGATCGTGTGCGCTATTCCGATTGCGGCTCGGGGCGGACGAGGGCGCGGACAATCGGCGACGTCAGCATGGTCGTAACGATCGCCATCATGACCATCATCGCAAAGAGCTCCGGCGAGATCACGCGCAGATCGAGGCCGATATTCAGCACGATCAACTCCATCAGCCCGCGCGTGTTCATCAGGGCGCCGAGGGCCGTTGCGTCGCGCCAGGTCGAGCCGGTCAAACGGGCGGCGGCGAGCGTGCCGCCGAACTTGCCGAGCGTCGCGATCAGGATAATCACGCCGCACCAGAACCACGGCCCCGCCCCGGTCATCAGGTCGATGCGCATCCGCATGCCGGTGAGCGCGAAGAATGCCGGCAGCAAGAGCACGGTCACGATCTGCTCGGTGCGGCGGGCAAAGTCGCGGGCGAAGTCGCTGTCGTGCGGGATGAGGGCTCCGAGCAGGAACGCGCCGAAGATCGCATGGATGCCAATCAGTTCCGTCGCGAGAGCCGAGGCCAGCAAGGTCACGAACACCACGCCGGCGGCCGTTCGCGAGAGCCGTTTGGCCGAGGGGTGCCGGGCCAGCCGGACGACGAGCGGACGCACGACCAGGATCATGGCTGCGATATAGGCGACGGTGCCGGCTACCACGTACAGCCCCTGGTCGACGTGAGCCTTGGCAACTCCCACGACGAAGGCCAACAGGCCCCAGGCTGTGACGTCGTCCATGGCCGCGCAGCTCAGCGCCATCACGCCGATCGGCGTGCGCGAGATTCCCTGGTCGGTGAGAATTCGGGCCAGCACGGGAAAGGCCGTGATCGACATCGCCACGCCGACGAACAGGGCAAAATTCGTAAACGGCACGTCGTTGGTCGACAACCGCGGGTACAGCGCCAGCGCGAGCAACGAACCCAACAAGAAGGGCACGACGATGCTCGCATGTGACGTGGCCACCGCCACCCGCGCCCGCCCCTTGATCAACCCGGCGTTGAGCTCCAGGCCGACGATGAACATGTACAAGATCACGCCGAGCTGGGAAATCACCCCCAAAAAGGGCGCGACCGTGGCTGGCAGGACTCGGGCCGAAAGATCGGGACCCAAGAACGACGGGCCAAGCAGAATGCCCGCCATCACCTCGCCGATAACCGGCGGCTGCCCGATGTAGACGAAGATGCGTCCGAGAATCTGCCCGACCGCGATCACCGCCACGAGGGCCACCAGCACGTGCATCAGCACGTCGCTCTGTTGCGGCGATCCGGCTGCCGCGTCGGAAACGGCCGTCGCCGCGGGCGCCGGGGCTTCGAGCGATTGGCCGAAACTGCGGATTGCCAAAAAGGCGGCAATCGTGCCGGCCACCATCACGGTGTAGCCGACAAAACCCAACGCCTTTCTCGGAGGAGCAGTATCAAGCACGGCATTAGAAGGTATGCGTCAGGCCGACTCCGATCCAGTGAGCCTGGGCATTGACCGTGCTGTTGCTGAAGTCGCCACCGACCAGGGCGCTCGTCCCGACGGTCCGCTGCGGGCCGAAGGAGTACTGGTAGGCCAGATCGAGGTGCCACGTGTCGGCCAGCGTGGTCCCCCAGCCGAACGTGAATGAGTTTTCGAGGGTGGCCGGGATCCAGGGGGTGAGAGTCGAGCTGGGGATGGTGCCCGAGGTGTAGATGTAGCCCAGCCGAATCACACTCGCATCGGAATAGAACCACTCATAGCCGGTCCGCACCGAGACGCTGTCCCACCAGTTGAGGGGAATCGACTGGTTGAAGACGGGCCCCAGGTAGTGGGTGAAGATCGGGTTCGAGGAATCGTTCAGCTCGATGTTGATGTCCTTGAACGCATCGGCCCAGTCGACCCACACGACGTCGAGCGAAACCCGCTGCCGGTGCGGCAGGTCCTGCTTGAGACCGATGCCGACCGTCGCCGGCCAGCAGATGGTGGTCAACGTATTGAAGTGGCTGCTGACCGGCTCCGGTGCGAGGCCATAGACGGTCGCATCCATGTGGCCGTTGAGGCCGAAGTGGTCGGCGCTGGTGTAGGCGGCACCGAGCATCGTGGTCTCGGTCAATTTGTACTGGGCGCCGACCGACCAGGTCGGAGAGACGCCGTCGCCCACAAGCTTGATGCTGGTCGGCGCACCGGCAAACGGCCCCTGCTGAATGAAGAACGGGGTCTCGAGCTCTTCGTAGCTGTATGAGATGCCGAGCGTGGCACCGATCGTGAGATTGTCCATGGGCCGCCAGGCGATCGCCGGCAAGATTTTGATGAGCGAGCCGAACGACTTGTACGACTGGTTGCCCAACACCGGATTGTTGAGGTCCCATCCGGCGGCGAAACCGGCGGGAGCGAAAATGCCGATGCCCCAGGCCCAGTTGCCGTTCTCGCTCTTCTGGAAATACGAGAGCGACGGCAGCTCGAGCGGACGGATCTTGGCCGACGCGTCGTCGTTGATCGGATTGCTGTAATGCAGATCCGTGATCAGCGTGTCGCCGCTGACCTCGAAGAGCCCGGTCCCCTCGGCATTGAGGATACCGGCCGGGTTGGAGAGGATCACGGCTCCGTTGTCGGAGAAGGCGATATTCGTGCCGCCGCGGCCGTCGGTGATCGCTTCGTTGCTGTCGCGAATCACGCCGTCGGCCCGAGCCGACGATGCCGCCAGAACCAACACGCCAAACGCAGCAAGACAATTCTTGAAACGGATGTTCATTTGCACCGGCCCGTTGAGATCCGTCTACCGGGATGGTGCGCGGCAGGAGGTCCGCGCGGCCCGGGACCGAAGCTTGGGGAAGCCTCCTCCGTGAGACCGTCACGGGGATATCGGTCCGGCCGCCTTCGCCGCATCAAACGCTTATGCGTTGTCTGCGCATCGTAACTCCGTTCTGAGCGATGTGACGAGCACATCCGGCATCGTCGAAACGCGAGCTACAACCGGCACGCTTTCACGCGGCGTCGCAACTTGCCAGAGGGGCGTGCGACCGTGGCGGGAGCCCGACGGCGCGCGGTAAGAAAAGGCACCGCTTACTTCGTGCGCGGCTCTTTGAAGGCCCAACCGCGCGCCCGCCAAATCGCCTCAGCCTACCTGACCCTGCACGCGGAGCTCGATCGGCAGCGGAAATTGGGCGAATTCCTCACGAATCGTGTGAGGCTCGACGACGGCCCCGTAGCGGTCCATCAGGTAGGCCAGACAGTCTTCGACCACCTCTTCCGGAGCGCTCGCCCCGGCCGTCACGAGCACCGTCTCGCAGCCTTCGAGCCATTGGGGATCGATCTCGCTGGCGGCGTCGATCAGATAGGCCGGCTTGTTCCCTTCCTTGGCGATCTCCGCCAGGCGATTGCTGTTGGAGCTGTTGCGGCTGCCCAGCACGAGCACCACGTCGGAGGCGGGCAGCAGCATCTTCACCGCGTCCTGCCGGTTCTGGGTGGCGTAGCAGATGTCCTTCTTGGGCGGGCCTACGATCTTGGGAAAACGCCGCTTGAGCCGATCGATGATCTGGCTCGCCTCGTCGACGCTGAGCGTCGTCTGCGTGATGTAGGCTAGGCGGTCGGGATCGGGGACCTCGAGCGCGTCGACGTCGGCCACGCTTTCCACGAGCTGCATCTGCCGCGGAGCTTCGCCCATCGTGCCGACGGCTTCGTCGTGGCCGGCATGACCGATCAGGATCACCGTGCGGCCTTCGTTCGCGAAACGGATCGCCTCGAGATGGACCTTGGAAACGAGCGGGCACGTGGCGTCGATGGTGGCCAGGCGACGCGTGCGGGCCTCTTGACGCACCTGCGGGCCGACGCCGTGGGCGCTATAAACCAGACGCCCCCCTTCGGGCACGTCGGCGATCTCGTCGACGAACACAACGCCGCGGCGGCGAAAACTCTGCACGACGTGATTGTTGTGGACGATCTCGTGATAGACGTAGAGCGGCGATCCGAAGAGCTCGAGCGCCCGCTCCAGGGTCTGGATCGCCATGACGACGCCGGCGCAGAAGCCGTGCGGATTAGCCAGCAGGACTTTCATGGTTCGTTCCTTGCCTTTCGGCGACCTTGCCCGTCCGCGACTTCCTGCGCGAGAAGCTTGGACCAAATCCTGCGCGCTCGACAGAGCGCGCTATCCGGGAGCCCCTGCGGTTTGCGGCTCCGCAGTGACCATGTTCACGAAATAGTCGGCCGACTCCTCGTCGGCAAAACCCTTCTGCACGTTGATGAAATCCTGTTCCGCTTCGAGAAACACGTCGACCACGTCCGGGTCGAAGTGCACGCCCGATTCGTCGACGATCAGCGACTTGGCCACGTCGTGCGTCATGGCGTTCTTGTAGACCCGTTTGGCGGTGAGCGCGTCGTACACGTCGGCCAGCGCCACGATGCGGCCGACGAGCGGAATTTCCTCGGCGACCAGGCCCTGCGGATAGCCGCTGCCGTCGAAACGCTCGTGATGGGTGAGCGCGATCTCGCGGGCCATACGAAGGAACTCGGCATCGGGCTGGAGCCGGCCGGCCGCTTCGAGCGTGTCGGCCCCGATGCGGACGTGCGACTTCATGATCTCGAATTCGGTGTCCGTCAGCGGCCCGGCCTTCAACAGCACGCTGTCCGGAATGCCCACTTTGCCGATGTCGTGCAACGGGCTGGTCAGGTAGATCAGGTTGACGTACTCCGCGTCGATTTGGTCGCGGTACTTCGCCTTGCGGCTCAGGCGGTCGGCCAGGATGCGGCAATACTCGCGCATCCGCTCAAGGTGCGCGCCCGTCTCAGGACTCCGCGACTCGGCCAGCTTGGCGAGCGTGAAGATCGTCAGGTTGCGGCTCTCCAACGACAGCAAGCGCACGCCCGACTTCACCCGCACGCGCAGCTCGGCCGGATGAAACGGCTTGGAGATGAAATCGTCGGCCCCGGCGTCGAGCCCCTGCACGACGTTGTCGGTGCCGTCCCGCGAGGTCACCAGAATGATGTACACGTAACTAGCGAAGCTGCGCTCGCGAATGCGGCGGCACAGCTCGAGGCCGTTCATCTCCGGCATTTCCCAGTCGGAGATGACGATGCGATACAGCCCCGTCCGCAGGATTTCGAGCGCCTCGCGCCCGTTGTGCGCGGCCGTGACCTCGTAGCCGGCGCCCGACAGCGCCTCGCCCAACAGCTCGAGTGCGATTTCATCGTCATCCACAATCAAGATGCGCATGGAACTTCTCCGGAGAGCACAGTTTCAGCCAGCACGGCGTCGGTCCGTTCGGGCGACGTCGCGGGGACCAACGGCAAGGTTTCCTGCAGGAACCGCCGACTTTCGTATTTGAGTTTTGCCAGAGTGTCGCGGGCCGCGCCGATGTTGCCGCTCTTGGCCAACATTTCCAGATCGCCCGACACGGCGCGAAGCGGCTCGGCCGACAGATTCGCGGCCGCCCCCTTCAACCGGTGGGCACAGCGTCCCAAAAGATCGCAGTCGCCGGCGTCCGCGGCCGTCTTGATCTCGTACAAATCGGCACCCAGCCGCGCGTGGAGCTTGACCAGCAGCTTGTCGGCCAGCTCGGCCTTGCCCAGGCAGCGCCTCAGGAGCGACGGCCGATCGATGACGATGGCCAGATCTTCGGCCGGATCCTGCTCGGCTTCGACCGCGGAGACAACCGCCGCCGGCTCGGGCATCTGGGCCACCTCGAACGGTTCCGGGGCCGCGCCTTCGGTCGCCGACAGCTGCACTTCGATCGTCTCGACGAGCTTGAAGGGATCGAAGGGCTTGCAGATGTAATCGTTCATGCCGGCGTTCAGGCACCGCTCGCGTTCGCCGGTCAGCGCATTGGCGGTGAGGGCGACGATCGGCAGCACCGGCCCCGTGGCGCCCGCCGCCCGCTCGGCCTCGCGAATGTGCTGCGTCGCTTCCAGGCCGCCCATCTCGGGCATCTGGCAGTCCATCAGCACGAGGTGGTATTTCGTCTTCTGCACGGCTTCGACCGCCTGCCGGCCGTCGCCGACAACATCGCAGCGGTAGCCGGCCTGCGTGAGGATCTCGACGGCCACCTGCTGATTGATGTCGTTGTCCTCGGCCAGCAAAATGCGAACTCCCTTTCGCGACGTGCGCGGAATGATGAAGGCTTCCGTCGTGTCCTTGCGCCCCAAGCGGGGACGGGCCTTTTCGGTGCCGTCATTGCTGACGACCGCCAACAGGGCCTCCATCAGCGCGGTCCGCATGATCGGCTTTGAGAGGCAATCCACAAAGCCCAAATTCCGCAAACGCAGCAAATCCTGCGGCGCGCCCACCGGCGTCAGGAGCATCAGGGCCGGCTTGCCCAGCTCGGGCAGCGAGCGAACGGTGGCGGCAAACTCCTCTTTGGTCAAATCGCTGACCCCGAGATCCCAAAGGGCAAAACTGTAGTGCGCTTGGGTGGTGGCCGCCTGTTCGAGCCGTTTGAGGGCTTCCGCTCCGCTCGTCACCTCGCTGACTTCCAGCCCCAGGTTGACGAGCTGTTCGGCAACGATCGGCCGGCTGGTCTCGTTTTGATCGACGACCAGGGCCCGCAGACCCTGCAACGGCTTGAGCCGGTTCGCGTCGGCCTCTCCGGACAGCTCAGCCACCTCGAACGGCAGCGAGAACCAGAAGGTCGAGCCGCGGCCCACCTGGCTCTCGAAGCCGATGGCGCCCCCCATCAGTTCGCACAACTTCTTGCAGATCACCAGCCCCAGGCCCGACCCACCATATTTCCGCGTGATCGACGCGTCGACTTGAGAGAAGGCCTGAAACAGCCGGTTGAAGCGGCTTTCCGGAATGCCGATGCCGGTGTCTTCGACGGTAATGCGGAGCGTGGCGACGCGGTCGAGCTGTTCGACGACGGCGATGCGGACCACCACCTTGCCCCGCTCGGTGAACTTGATCGCGTTGTTCACCAGGTTGGTGATCACCTGCCGCACGCGGCCCGGGTCGCCGATCAGGCGCAATGGCACGCCCGGATCCGCAAAGTAGGCCATCTCGAGCGACTTTTCCTTGCACTTATGCGCCATCAGCTCGATCACCGGCTCAATGGTGGCGTGCAGGTCGAACGGGATCTTTTCGACCTCGAGCATGCCCGCTTCGATCTTCGAGAAGTCGAGCACCTCGTTGAGCAAGTCGAGCAGCGACGTGCCCGAGAATTTGGTTGTCTGGGCGTACTTGCGCTGTTGCGAGTTGAGCGGCGTCGACATCAACAGGTCGGTCATGCCGATCACGCCGTTGAGCGGCGTGCGCAGCTCGTGCGAAATGTTCGCCAAAAATTCGCTCTTCGCGCGGTTGGCGGTTTCGGCCTCAACGCGGGCGGCGTGCAGCTGCTTGTTGTAGTCGGTGAGCTGCTTCTGCGTTTGCGACAGCTCGGCGACGAGCCGCTCCAACTGCTTGGTTCGCTCGCGGACCCGCTCTTCCAAATTGAGGTTGAGGTCGCGGATGGTGCGGTTGTCGCGATCGAGCCGCTCGACCATCGAGTTGAACTGGCGGGCTAGGATGTCGATTTCGTCGTTGCCCGTCGGCGTGAGCCGCTCGGAAAGCAGTCCACTACCGACCCGGTCCATGGCGGCGACCATCACGTCGACCCGCTTGGTCACCGAACCGGCCATCAACGTCGCGTAGAGCACGCCTGTAATGGCCGCGGCGGCCGTGATGTACAAGGAGTGGGCTCGCAGCTCGCGGACGGCCTCCACCTGGTTGTTCTTGTCGGGGTCGTTGATGATGTCGGTGGCCCGCTGCCGCGCGACCTGGCCGATCATCAGCGCCGTGGTCGTAATGATCAAAAACGAGCACAATCCCAGGCGGAACCGCAGCTTGCCCCGCGGCACGGCGCGATATTCAATCGACACTCCGTGCGCCAACAGGTGGCGAATCACGGTGCTCATGCAGTGTTCGACGGCAAAGAACGTGGCCAACAAGGCCAGGTTGATGCCCATGAACACGGCCCAGGTCAGGTTGATGAGCATGTCGACCGGAGCGCCGTGCCAGCGCAAATAGAGCGACACGGGCAAGAGGCACGTCAGCGGCGTGAACCAGGCTTCGATGCGGTGATGCCGCGCCGAAAACAGGACCGCGTCACGGCCAGCCTGCTGGGCGTAGACCGGGTCGAACGGTTCGCCCCACTGGATACATTTGAGCACGTGCCGAACGCGCCTGAGCTCCCACAGAGCGATCAGCACCGTCGCCGTCACGCACTGCAGCACGACGGTGATGGCCGAGACGCGGAAGTGGTAGCGTAGCGCCGGGTCGAGCCGCAACGTCAGCTCGACATAATAGATGACGAGCAAGCCGCCGATCGAGCCGCCCAAACGCGTCACGATCATCATCAGCAGGATGTACTGATGACCGAAACGGTTGAGGTATTTCTCGGTCAGCGATTGCTTCACGGCTGTGGCCTGTTTACCGGCCAAGCGGAGGGGGCCGCTCGTCGGGATGAATTCCCTATTTCTTCCCCCGGCTGCCCAGGTGCAGGCAGATCAGCCGCTGGAGTCCCCCGACGAGATCGGTCAAATTCACCGAGCGGCAGCGGGTCGCCAGCGCCAGGATCTCCCGGCGATAGGCCTGCCACCGCTCGAGGAAGTGTTCCTCGTGCTTGTTCTCGCGAATGACGCCTTCGATGAATTCGCGGTTGCCGCTCCACAGGTCGGTGACCTTAAGGTCGCCGCAGGCGATCGCGCGGGCGAAGACGCCGCTGGTGAAGTCGTCCTCGCCGATCTCGCGCTGCCAGGTGGTGATCATGTTGCCGATGCGGCCCATGCACTGCCCGCGCCACACCGCCTCACGAACCACGCCCATTTCCGCGCGGTCGAACCGGGGCGAGCACATCATGTCCATGGTCGAAGAGACCATCATGTGCATGTTGTGCGGCAGGTAGAGGTCGTGCTCGACCAGGTTGAACATCTCGGGATATTCGTCCATCAGCCGCGAATAGCGCATCACGTTGAACAGCTGCCGATAGTCGAACTGCAACAGTTCGGCGAACTCGGCGTGGCGGGGAAAGTCTTTCACGCGGCGCTGAATCTCGTTCCAGATATCGAGCGTGAATCGCGCATAGGCCCGCTGGTGCGGCAAGAGCGACTTCTTCAGCTCTTGTCCGCCCGTCTCGAGCAAGTCGAGCAGGTGTTCCAGAAAGGCGAGATCCTTCTGATTGTCGGCGACGTCGTCGAGCATGACGTCGAGCATCACGCCCAACACCTTGGTGTCGGCCACCTCGTTCTCGAGGGACGGCTCGCAGCAGGTCAGCCGCGTAATCTCCACGCCGCGCCGTGCCCAGGTCCACAGGAACGGATCGCGACGGCCAACTTGCGCGTAGCCCTCGACCCAGCCCGCGAGCGGGCGGCTCAATTTGATCGCGAGGACGTGCGCGATTTCTTGTTCGATTAATTCGGCATTGGGGAAGAAGTCGGGCATGACCACCGGTTCACTGGCCGCTCGACCGGCGTCGGAGCCGGCGGGGGCCAGAAGTTGTTCCACTAGAAGTTGAGGGTTCACGGTCACGTTCCTGGTCTACGGAGGTGCTGAGGGGAAATTTCACCGCGGACCAAAGTCCGCCCGTTCTAACGTGCGCTCCGCGCCGTTCTCGATATTCCTTTTCGTTCGCGATTTTCTGCGCTCTCGATATTCCTTCCTGGCGATTCCGTTCGCTCCGGCTCCTGTGCCGACTACTTTGTTTCCGACTTCTTCGCTCGTCGTCTTTGCGCTTCTGCCGCGGTTCGCACCGCGCGCTAGATCGCTAGGGCCTCCGGGGTTAATGAGGCACGAAAGCCTACTCCACGACTGAACTCTGTCAACCGGCGCGTCCGTCAGTTTTTTCAGAATCTCTTTCGATCGACTTCGTTAAGTTTTTGACTTTCTGGAAAATTGGACTAAAGTGTGAGCATCGCATCTTCAGGCAGGTTCCAGTCGGGACATCAGTTCCCGGTTTCTCGCCATCTCCAATTGTTTGCGGATTGATCGAGACGATCGCCAAACTCAACGCGATCGTGCCGCGTCCCTCGGTCACTCGCCCGATTTCGGACGAGTTCCGCAAACAGACCTCGTTGATCCCGCAACCTCATTGATCCACATCAGAGAATCCGCAAGCCCCGAATTTTCGAGGACGATCCCCCCATGCCCCTCTTCTCCAAGCTGGACGACGCGCTGGAAGCCCTGACGCAGGGCCGCATGATCATCGTTGCCGACTCCGAAGACCGTGAGAACGAAGCCGACTTTCTCGTTTCGGCGGAACGAATCACGTCGGAGAACGTGCACTTCATGATTTCGCACGGACGCGGACAGCTCTGCATGCCCGTCGTGTCGCAGATCGCCCGGCGCCTCAGCCTCAAGCCGATGGTTCCGCGAAAGAGTGCGTCGATGCCCTGCTTCGCCGTGCCGGTTGACCACTCGCTGTGCAAAACGGGGATCAGCCCAAAAGAACGGGCGTTCACAATCCGGAAGATCGTCGAAGATTCGACGCGGCCCGACGACTTTTTGCGGCCCGGACACATCTTTCCTCTGATCGCCCGCGACGGCGGAGTGCTCGAACGACCGGGTCACACGGAGGCCACCATCGACCTGATGCGACTGGCCGGGCTTCCAGCCGCGGGAGTGCTCTGCGAGATCTGCAGCCGCGACGGGGAACACATGGCGACCGGCCGCGAACTCCTGGACATCGCCAAGAACTTCGGCCTGCCGATCATCACCATCGACAACGTGATCGATCGCATGCAGGCAAAGGTCCGCGCGCGCTCGTCGAACGGCGCCGGCCGGCACCCCAACCATCGCCTGGTGGCACAGCTCACGAGCACCAATGGCGCGAGCGTCAATGGCCCAGGCGTCAATGGTACCGGGGCGGGGCGGGTTCCCGCCTGCGCTCCGCCTGGGCCGCACAGACGTAACGGCAAACATCAGCCGACTCCCCCGTCACCGCTTGACGGAACTTCCCGGGACTGAAGAATTCGGCGCGAGCCACTTCCCGTTCGCCGTATCGAAGAGCAACAACTCGCTCGTGCCGTGCGCTTCCGGGCCGTGCTTCGCGCCGCCGAGGATCGACATGGCGATATGGCCGTTATCGACGCCAACCAGCACGCGGTACGGCTCGAGCGTCACGCTCCCCACCTCGCGATCGTCGGCATCCCACACGCGGACGATGTAGCGCAGCTCGCACTCTTTGCCTGCGAGCGTCGCGAAGCCGTCGACGGGGACGAACAGCGACACAATTCGACGAGTGTCGACCGTGGTCGGGCCGACGTCGACGTAGTCCCGCAGTCCGCCGTACTTCTTCGACGTGTACCAGGCGGCCAGCGGATGCTTGGGCATCTGGACGGGCTGCCAGTTGTCCTTTTCGCGATACTCGGGATGCGCGGAGATGGTGAAGCCTTTGTTGCCCGCGCGTTGTTGCGCGAGCACGGTAATCACGTCGCCCTTCTCGGAGATGGCCGCTTGCTGCGCATCGATCCGCCGTGTACGGACGAGCGATTCGGTGGCGAGGCTGCCCGTTCCGACAAGTGATTGAGCGGCGGCGGACGACGACAGCGCGGCGAGCAGCGCGCACGAGAGGAACGTGGCGGGGATTCTCATTTGGCCCTCAACTCGGATGCTGGTGATCGCACTCACGTGACGCGGCGCGGGGCCATCCTCGGGCAGGCTTTGCCACGAGACCGGTTCACATGGTGTTTTGCGTTTGAGTACGACCGCTGCGGCCAGGTCAGAGATGGGTGAAAGCGCCTGGCCACCTCCGTGAATTGGCGGATGGACGGTCCACCAGGATACCAAGCCCGCGCCAATAAACAGCGCAAATTCCGAAGAGCCAATTTCTTAGCAGCGCGCCGCGGCTCGCTTTTTGACCAGCTGGAAGTGAACAACCGTTACAGCGGTAAAAGCGAACAGCACCCCGTAATAGATGCTGAAGGCGCGCTCGTTTGAATCGGTCAGCGGACCCGTGATCGCCTGCGCAATGGCATTCTGCATGAGCAGCACGAGCCACATCGCGGCAGCCGCGTGCGGAAAGATGTTGCCCCGAAAATTCCGCGGCAACGGCCAAACCAGCACCCAAACGGCGATGCCAAACACCATCAGCAAGTAGTCCGGGGCGAGCGCGTGCTGCAGCCGCCGATCCCAGACCCGCTCGTCGTAGCCGTAGGTGTTGAACCAGCCCTTGATCCCGTACTGCAGCGACAGCCCCAGCCCCGCGAGCAAGCCGAGGGCCAGCCCCAGCCGCTCCAGATTCGGGTCACCCTCGGCAGGCGTCCCGGATTGTTTCTCGGCAACGAATTTTCGCAGAGCCAAGCAATACCAGCCCATGCCCACGAGGATCACGGCCGCCAGGTAGAGCCGCATCACGGTGAGGCCCAGCTCGAACGAGCGGGTGCGGACGCGAGCGTGGTCCGGGCCGAGTGATTGGGTGAGGTTCACCAGGAACTTGTCCAGGCGGTTGAATACCCGGTCAATTTGGAGCGAGCGGCCCCACTCGGCGAACTGCTCGACCGGAATGAACAGGCCAACGACCAACGCGGCGGTCAGGATCAGACCGACCCATTCGACGCTCGTCGACGGGCCCTTCGGATTCGCACTGCTTTCCGCAGAATCGATGGGCCGCTTGCGGTAGGCGAAGTAATACGCCGCGGCAAAGACACTGACGACGGCAAAGAAGAACGACGACCACTCCAGATATTTCCAGTGAGCGAAGTGATCCGCCAACGTCTGGGGAAACCGAATCAACCAGGGCACCTCCAGCCGAAACACGGTGCTCAAGAGCCAGGTCAGTCCCAGAAAAATCAGCAGCCACTCGAAGTTCGGCCCGGCGACCGAGCGTCGCGAGGCGACAATCGCCCGCTCGCGCTCGGACATCGGCCGATTGACCAGGAAATAGGCCATCCCAAAGGCGAAGCCCATGCTCAGGCCGCCCGACGACTCCCAACACCTCCAAAAGTTGAATTGCACGCCCGGAAAGACGGTGGGAGCCCACTTCCAAGCCTGCAACAGCGACCAGCCGATGCCGTTGACGATTGAGGCCGTCAGAATCAAGCCGACGTTTTTCCAGTCCCGCCGCCAGACCTCGAACGCCAGAAAGCCAAGAATCAGGCCCAGGTGATGCACGGCTTCGGTGCAGTCGATGATCATGCGGCGGAGGTTGGGATTGGCTTTCAGATCCTCGTACTGCGCTTGAATCGAGTCATAAAGCGGCAAGAAGCACTGCGGGTAATGCTCGATCAGGAACTGCGCGAGGTACGCGCCGGTCAGCCCGCAGGCAATCCGCAGGAACCAGTGCCAGACCCGCGTCTCCTTCAGCGAGCCGGTCCAAGCCAAAAAGCAGGCGCCGATGCCCGCCCACTTTGCTCCGGCGAGGAACATCCACAGAAAGCCGTACGCCCGAGAGATCGGCACAAACCGATCGACGCCGAGCGTCGCGTTGGTCATCAGTTTGCCCTCGAATAGGCTCGGCCACTGCATCCAACCTTGGATGCCGGCAATGCCGATCCCGAAGGTCAGCGCGGCCACGATCCAGCCCGAGGCGTAACGCCGCGACTGTTCCCTCTGCGGATCGTGGGCCAAATACCACCACGCCGCTCCCCAGGTGACGCCGGCAAAAACGCAGCCCTTCCAGGCACCAAATCCGGAGCAGCCGCGAACGGCCCAGGTCATTCCTCCGAGCGCCACGAAGAGCAGCGTCGGCAAGACCAGGTCGTGCAACAGGTCAGAATGCGGAGTGAAGGTCGACGGCGGGTCGGCCATTGCGGCCGCAGGGTCCTTGCCGGAAGCGGGGCCCGGTGTGGTATTCATCAGCAGACTTTCTGGCGGTCGGCCGAGCGAAGACTTTTCGCAAAATGCTCGGACCAAAGGCCAGTTTAATGCCGCGACAAACCCGGTCCAATCAAGCCTCGACCCAGATTCGTGCGACGACCGACCTTAATTGACAGCCCGGTCCATCCACCAGCGGACCCTGACGAGCCGACCCCGAGCCTCGACCAGCCGGCCCGTGTCAGAGCGGTTGACCGCGACGGTGCTCGGTCCCCGTCAGCATTTTCTCTCGAGCGGAACCAGTGCATGACTCAAGGCAGCGACTACTCCAGTGACACTTTTGCCACGTTCTACGATCATCTCGACGTTTACGTGAATCGCAGCGACGTCGACTTCTTCGTGTCCGAGGCGAGCGCCGCACGCGGGCCCGTGTTGGAGCTGGGTTGCGGGACCGGCCGCGTGCTCCTCCCCTGCGCGCGGGCCGGCGCCACCATTTGGGGTTTGGACGCTTCAGAATCGATGCTGGATCGCTGCCGGGGCAAGGTGGCATCCGAGAATGAGGACGTGCGGAATCGCGTGATGCTAGAGCGCGGCGACATGCGGGACTTCCGCTACGGCGTCCCGTTCCAACTCGTGACGATTCCGTTCCGCCCCTTCCAACATCTGAACACCGTGGCCGAGCAGCTCGCCTGCCTGGCGTCGATTCACCGCGCGCTGGCCGAGGGAGGCCGACTGATTCTGGACGTTTTCAACCCGTCCCTCACGGCGCTCGTCGACCAAACGCGGTTGCAGGAGCAATCGAGCGGCCCGCCGTTCACGCTGCCCGATGGACGCGTCGTCGAGCGGACAGAGCGGGTCACCGGCCGCGACTACGCGAAGCAAATCGTGTTCGTCGACCTGATCTTTTCCGTGACGCATCCCGACGGCCAGCGCGAGCGGCTCGTGCAGTCGATCCAGATGCGATACCTGTTCCGATACGAACTCGAGCACCTGCTGGCCCGCAGCGGATTCGAGATCGTGGCCGCCTATTGCGATTACAAGCGCACGCCTCTCGACGCAGGTCCGGCCCAAGAGCTGGTGTTCGTCGCGCGAAAACCGAGCCGCGGATGACGCTCCGTGCCGGCGTTCAGGCGAGCAGTCGCGATATCGGATCTCCAGCGAAGATCGACGGCCAATCGTCCCGCGGCGACGTGGGCGCGCAGGGCCCGCGGCCGATCGTACCGGTCGGAGTCGAGGTCCGCGCGCGTCATGCCGCCGGCACGGAAGGCGTCGTACATTTGCTCGATTCCGTCGGCGACCGTCCAGCGCGGCCGAAAGCCGGGCACCTCCTGCGCGAGGCGGCTGCAGTCGACGCAATAAGAGCGCCGATCGGCGCCGTTGCCCGGTTCATACTCCAGGCGACTGGGCACCAACTGATGGATGAGGTCGGCCAACTCGCCGAGCCGATAATTGTCTTCGGTCCCGCCGACGTTGAAAATTCGGTTGTGGACCAATTGTCGAGGGGCGGCCAGAACGGCTTCGAATGCGCGGCAAATGTCCTCGACGTGGACAAAGGGCCGCCACGCCAAGCCGTCTCCGCGAAGGATGACGCGTCCGGTTGTCGCCACAGTCGCCACCAATTCGTTGAGCGCCAAATCCAACCGCATTCCCGGCGAAACGCCATAAGCCGTCGCGTTGCGGAGAACGGTGGGGCTGAAACTGTCGCTGGCCAGCAAAGCCAGATTCCGCTCGGCAAGCGCCTTCGACTCGGCATACGAGGTGAGCGGCGTGACGGGCGCATCTTCATCGAGCAGTGCTGATCCCGCGTTGCCGTAGAGGCTGCACGAGGACGCAAACAGGAAACGCGGCACTCCCGCCTGTTTCGACAGCTCGGCGAGCCGCACCGTGGCCCGCGTGTTGATATCGAGCATCAACTCGCGGCCCACGCGGCCCAGCGGATCGTTCGACAAGGCGGCCAGGTGGATGACGGCGTCGAGTCCAGCCAGGTCGGCGCGAGTCACGTCGCGGAGGTCGTCGGCCACGCACGGCACGATCAGTTCCTCATCGTCGAGCGCCGAGTTGCGATAGAGGCCGCTATCGAGGCCGAAAACTTGATGCCGCTGCGCCAAAAGCCGCGGCACCAGCAGGCTGCCGATGTAGCCATAACAGCCGGTGACCAGGATCCGCATCTCTTAAGGACCTCGCTCGTTGTGTGTCGCGTGTTGGTTTACCGCTCGCAGGGGGTTCCTTTCACGGTAAGGTGGACGCTGAGCCGCGGAGAAGACGAATTCGGAGGAGGAAGGATCGGCCCGTCGAATGAGCCCGGCCCCGCTACCGAACGTTCCGATTGTGCGTGCCCTGAGGAGATGTCGCCGTCGCGCGACAATCGAGACAATTGAGAGCTGATGGGCCCGCGCTCAGTCGTCGGCCGGACGGCGGCGCAACTGCTTGGCGGCCGAACGCTGGCGCTTGTCGGTTAAGCGGCGGCGGCGGGAGCCGGCGGTCGGCCGAGTCGCTTTGCGACGTTTGGGCTGCGCCACGGCCCGAGCCAGCATCTCCCGCAGTTTGTCGTAGCAATCCTGAATGTTCTTCGGCTGATCGCGGAAGCGTTGGCTGGTGAGCAGGAAGTCCCCTGCGTCCGTCATGCGGTGCCGATTCTGCTCGACGAAGCGCACACGAACGCGCTCGTCGAGGCTGGGCGACTCGAACACCCGCCAGCGCATCACGGCCTTGCTGTTGACCTTGTTGACGTTCTGCCCGCCGGGCCCGCCGCTACGGGCGAAGGTGAAGGAGAATTCGGCAAGCGGAATGCGCACCGCCGGCGGCACGAACAGCACTCGTGCGTCGTCACCAGCATCCCGCGAATCGCCCGAACTCGAGAGCATTCAGGGTTTTCCCTCACGCGAACGTCGACCACTTTATTAGATCACTCTATTAAACGGCAGATGCCTCAATTATAGAGGAGCCTGGGTGGCGCTCGATCCTCGACCCATTCAGGAAGGTCCACGACATGTTTGACCGCGAACTGCGCTTGTACGCTTTGATGAACGGACTCCTGCAAAAACTGCTCGCCGACGTCGACGAGACACGGTTCCAGCATCCGTTATGCGAGGGGGGTAACTCGCCCGCGTGGATCGTCTCGCATCTGGCCATCGTCAACGATTATTGCCTCAAAAATCTCGGCGACCAGCGGATCGCCCCTGCCGAGTGGCACAAGCGGTTCCGCCCGGGCGCGATGCCCAAGGACGACACGGCCCCCCGGCCCACCAAGGCCGAACTGTTCGAGGTGCTCGAAAAGGGCCGTCGCCGCATCTTCGAGACGGCCGCCAACGTCGATCCGGAAAAGATGGATCAGCCGCAAACCTCCGATTTCTTCAAGGATTCGCCGGTGAAGACCATTGGCGACGTGGTAGCCCACCTGCTCACCACGCACTTTGCTTTTCACGTCGGTCAAATCTCGGCCTGGCGGCGGCTCGAAGGCAAGTCGCACCTCATCTAAAGTCCGACGGACAGCCAGGGACCGATCTTTCCTGCATTCGCCGATTTGCTAAACTCCGCGCCCAGCGGACGCGGAGGTTGCGGGTGAGGTTCGCGCGCCCCGCGGAATTGCGGCAAACCACAAGGACGTGCGGCGCCATGTACTGTTCCGAGTGCGGCAAACCGGCCACGGGGAAGTTCTGTTCCAATTGCGGCACCCCCCTGATGTCTGCCGCAACGGCGGTTTCTGTGGCGGCGCCGGTCGCCCCGGCAGCAACCACGCCTTCGGTCCCGCCGGCTCCGCACCTGCCGCTCTCGGCAGCGATGGCTGTGACGCCGGTCGTCGACGTCCCAGTCGCCAGCGCCCCGACGGTCAATCCGCCCGTCGTTAACTGGGACCAGGAGTGGCGCTACGAGGAATTGATGAAGGTGCCCGAGGTGCGGCGGATCATCGAACGGCACGCCTCGATGGCCCGCACGGCAATCAGCGCCGAGCAATTCTCCAAGTTCGCCGACAAGGTCCTGCAGAATCCGATCCCCTCGGATAAGTTCGCCGCCTTTGCCCAGCCAATCTTCGGCAGTTTTGGGATCCGCACGGGGAAGGATCGCACCACCGTCGTCGAAGCGCCGATCGGCCGCGTGATGTTGCGCGTGCTCTGCTCGCTCGCCCGCCACGGCCAATCGTTACGGGGAGTCCAGCAAGGACCGGACGGCTGCAGCTTTACAGCGGTGCTGCCTTCGGACCCAATGTCCCTCGAGGGCGAGGTGTCCGTCATCGTTCGTCGCCGCGAAACGCGTTCGAGCGAGCTGACGGCTGCCATGAAGATCACCGGCCAGCTCTACGATTGGGGCAAGTGCCGCCGAGCCCTCGACGCGTTCTTCGCGGACATGCAAGTCGACCCCGCCTGATCAGGGTCAGTCGTCGCTCGTCCGCGCCGTCACCTGTCGACGCCCGCATGTCGGCCGCCGGAATGGAACGGTCCGCCTCCAAAGCGTAAGCTCGGTGTGCCCGTGCAACGAAGTTGCTCCGTGGCTGCCCCCCCGAACGCGCTTCCGAGAGGACCACTCCCATGTCGCAACGAATCAATCGCCGGACTGCGCTCGTCCACTGCGCGCAGCTGGCCTCCGCCGGCGCTGCCGGGAGTTTGCTGCCGCACACAGTCGCCGGCACCCAAACGTCCGCGTCGATGTCCGTGACAGTGTTACTCAACGAGCCGACCGGCTGGATCAAGCCGGCGCTCTACGGCCAGTTCACCGAGCACATCGGCGGCGTGGTTTACGACGGCATCTGGGTCGGGCCGAATTCGAAGGTGCCGAACATCGACGGCATTCGCCGCGCGCTGGTCGAACACGTCCGGCGGTTGGGGAAAATCGTGATCCGCTGGCCGGGCGGCTGCTTCGCCGACGCCTACGATTGGCGCGACGGCAGCGGACCGCGCGAAAAGCGGCCCCGCCGTTTCGGCCGCTGGGAAGAAGTCACCGAGTCGAACCAGTTCGGCACGCACGAGTTCATCAAATTCTGTCGGCTGTGCGGCGCGGAGCCGTATCTGGCCGGCAACGTCGGCACCGGGACGCCCGAGCAATTTCAGCGGTGGGTTGAATACTGCAATGCTCCGGCGGGCGCGACGTCGCTGGCCGACGAGCGGGTGGCCAACGGCGACCGCGATCCGTTCCGCGTCCACTATTGGGGTGTCGGCAACGAGAGCTGGGGCTGCGGCGGCAAGTTCACGCCCGAGGATTATTGCACGCAGTACCGCCGTTTCACGGAGTGGCTGCCCGGCTACGGCGTGCCACTCTACCTCATCGCGTCGGGACCAAACGGCAACGACCTCGACTGGACGCGGCGGTTCTTCAAAAAGTGGAAGGATTATGCCCGGGCGCCGCTTTCCGGTTGGGCCGCACACTACTACTGTGGCACGACCGGCCACGCGCTCAAGTTCACGCTCGACCAATGGTACGAAATGCTGGAGAAGGCCAACCGCATGGAGCGGCTGATCGTCGACCAGTGGGCGGCGATGGGCGAATTCGATCGGGCCCACAAGGTCAAACTGCTGATCGACGAATGGGGCTGCTGGCATCCGAAGGGCACGGAGCTCAACCCGCACCACCTATTCGAACAGAAGTCGTGCCTCCGCGATGCGCTGTGTGCCGCCCTCACGCTCGACACGTTCAATCGCCATGCCGAGAAGATCGATATGGCGAACGTGGCGCAGCTCGTGAACAACATCCACACGCTATTCCACGCCGACGGCGACAAATTCGTCGCCACGCCCAACTTTTACGTCTTCGAGATGTACCGCCCGCACCAGGACACGCGCGGCGTGCGGATGGACGTGCAGGCTCCGGCGATCAAGTTTCACGCCGGACGTGAGCAGCAGATTTTCCGCGTGGCAGGCTCGGCGTCGCGGGCTGACCGCAAATTGACCGTCACGCTCGTCCATACGCACGCCAGCGAACCGGCCGAGGTTTCGTTCTCAATCCGCGGCGGCTCGGCCGATCACGTGCAACAGGCGGTGCTCACCCATAAGACGCTCAGCGCGCATAACACGTTCGAGAATCCAAACGAAGTGGTGCCGCAAACGTCGAGCACGCCGCACCGCGGGGCGACCTTCACCTGCGTGCTGCCGCCGGCGTCCGTGAGCAGACTGGACATCGTGCTGAAGTGACGGATGCGTGCGGGGAGTGTGGCATGCCCTGAAAGGGCGTGGCGAACGTCTCGCGGCGATACTTTCTTGTCTGTACGGATGCCGCCACGCCCTTCCTGTCGTCAGGGCGTGCCACCCGACCGCGTAGCCACCCCCAGCTTGAACAACCGTTCGGCGTTGAGATGCCCGATCTTTTCGCGGTCGGCCGGACTGATCGGCGCGTCGTTCAGGAACGCGACGGCCTCCTTGGAGTCGGCGAACGGATAGTCGACTGAAAAGAGGATGTGGTCGACGCCGAATACCGACAGCGCGCATTGCAGCGGCGGGACGGTCGTGTAGCCGCAGGTGGTCAGGTGCACGTGCTCGCGGACCGTATCGGCGATCGACGGGCGACCGACGCGCAGGCGGCTCATGGCGAAGTCGGCTCGCATCAGCGAGAACGGCAGGTTCTCGCCCATGTGGCCCACGACGACTTGCAGCCGCGGGTGACGGTCGAACACTCCTCCCAAAACCATCCGCAGCACGTGCAGGCCGGTTTCGGCATGCCAGCCCCAGCCGGCCGACCCAAGTGCCACGGCCGTCATCGGCTCCAAGCCGCTGAAATAGATGTCGGCAACGCCTTTCGGCGGGTAGGTCGGGTGCAGGTACATTGGCACGCCGAGCCGCTCGATCGCCGCCAGCATCGGCTCGAACTCGGGCGCGTCGAGAAAGCGCCCCTGCGTGTGCCCATTAATGATGATGCCACAGAAGCCAAGTTCCTCGACGGCTCGGCGCGCCTCCGCGGCGGCCGCTGCCGGATCAGGGGTCGGCAGGCTCGCCAGTGCATTGAACCGCGTCGGATGCGATTTCATGGCCGCGGCGGCGTAGTCGTTGAACTTGCGAGCGAGCGACACGGCTTCGGCCGCACCGACCTGCTGCGAACCGGGCGCAACCGCGGAGAGAACCTGGACTTCGATCCCCGCCGCATCCATCGCCTTGAGCCGTCCGTCACCGACGTCGGCGAGCGCGTCGACGATAAACTGCGGCGGCTTCACGATGCTGCCAAAAGCGGCGCCGACATCCTCGGCCGGCAGCATGTGCTCCTCGAGCGTGATCAGCCTCATGGTTGACTCCCTTTGTAGAGAGGGTTCACGGCTTGGATGACGGTGGCAAAACGCGTTCCTCGATCCAGCCCCGGACGACTTCCATTCCAAACCGCTGGAGCTGTTTCAGCAGCGTTTTGATTCGGTCGCGGTCGAGATCCTGCTCGTAAGCCCGCAACAGGGCGCCCGACTGGGCCTCTCCCAGGATCGAAATCAGCGCCGGCATCAGTTCTTCCGGGATGCCCCACGCGCGGTCTTTCGCGACGTCGGAGCAGACCGGGACCACGGTCGCCAGCGAACTGCCGAACAGCTCGCGGACGTACGCGACGGCGTCGTGCATCGCCTGCTCTTTGGGCCGCGACGGCTCTCGCCATTCGTAGGGGGGCGCCCATTCCAGCACTGGCCGCAGCAAATCGACATGCGTGACGATGCCCAGCATTGGCGGCCGTTTGAGCTGCGGCTGCGACTGGTACCACGCCGCCACGTCGCCCAGCGTGCGGCGGTCGGCCTCGCGGGCCGGCGAGTGTCCGTCCATCACCACGAGCACGGCGTGCGATTCGCGCAGGGCCTCGCGGATCTCGCCCAATTGCTCCGCCGAGGCGCCGGCTTCGCCATATCCGGGCGTGTCCAACAAGCTGACGCGAACCGGCGGCGCGCCGAAGCTTGCCTGGTAACGGTGCACCTCGCGCGTTTTCGGCAGCAGGTCGACGGCCGCCTGGTGCACGCCGGTGAGTGCATTGATCAGGCTCGATTTGCCCGAGCTGACTTGCCCGACCAGGGCCACGTTCACCGTCTGTGCGCCGGACGCAACGGGCGACTGTTGCTCACTCTGCTCCGCAGGGTGTCCCGGCCCGGACTGAAAATGCCGGCGGTACGCGTCGGCCCCACCGCGGAGCCGGCCGCTGTTCATCTCGATCAGGTAAAAGCCCATCTCGCGGATGAATCTCAAGTAGATCACCGCCAGCACTTCGGTTTGCAGCTCGGTCGTGATCGGGTCGGCGGTCATTCGCGAGGTCCACAACCGGGCGATGTTGGCCGGATTCATCAGGATCGAGGCGGCCCAGGTCGTGTTCTGAATGCGGCGAATCCACTTGGGGGCATGCTGCAACGACTGCCACTGCTTGATCGACAACAGGCGGCTGCCGGGCAGCGATGTCAGCAGCCACTGCTCCATGTCGTCGAGCGCCAACCGCACGGCGGCCAGCACTTCGGGCACAGTCAACGATGAAAATGGATCGGGCGCTTCAGGGAAATAATTCCGCGCGAGCGCCGTCGCCAGCATTTGGGCCTGCTGGCGATAAAAGTCGGGATCGGTGAGCTGCGCGGGCGTGAGTTGATCGACCTGTTGTTGAAACTCCCGGACGATCAGCGCACCCTGCTCGTCCCGCGGAGTCCAATGCGCCGCGATCGGAACGGCGTGCCCCAGCCGCAGGGGATGTCCCGCCCGCCAGAACTGGCCGAGCAGCCAGGCCGCGAGCCAAAAGACGGGCGCGACCCACCACGCCCTGCGCAACAGGCCCGTCTCCCACAGGGCAAATCCGCCGAGCACTCCGTAAATCACCACCGGCAGGAAGACGAGCAGGCCGATGACCGCCGAGCGCCGTGAAATCACGCGTGGGTCTCCGACATCGTGGTCTTCCAGAGGGCGACGCCTTTGCGCAACTGCGACTGATACATTTCGCGCAGCTCGCTGGCGTCGGGCACGTGTCCCTTGCGAATCTCCAAAAAGTACCTGTTCCAGACCCAGCCCGAGGCGTACATGAAGGCAAACGCCGCCGCCGCGTTGGCGGCCATTCCCACCCAGGGAATGAATTTCAACAGTTCCCGCAGGCCCATCGTGAGCGCCACGCGTCCGCCCATCGCCACCGTGACGTGCGCGAGCGCCGCCGCGTCCAGGTGCTGCTGGTTGACGCGCGCCAGGCGATGCGCGAGGTGCGATTGAATGGCCATCACCACGGGCAAATCGATCCATGGCACGGGGACCGCGGCAGCCGAGGCGGCCAGCACGCTGTGCGCCAAAATGATCGGCAGCGACCGCTCCTGTTGAATCTCGAGCAGGGCCTCGCGCAAGTGATCCATCTGCAGCAGCGTTTGGCGATAGGCGCTCGGCAACAGATCGAGGATCGCCGTCTTCAGCCGCGGCCCGCCAAACTCCGGCGCGGTAAACCCTTCGTCGGCCGGCGTCAGATCGACCGGGACAGCCCGATCGAACAGTCCGTCGAAGCGATCGTACTGCGCCTGCAGACAGCGGCGGAGGTCCTCACCGATCGAGGCGGGCAGCGGCCGGGGCGACGAGTCGAACGGATCCGCGTCGGGATGTTGTTGCCCCACGTAAGCGTCGTGCAAGCAGGTGACGGCCAAGAGCACGGGCCGCTCCGCGTTGGCTTTGCGGATTTGCTTGAGCGGTTGCACGACCTCCTCGGTGGCCTGGTCGGCGGCACGAACGGTGACGATCAAGAGGTGCGTCTTCGCGTCGAATTGGGCGAGATCCTCGCTCGCGTCGTAGCCGGCCTCGCCCAGCCCCCGCGTATCGAGAAACTGGACGACGGGGACGTCAGCGTCCGGGAAGCTGAAGAGTCGCGAGTGTCGCGTCTGCGGCCGAAACCCCCGGCCGATCTCCGCGTCGGCCGCCCCGGTGAGGTAGCGGACGATCGAAGTCTTTCCGCTCCCCGTCTTTCCCAGCAGCCACAGGCAGGGAATGGGGGCGTTGGCCAGCAGCGCCGATCGGCGGCGGAGGAACTCGTCCTTGCGCTCGGGTCCGAAGAACTTCCAGGGATTCCACATGCCGTTCGTGGGTCGCGAGATAGGGAGGGTTTGAACGTCGCGGCGGGCCGCGAGTTCACGGAATTCTCAGTTCCGGGGGTGCCGAGAACAAGCCTGCGTTTGCCAGCGGGTGGGGTGATCGCGAATAATCGAGGCTGTGCGGCGCCGCCGTAAGGGCAGCGCCCCGGCCCGCGTGCGGAGCTTGTCTCCGGAACCGTTGGGCTTGTCGCATCATTCCGGGTCGCATAAAAGACCCAGACTGCGCGCAGTCCCCTGAACTCCAGGGCGCTGCACTCAAAGGCGCTGAACTCAAGGGCGTGCAGGCACGACCTTTATAACGAGAGGATTTGTCGGGAAATGGCGGTGTTGTTACAGCTCAAAAACGCGACCAAAAGTTACGGGAACCAGGTGCTCCTCGACGACGCAGAGTTTACGCTGGTCGACGACGTGAAAGTCGGTTTTGTCGGCCGCAACGGCGCGGGCAAGAGCACCCTCTTGCGCGTCCTCCTGGGCGAGGAAGAACTCGAGCGAGGCGAGGTCGTCTGCCATCCCAAGCTGCGCTTGGGCTATCTGCGCCAGCACGACCCGTTCCATCCCGGCGAAACGGTGCTCGACTTCTTGATGCGCGACAGCGAGCAGCCCGACTGGAAGTGCGGCGAAGTGGCCGGCCAGTTCGAGCTCAAGAGCGAGCTCCTCGAAGGCCCCGTCGCCAAGCTCTCCGGCGGATGGCAGACGCGCGTGAAGCTCGCCGCCCTCTTGCTGCACGAGCCCAACCTGCTGCTCCTGGACGAACCGACCAACTTCCTCGACTTGCGCACGCAGATTTTGCTCGAACACTTCTTGCGTAACTACCAGGAAGCCTGTTTGATCGTGTCGCACGATCGGGCCTTTCTCCGCGCCACTTGCACGCAGACCCTGGAGCTGGCCCGCGGCAAGCTCACGATGTTTTCCGGCAAGATCGACGCCTTCCTCGAAAACCAGACGGAGCGCCGAGAACGCGACGAGCGGACCAACGCCACTGTGCTGGCCAAGCGTCGCCACCTGGAAGAATTCATCGCCAAGAACAAGGCCCGCGCCAGCACGGCCACCCGCGCCCGCTCCAAAAGCCGGCAACTGGAAAAACTCGACCTGATCCAGATCGATAACGACGAACCGACGGCGAAAATTCGCGCGCCGGAGGTCGAGCCGCGCAAGGGCCCGGCCGTCCGCTGCCGCGAAGTTTCCATCGGCTATCCGAATCGCGAAGTCGCCAGCCACATCGATCTGGAAATCGATCACGGCTGGCGGGCGGCGGTCGTGGGAGACAACGGCCAGGGGAAAACGACGCTGCTCCGCACGCTCGTCGACTCACTCAAACCGCTCGCCGGCGAAGTTCGCTGGGGTTACGGCTGCAACGTGGGCGTCTACGCGCAGCACGTTTATACCAGCCTGCCGGACAAAGAAACCGTGATGAGCTACCTGGAACAAAAGGCGGCCATCGGCACCAAGACACAAGCCATTCTCGACCAGGCGGCCTCCCTGCTCTTCCGCGGCGACCATGTGGAAAAACCCGTGTCGGTCCTCTCCGGTGGCGAACGCGCCCGGCTCTGCCTCGCTGGCCTGCTGCTGGCTCAACATAACGTGCTCGTGCTCGACGAACCGGGCAACCACCTCGACGTCGACACCGTCGAGGCCCTGGCGGAGGCGTTGCTCGGCTATCAGGGGACGGTGATCTTCACGAGCCACGACCGGTACTTCATGAAGCGCGTGGCGACCTGCATCATCGAGGTTCGCGATAGTCGCGTCGTCAACTATCGCGGCGATTACGAGGCTTACCTCTACGCCGTCAACAAAGAGATCGACCAGGGCGAGCGGGAGCGGGAAAGTCGCGCACGCCCGGCGGCCGCCCGGCCCGCGGCAGCGACGGCGGAGAAGAAGCCGTCCCGCCCCGCTCCCAAGAACGAGCGGGCCGCCCGCAAGGAGATCATCAATCTCGAACGGACCATCGCCCAGCTCGACACCCAGAAACGGGCGACCAACGACCAGCTGCTAAAAACCACCGATGCGGCCGAAGCCCTGCGTCTGCACAACGAAGTGACGGCGCTCGCGGCGCAAATCGCCGAAGCCGAAGACCGCTGGTGCCAACTGCAAGAAGAAGTGGCCGCGGAGTGAGGACTGTTTTCTCAGAGGGCCACTGAGCGAAACCTGCGCTATGACCGTCCCTGCCGCACACGAGTCAGCCAACGATCCGAGCAAGCCGCTGGCCGGGCTGCGGGTGCTCGACTTTTCGCATGCGCTCGCGGGCCCTTACTGCACGCTCATCCTCGCGGAGTACGGGGCGGAGATTTATAAGCTCGAATCGCGCGACGGCGGCGACATCGGCCGCGGCTGGGGACCGCCCAACTATGGCGACCAGTCGAGCTTCTTCATGGGGCTCAACCGCGGCAAGTTCGGCATCTCGATCGACCTCAAAAAACCCGAGGGGATCGAGCTGTGCCTGCGGCTCGTCGAGACGATGGACGTCTTACTCGAGAACTTTCGCCCCGGCACGATGGAACGGCTGGGCCTCGGTTACGAAGCGGTCGCGGCCCGCAATCCGCGGATCATCTATTGCTCGATTTCCGGCTACGGACAGGACGGCCCCTCCCGCAATGAGCCGGCCATGGACCTCATCGTCCAAAGCTCGAGCGGCCTGATGAGCATCACAGGGACCGAGGACGGCGGGCCGGTCCGCTGTGGCTACTCCGTGGCCGACGTGAGCGCGGGCATGTTCGCCATCATGGGAATTTTGATGGCCCTGCGGTCGCGAGACAAAACGGGCCGCGGCCAATACATCGACGTCTCCATGTTCGACAGCATGATCTCGGGCATGACCAGCTGCTTCATGATCTACCTGGGATCGAACACGCTGCCGAAGCCGATGGGGTCGGCCTATCCCACGATCGTTCCCTACCGCGTCTTTTCCGGAAAAGATCGCGACTTTTCCATCGCGATCGGCAGCGAAAAACTGTGGACGGCGTTTTGCGCCGCCCTCCAGCGTCCGGATCTCGAACACCATCCGGATTACGCCACGAACCGCCTCCGGGTGAAGAACCGCGCCGCGATCGAAGGCCTGCTCTCCGACATGTTTCGCACGCGCCCGGCGGCCGAATGGCTGGCCATCCTCGGCAAGCAGGGCATCCCCTGCTCGCTCGTCCGCAACTTGCGCGAAGTGGTCGAGGATCCGCAAAGCGACTTCCGCGGCCTGTTCCCGACGGTGCAGAATTCGCCCGTCGGCCCACACCGAGTCACGGGAGCGCCGATCAAGTTCTCCCGCGGTAAGAAAGCCGCCAGCGCCGCCCAGTCACCGCGGACGGCCCCGATGCTCGGCGAGCACACCCGCGAGACTCTGACCGATCTATTGGGGCTCGACGCCGAGTCGATCGGCAAACTGGTCGAGAGCGGCGTCGTGTTTCAAGCCAAGGAGTCGCCCTCCGTCTAGCGCCCTCTCACGCCCGACCCGCGCCCTCCCGCGCATCGCGGCAGCTGGCCGCGCACGGGTGGCTGGGGTCGGCGCCTCCCCCAGTTCCGCGACGCACTCTCAGCCACCACGCAGCGCAAAAAAACGCGACCGAGCCGAAGCACGGTCGCGTTCTGTAGAGCTCTTCACCGTTCTTCGTTGAGCGCGATTTACTTCTCGCGACGTTCGCCACCAGTGTTGGCCGGACGCTCGGTCCCCTGCGGGCGTTGCGCACCACGGACCGTATTTCCGCGCGGCTGCGGCTGGGTCGGCTGCGGCTGAGTCTTGCCGCCGTCGCGATTCTCGACGCCACGATTCTCGGCGCCACGCTGTTCGCCGTTACGCATGTTGTTGTGGTCGCCGCGATAGAACGTCTGCACGCGCTGCTGAATCTGGGGATCGCGCAGCTCGGCGATGTCGCGGATCCGCGGAAAATCACGGACGCGATCGCGGCTGAAGTCGAGCACGAACGCGCGACGGCCGAAATCGAAATTGCCCGCGCCCCACGGCACAGCCACCAGGCCGTTGTCCGCTGCGATCACTGCGTATTCGAGGCAGCCACTATCGGTGAGCACGAAGTCTTTCACAGTCCCGAAGCTCGCGTTCCCCTGCAGCATCACGTTGGAGCCGATGAGCGTGCTCCCCTGCAGAAAGCGATTCTGATCACGGCCGGCGTCACGAGCGTCCGGAGCGCCCGTGCGATTCTGGCCGACCTGTCCGTTCGGAGCGACCTCTCCGGCCGGCGGCGCGGCGGGACGACCCGCCTGGCCGAACGCGCTCTGAGCCGTCGGGCAAGCGATACAAGCAAGCAAGGCGATGTCAAGAAGTTTGCGAGCGGAAACGATCATCGGGAAATCCTCTTTGGCAGTTGAATGAGGTTCGTTGAGTCAGGCGAATCAGTACCCAACCGAGGGCGGCACGAGCACAACCCACCGGACGCGAGCAATCCGACTGCGTGGGATCTCGGCAAGGCCCGCGAAAGCAATATCGCGTTTGAAAGCACTTCATGTGCCAAATCACAGCTCGAACGAAAGCGGCACGCCGGTCAATGTGCGCGCAGTGAAGTCAAAGTCCGCGGAGCGAAACTCGGGCGTTTCCGAAACGCCTCAATCTGAACTCATCACCTGTCGGCCGCCCGTGTGCGGCAAGCGGACGCCGCGGGCCGACTCGTCACAATCGGATCGCAGGTCCCCGCAATCGTTGCGACCTCAGCAACGGCCGAACGTCGGTTCGTGGCGCGGTCCAGATTCCCCGGCGTGCAGATCGGCCGCGCACCGACCGTCGGTGGGGAATGCCTCAGCTTGACGCTGTACATTGGAGCCAACTTCCCAAACGCCCTGTGCAACCGGGGTCGGAATTTGGTATTTTTGACGGGCGACGACAGGTTCCGGTCCGGATCCTTTGCGATCACGCGCTTGGTCGAATTCAGGCCGGAACAACGCTTTAGACCGGTCGAAGCTTCGAAACCCGGTCTCTCTTTCGCGAGTACCGTGTAATACCAGACCGATCCGGTCGAATTAACGACAGGCCGAGTAAGCGAGTGCGGGACTCGCGGTCTGCCCTGTCTGTTACCAAGTCATTCCTGCCGAGTGGGGAGAGCTGTATGCGATTGCGGGCCGTGTTCGCGGGTGTCGCGGTTGCGGGTGTCGCACTGGGATTCGCCGCACAAGGCGAGGCCTGCGCGGCCGACGCCCTGACGGCGGCCAAGCTGGGGCAAAAGATCGGCGACGTCGGCTTTGTCGACGCGGCCGGCAAGAAGATCACGCTCGACGAGCTCAAAGGGGCCAAGGCCACGGTCGTCGTCTTTTTGTCGTTCGAGTGCCCCGTCTCCACCAGCTATTCGCCCGTGCTCAGCGACATGAAGAAGCATTACGCCGACCGCGGCGTCTCCTTTGTGGGCGTCTGCGCAAGCGAGGCGGAAACTCCGGCCACCGTCGCCAAGCGGGCGACCGACTTTGCACTCGCCTTCCCCGTTTATTCCGACAGCCAGGGGCTCGCGGTCTCCGCCTTCAAGGCCGAGAAAACGCCCGAAGCCTTCCTGCTCGATCACAACCTCGTGCTCCGCTATCGAGGCCGCGTGGACGACGCGTTTGCAGCGCGGCTCAAGCGCAACCAGCAAATCAAATCGCACGACCTCGAAACTGCCCTCGATGAAATCCTCGCCGGCAAGGCCGTCAGCCGGCCCGTCGCCGAAGCCATCGGCTGCCTGATCGGAGCCGAAAAGCAGATCAAGAAGGACGGGGCCGTCACCTATTACCGGGACGTGGTGCCCATCCTGCAGGCCAACTGCCAGGAGTGCCACCGGCCCGGCGAGATCGGTCCGTTTTCGCTGATGAGCTTTAAAGAAGCGGTCAACTGGGCCGACGACATCAAGACCTACACCGAAACGCGGCAGATGCCCCCCTGGAAAATCACGGCCGGCCTGCCGTTCCACAACGAGCGCCGCCTGAGCGACAAGGATCTCACCACGCTCGCCAAGTGGGTCGAGGACGGCACTCCCGAGGGCAAAGCCGCCGACGCACCGCCGGCCCGCCAATTCGTCAGCGGCTGGCAACTGGGCGAACCGGACCTGATCGTCACGCCGACGAGCGAATTCGTCGTCGGCCCCGGCGGCCCCGATTTGTTCCGCGTCTTCGTGCTGCCGACTAATCTGCCCGAAGACAAGTTCGTCGTCGGCTATGAAGTCAAACCAGCCAACCCCCGCGTGGTCCACCACACGCTCAACTTTATCGACACCACGAAGGCCGGCCGAAAGCTCGAGGAAAAGGCCCAGGCCGGCGAGAGCAAAACGAAATCAGAACACGGCTGGGACCGCGGCCCCGGCTATTCGTCCGACATGGGCATTGGCTTCTTCCCGCAGGGCGGCATGGGAGGCTGGGCTCCCGGACAGCTCGCACGGCAGATGCCCCCCGGCTATGGCTTCCTCTTGCCCAAGCACTCGGACGTCGTCGTTCAGGTTCACTACCATCGCGACGGCCGCGTCGAGCACGACAAGCTGCAGATCGGCCTCTACTTCGCCAAGTCGACCGCCGGCATGAAGTCCTTCAAGGGCGGCGTCATTCCCGGCCGCTTCCTGGCGATCCCCGCGAACGATCCGAACTACAAAGTCTACGGCTCGACGACCGTGAACGAGGACTGCATCCTGCACAACATCACGCCGCACATGCACCTGGTCGGCAAGCAGATCAAAGTCACGATCAAGTTCCCCAACAAGCCGAAAGAAACGCTGCTCGAGATCGGCTCATGGGACTACAACTGGCAGGAGACCTACTTCCTCAAAGACCCGCTGAAGCTGCCGAAGGGCACCCAGCTCGACGTCGAAGCGATCTACGACAACAGCGCCAAGAATCCCAACAACCCCAACAACCCACCCAAGCTCGTGACCTTCGGCGAACAGACAACCAACGAAATGTGCTTTGTGTTCTTGGGCGCGACCTCCGAAGGCAAAGAACGCTCGCCATTCGGCAACCCCTTCGGCGGCGGCAACCGACGCGGGCGCCAGCGCGAAAAGGCCAAGGAAGCCGCCAAGAAGACCGCGGAGAAGCAGGCCAGCCGGTAACGGCTCGTCTCGCGAGCAAAACTCGAATTGAGTAACACGGTCGAGCGGACACCGCGCGGCCGTGTTTTTTTTGGGTAGGGCACTGCCGGGCATTGGGTGCCACTGACGGCTCGTCCGCCAGTGCTCTTCTCTGCACTGCGAAGAATGCCACTCGCGAAGCGGCCGGGACTTGAAACGGCTCCCCTCCCTTTTGCGATTTCTAAGCAGCAGATGGCGAATGTAAAATGCAGCGCGCGGAGTGGGGCGAACGCACGGACTCCGAGGTACGCCGGCTTCCCCCGTTCTTTTCTCAGATAGGACCTTGCGAGTTTGGGGCCGTAGCATGACGGACGATTCGTCGGACAATCCGGATCCCAGCCACCGGCGGCCGCGCCAAGCTCACGAAGTCTTTCACGAGCTATTACAGGACTTCAGAAGCGCATATGCCGAACTCCCCGGTGACGACACTGGGGCGGCGGTTGCTGTGTATCGGACCCAGAACGGCGGTGCCGGTGTAGTCCACCGTCCCAAAGTGGGGTTTTACACATTCGGTTGCAGCGGTCACTGCGGTGGTTGGGTCTCATTGGCCACGGGCGAAGAATTTCGTTTTCTCGGCTGGCGGTTGCGGAAGGAGGACCAGCGCGCCGAGAAATTTGGCGCGCTGGTCAGGAAGGCGGGCGCCTCATTGCCTTTGACCGTTGTCAGCGAATTAGGCATCGTGCGGCAAAGCACGCCGGAGTCCGCATGGCTTGCGTTGCTCCTGCTATCGCCGGAAGCCCGAGAACGAGGATTCGTCCTGCAAACCGAAAGTGCGACCTTTCTGACGGACTGCTTCCGAGCGTCAATTCACGCGATTGAATCGCGGAAGCTCCATGAACCCAACGTCGGCGTCGATTCTGGCGCGACGAACGCCCCCGGACGACACAGCGATTTTGGGTGGAACCCGTCTGTATACGCGGAGCTTTGGGCCACGCTTTCAGGTTTTCCGCTAAATCTCCCGGCGCCTGCGCCCCGTCAGGCGGTCTTGCCTGCGGCTATGAACCTCACCGCACCCAGCGAGCGATTTGACCAAAAACGCGCGCAGATAGAGGCGATCGGCGAGGCAGCCGATATCGCGTACACAGTGCTGCTCTCGCTTGGTTCTGCCCGCGACAGAAGGAACGAACGAGAATGCGCGCGAATCGTGGCGCAAATCACGGTTGAGTTACAACCGAGACTCCAAGCGGCGCTCAGAGCGGGCGAATTGTGGCTGATAGATTCCGCGCGCGACCGGTGCTGGTTCGCGTTACAAGACATTGCATTGGTCGCAACGTGGGCGCTCGGCGATGCACACATCATTGAGCTACCAACGGATGCAAACGTTGTCGATCTGGAAGCGAAGCTTTGCGCATCCTGGGCGCGCGACGGCTTTCCGCGACCGTGGCTGTACAACGGGAGCCCTTCCCTACGCAGCGATAACCACGGGATCGTGATGGCACGGGCGCTCGTCAGGGAGCTGATTCTTACTTCGATTTGCGCGGCGGACCACGCGATTCTCTGCAAAGGCAAAACGCCGGACGCACCCGCCAGCGAGTCGTTCGCGCACGTCACGCTCGACCAGGCCGCGGCGCTTGTAAACCGCAGCAAGAAGACCCTCGAAAGGCTAAAGAGGCGGAAGAGCAACCCGCTCCCGAATCCCGATATCGAGGGCGGGGGCGGCGTGCCTGACGAATGGAAGTGGGACACGCTCCGGCCGTGGCTCGAGGCCGAATTCAAAAGGCGCCTTCCGAAACTGCCCCCTTCACTCCGCGGCGGACGGTAACAGACAACCGCGGACATCCACCCGCATCCGTACCCCTCGCGTCTATCGTGTCTCGCGTCCCAGAACAGCAGGGGCGCGTCCCGGCGGCGCGGAAGGCTTCTCATCTTTCCTGGTGGGGTTCAACTCCCCAGCGCTCCAATAAAAAACGCCCAACGAATTACCGCTGGGCGCTGTGCCTTGGAAGGCTTCTCATCTCACAGGATCGTACTCCGGTCCCCGCTTTGCGGCAACCGTAATCCTTTCCCGAGCATCCGCTATGACGCCAAAGAGTCGTCTCGCGTTGCCTGTTTTAGGTTGTGGGGGATTAAATCGCACGTGCCTAGAACACCACTGGCGGACAAGCCGCCAGTGCCAGCCGGTCGCACGTCCGAGGGGGGAGTTAGCCGCAGATCCGCAAAAAGTCGATGTGGGACTGCCATTTGAGGATTCGTGGCTGGCCGCCGAAGAACGGGGCGACCCCCTGAATGAGGAATTGGGCCACGTCCTCCAGCCGCTCCGACCCCTGCTCGACGACCGCGATCACGTTGCTCTGCGTCTGGAGGTAGCCGACGAACTGGTCGCTCGACATCGGGATGTCCTGGTCGTGCGTCTCCTTTTGCACCAGCTTAAAACCGAACGGCCGGACCAGCTCGTCGGTCACACTCGCTTGCGATCGCGGCGGCGTGGGATAGCGGGCGAGGTACACGTCGCGGTGCCACTGGGCAAAGTCGTCCTCGCCGTGGAGTTGACCGAGAAAGCCGCTGTTGTAAATCACGAGCCACCCATCGTCCTGCAGGACGCGACGCGCCTCGCCGAGAAACGCATCCGGCGTGAACCAGTGAAATGCCAGCCCGACATTGATCAGGTCAAATGACCGATCCGCAAACGGCAGCGACTCGGCCTGCGCCTGCTGATAGACAATGCCGGGACCGCCCGTGGCCTGCCCCAGCATCTCCGGCGAGCTGTCGATCCCGACAACCCGGTCGGTCACCCGCGCGACGGCCCGCGTCGACAACCCGGTCCCGCAACCGACATCCAGGACCGCGAAGAACCGCGAACGACCGGTCACCTCACAAATCCGCCGCACGATCGCCGGATGCAAATCGGGCCTGCCGCGCGCATACCGCTCGGCCGCCGTTGCGTGAATGAAATAGTTTTTCGCCTCAGCCATGACGAGTGATTGTACGAGCGCCGGCCGGCCAGCGACCAAACAAAGGGGACGAGAGCCCTCTCTGAACCCCGAAGGGGTGTCACTCCTCTTGCCACCGTGCGCAAGCCGGTGGTCCCGGAACCCTCTTATGCGGCTTTGAAGCCCCCGAATGGGGGCGGCAGATCTTCAAAAACCTCTGTCGCCCCGCTGGGGCTTTGGCTGTGAGAAGGGCCACCGGTTTCCACGGGCTTACGCGGCTCGACTGAGCTCGCCGAAGTCCGCGTGGCTAGTCGAGTGCCGCCCCGCTCGGGGCTGAGGCCGATGCGCGTCGATCCCGCAAAACCTGATCTTGGACGAATCGGTCTTTTGTGGCTGAATAGAGATAGGCGACTGGCGGCTCAGCGATGTCGCTGCGCGCCGGGTTGCGCGTGGGACGGGACATAGCGGGACGGGATTGAATTGTCCGAGCCCCCCGTGTGAACGGGGGAGATGATCGATAGTCCCGGATTCGGCGCACATCCACCGGAGCACGGGACAGAAAGATTGGGACGGGATTGATTGGGACGCTCAGGTCGGTCTTCGACGCTGGGACGGGACAGGCCGATCTCCCTCGGGGGCGAATCGGTCAATCCTTTGCCGGTGGTGGGGATCCGCTTTCACTAAGGGGGGACCAAGGATCCCCGGCAACGCGGGACGGGACTCGACGGCGGGACGGGACACGTTGTTTCACCGGGCTTTTGCCGCGAAAACGTGAGCGGCCGGTTCCGTAGGGCGAGCTGCCAGCTTGCCCGCTTCGTTGCCGGTGAAAGGATCCCCGGCGGGAACGAGAAAAGGATCCCCGCCGGTGATGGGGATCCGTTTTCACTAAGGGCGGACAAGGATCCCCGGCAGCCGGGACGGGACTTGGGAACGGGACGGGACGGGACGGGACACGTTGTTTCATCGGGAAATGCCGGAAAAAATTGGCCGTCACCCCTGGCCACACCCAGCGTTCTCGGCGCGTTGAGCGAAAGGCTCCCCCTCACCCCCCGGCCCCTCTCGCGCAGCGGGGGAGAGGGGAGAAGGCGAATCAGATCGAAGACCACTGGCGGGCGAGGCACGAGTGCCACCCGATTCACACCCGCTGGCGGGCGAGCCGCCAGTGCCACCCGCCGCGCAATCTAGCGTGCCATCGAATCCCGGTCTGGCCGCTCCGGGTCCAGGGGCATTGCCCCTGGGGGCCCGCGTCTGGGGCGCGGTGGCCGGTTGCGGACTTGGGCTATGCCCCAGTAGCCGCCGATGAGGTGGGGGAACTTGCCGGGGGTCACGTGGTAATGCCAGCCGCGGACTTCGTCGTGGTGCACGTTGAAAGCGTTGAGCGGGTTCTTGGTTGAATCCTTGGCCAGCTCGCCGGCCGACTCGTAGGGGCCGTAGATCGGAAAGCCGTCGAAGGCGAAGCCGATCACGGGCGAGTGGGCCGCGCCGTCGTCAGTCCACGGCGACTTCACGCACGCCGGGTACTTGTGATAGTGGTACTCGAAGCCGGGACTCGGGTGGCCGCAGCAGCGATCGAGCCGCCAGATCGCTTCGACCGAGTCGGCGTCAAACGGGTTGAAGAAGATCACGCCGTTCGTGGCGACGCCGATCGGCCCGCCGGGGAGGGCCCGGTTTTCGTTGTGCGGGTCGATGGCGACGTGGTTCGGATTGACCTGCGGCTCCAGCGGAATTCGCCAGACCTGCCGCTGCTCCTGGATGTAGTTGGGATTGCCGTCGAGGGCCCTCCAGCGATCGGGAAAGACGGCCGTCGGATGGTTCGGCAAGTTGTGCGACCGCACGATCAATTCGGTCTTGGTGAACTCGAGCGTGACGTTGTCCGGCACCAGGCGGTCTTTGGTGACGAGCTTGCCCTCCAGGTCGAGCCAGCCCTTCCGCAGCCAGGCCTGCATGTTGTCGGCAAACGGCGCCTCGAAACGATCGGTGCGGTAATAGAGCCGGTCGGCGTTGGAGAAATCGAAATGGGTCGGCGGCGCGGCTGACCGGCTGTGGGCTGCGTGCTCGCCGTCGGTCCCGCGCGGATCGTAGTACCAGCGGCCTCCCAGCGGAATCAGCGAGTCGGCCGTTGGCTCGGGACGCAGCGACTCGCTCTTGGCCTTCGATTCGTTCTTTGCCTTCATGCGGGCGACGTAATCGTCCGGATCGGGAATGCGGACCAGCTCGAATTCGTTGATCCAGAACTCAGCCTGCTTCGACTTGCCGCTGCCGTGCCCGAAGCCGGCCGTCAGCTCGAGCGTATCGACCTCGGGAAACGGCGTGCGAAAGACCAGCTCGTAACTTTGCCACGTTCCCGCGCCGAGCCGCGCGTTGGTTTGCGAATCGCGAAAGTCTTCCCGTTCCTTTTCAACCTGGGGATAAATCCACTTCTTGATCGAGTCGAGCGAATTGGTGCCGCCGTCTCGAAAGAATTCGACCTTGAGATACAGATCGTCGCGCTGGACGTGAAAGCCGTCCTGCGCCAGGCCACGGATGCGAAAGCGGTACCAGCGGCCGCCGGTGGCGGAGATATTCGTCACCGTCTCCCGCACCGAGCCGGAGCGCAGATGTCCTTTCGCGCCATCCGCGCTCGAGAGGAATCGCACTCCGCGTCCGGCCTGCTCGGAGTGCGCGTCGGGGAAGGCACCGTAGACCGCGTCGCCTTCGACGGTGAAGCTCTTCGACGCCGAGCCTTTCTCGTCGAACCGCGGATGGGCGTTGATTGCCCGGTCGTGCATCGGTGCCGCCAGGGCAGATGGCAGCAGGATGCACGCCGAGACAATCAACGACAAGGCAATCAACGACAAGGAGAACGCCCGCACGATCACCGTTTCACTCCGGAAGTCGAAACCACAATTCGGCGCCGGCATCCCTCACGGCAAAGCGTCAACCTCGGGTGGCTGGGGTCGAGCCGCCAGGCGAGCCCCCAGTCTTTGTCCAACCTGGGGGCGGCGAGGACGCCGACCCCAGCCACCCGGACGTTGAGCGGTCGACGGAGCGCGAGTCCTGTGAGGCGATCTTACTCTGGTGCCGGACGGTCGGGCCGTTGGGGACGATTCGAGTCGCCGTCCTGCGGTCCGCCACCCGGGCCGCCATCGCCACCCGGGCCGCCGGAGCCACCAGGTCCGCCCGGACCGCCACCCGCGCCGCCGCGGCCGCCCCGAGCGCCGCGTGGCGCATGTCGGATAAAGTCCTTTGCGAACTTGGTCAACTCGGCTCGGCTGAGCTTGCCGTCGCCGTCGGCATCGAAGGACATCGCGTGCGCGACGAGTCCGTCCACGGTCGGCGGTCCGCCTTGGCGTCCGCCGCGACCGCGACGACCACCCTGCCCCCCATTACCGGGTCCACCGCCACCCGGGCCACCCGGCCCACCTGCGCCGTCCGGACCGCCGGGGCCGGCACCGCCCGGGCCGCCGCGATCTTCTCCTGGCCCGCCGCCGGGACCATCCGGTGGTCCGCCCGGTCCGCCTTCGGCCTGCGGGCCGCGCCCGAATTGTCCGCCGCGACGACCGCCTCCCGGACCGCCGGGTCCGCCCTGGGGATGCAATTCGTCCTCGGTCAGCTTGCCGTCACCGTTCTTGTCGAGCTTCTTGAGCGCGGCCGGTGCATTGGCGATTTCTTCGGCCGAAAGCTCGCCGTCGTGATTCGTATCCAAAACTTCCATCAGCGGATTGCGGGGCGGGCCACGACGGCGTCCTCCTCCCCCCTCATCGGGCGGACCCTGACGCTCGTTGTCGTCACCGCCTCGCGGCGGGCCCTCCGGCGGCTGCGCGACGACGGCCGCCGCGCCCAAAACACAGAGCACACCGACCAACCAAAACGTGCGACGCATGAAGTTTCTCCGAAAGCGTGCGTCCGCGGGGACGTGGCACGAAGCTCACTTTCCCGCGGCAACGCAATAGAGGGCCAGGTTCGACCGCAAAAACAACTCGTTGTTACTGATTGCCGGCGTGGCGTTGAAGTCGGTGTCGTCGGCAGGAAACCGGTTCTGAGCGACGATCTTGAAATCGGGCTTTGCCGGCAGCACCAGCGTGCCGTCCCAGCGAGTCACCGCCAGGATTTTGTCGCCGGCCAAAACGGGCGACGCATAAACGGGGCGCCCCCCCGTCTGCAATCCGGGCACCCGCTGCCGATACTTCACCTCGCCGGAGTTGGCATCCAGGCACCAGGCGAGCCCCCGGTCGTCGACCCAATACAAATGACTGTCGTAGAGCAAGGGCGTCGAGACGTAGGAACTGTTGCGGCTCGTCCAGAGGACGTTCGACGCGGTGACGTCTCCCTTCCCTCCCGCGCGAATGGCACAACTTCCCGACGAACGCACGCCGCCGAAGACGAAGACCCGGTCACCATCAACGACGGGACTCGGACAGATGTTGCCGATCAGCTGCGTCTCGACGCGCCAGCGAAGCTTGCCACGATTCGGATCGAGGCCCCACACCTCGCCGGGTACGGCAAGCACCAGGTCGCTCTTGCCTCCCTTGGTGACGAGGGCCGGCGTGTCGTAGGCCAGTTCGAGCAGCTTGGCCTCGCTCTTCCAGAGCTGCTTGCCCGTCCGCTTATCGAACGCGCGGAGCGAATTGCTCTCTTCGGAGGCGTTCACGATCAAGACGTCGTCGCACAGGATCAGGCTGGCGGCCGAGCCCCAGCGGCGATCGCTCGACTCCTTACCGACGTGGGCGCTCCACAGCTTCTTGCCCTCCAGGTCGAAGGCGAACACGCCTGACTTGCCGAAAAAGACATAGACGCGTTCGCCGTCGCTCGTCGGCGTGTTGCTGGCGTAGCCGTGCTCCGTGAGGTAGCCGTTGAAGTCGTCCTCAGGCGAACCGCCGTCGATCGTGCGGGTCCACTGGATTTGCCCCGTCTGACGATCGACACAGACCAGGTGCCGCCGCAACCCGCCGACACGCCCTGCTCCACGCTCACCCGTGCCGTAGCCGGAGTAGCACGTGACCAAGACGCGCGAACCGACGACGATCGGGCTGGACGACCCAAATCCTGGCAGCTTGGCCTTCCAGCGCAGGTTCTCCGATTCGCTCCAGGTCGTCGGCAAGTGAGCGTCGCTGATTCCCGAGCCGTTGGGACCGCGAAACCGCAGCCAGTCGTCGCCGCGAACCGCGCCAATCCCCGGAAACAGGGCAATCGACGCCAGCGCCGCCCAGCCGGCCAACCCTGCGGCACCTACCGTCGTTCGGCTATGATTAACGGGATTCATCATTGTCCGCAGTCTGTTGTGCGTGGCGATCGATTCAAGGGAAGTAACGGAAACAGGTCGACCGCGTCCACGCGCCGCGACGAAGTGTGTGCCGATTCCGGCGAAAAAGAACGCCGGGTGTCGCTTTTCGTCGGGGGATGTGGAGAACGGCGGTCGTTTCTCGTTAAAGAACAGGTGAGTGATGACGGGCAGACCCTCGGCGCCGGCTGACGAGCAAGCGCTCGTGCTCCGCCTGCGAGAGGGCGACCCCGAGGCGTTGGCCGAGCTGTTCAGCCTGCATCGAGAGCGGATTTGGCGAATGATCCGTTTCCGCATGGACCGCCGGCTGGTCGCCCGAATTGACCCCGACGACGTTTTGCAGGAATCGTTTCTCGCCGCCCGGGCGCGGATCGACAACTTTCTGGCCGAACCGCACGGCTCGTTTTTCGTCTGGCTGCGGCTGATCGCCTTGCAAACGTTGTTCGACCAGCATCGCCACCATATCGGGGCCGAGATGCGAAATGCGGGACGGGATGTGCAGCTAGGCGATCGGCCCGACTCGGCCAACACGTCGCTGTGCCTGGCCGCTCAACTGGCCGGAACGATCACTTCTCCCAGCGAAGCGGTCGCCGGACTCGAAATGATGCAACGGCTGGAGCAGGCGATCCGCACGATGGCCGCCCTCGATCAGGAAATCATCGCCATGCGACACTTCGAGGATCTGACCAACCTCGAGTCGGCCGAGGCCCTGGGCATCAGCCCAACGGCGGCCAGCAACCGCTACGTGCGGGCCATCGCGCGGCTCAAGGAAATCCTCACGTCGTTCGGCGAGTCCAACTTCGGCATTCCGGGCAAAAAGTCGTCTTAGGTCCGAGCATGCTCGCCCCTCAACCCGACAGCAATCCGCTCGAAGCGCTCGCCGCCGACTTCATGGAACGCCAGCGGCGGGGCGAAATGCCATCCGTCGAAGAGTACGCGGCCGATCACCCCGAGCTGGCCGACGAAATCCGCGATTTGTTTCCGACGATCGCCGCGCTCGAGAAAGTGCGGGCGGGCCAGGAAAGCGAAGACTCGCGACGACCGCCCGGCGCGACGCGGCTACAACGCCTGGGCGACTTCCGCATCCTGCGAGAGATCGGCCGCGGCGGCATGGGCATCGTCTACGAGGCCATGCAGGAGTCGCTTGGCCGTCGCGTGGCGGTGAAAGTGCTGGCTCGTCACTCGCGGCTCGACGATTCGCACCGCCGGCGATTCCTCCGCGAAGCGCGGACGGCCGGCCGCCTGCACCATACGAACATCGTGCCGATTCTGGGCGTCGGCGAGCAGGACGGCCTCGACTATTTTGTGATGCAATATATCGAGGGGGTTGGGCTCGACTCGGTCATCGGCCGGCTCCGGAGAACGAGCGGCACGAATCCGGAGTCGCTGCGGCTCTCGTCGTATTGGCAAGCAGGCGATACCGACGGCAGAATCTCGGCACCGACGCAGCGAGTCGAATCCGTCGCCAAAGCCGCGTCCGGCAATGGTGTCGCAAACAGAGCGGCAACCAGCGCGGACTTCAGTCTCTCTGACGACGCCGTGCCGCCGACCCCGGGCTCGCAGCCGCAGTTGGCTGACAACGCGCCGCCGGCCGTCGGCTCGGGGAGTGGTTCCCGGCTCGCCGGGACGCAGCCGTTGCGGCAAATCTGTCGCACGTATTGGCAGGACGTGGCCTTTGTCGGCCTGCAGGTGGCGCAGGCCCTCGAATATGCGCACAGCCAAGGAACGTTGCATCGCGACGTGAAGCCAGGCAATTTGTTGCTCGACGCCCAGGGCACCACTTGGGTGGCCGACTTCGGACTGGCCAAAGCCACCGATCAGGATGTCGTCAGCCGCACGGGGGACGTGCTGGGCACCCTGCTCTACATGGCTCCGGAACAGTGGCGGGGAACGGCCGACGCCCGCAGCGACATCTACAGCTTGGGCGTGACGCTCTACGAGTTGGCGACGCTGCGCGTGCCGCTGCAAGTTCACGACCGGGTGAAGTCGCTGGGCCGCGTGACCCCGACCTCGGCCATCACGGCTCCGCGAAAACTCTGTCCGTCGCTGCCGGTCGACCTGGAAACGATCGTGATGAAGGCGATGGCCGAAGAGCCTGCACATCGCTATCAAACGGCCGGCGAACTGGCGAGCGATCTCGCCCGCTTCCTGCAGGACCAACCGATTTCCGTCAGCCGGCCCAGCGTGTGGGAACGCTGGCGGCGCTGGCGGCGGCGGAACCCGGCCGCTGCCTACTTTTCGACGGCGGCCGCTGCATTGCTGATCCTCGTCGTGGTTGTGACGTCGGTCGCCTACGTGAAGACGCGAGTGGCGCTCGCCGATGCCTCGCAAGCCAACGAGGCGCGGGGCCAGGCGCTCGCCAACGAAAAGCTCGAGCGCGAGCGGGCCGAGTCGATGCTCACGACGTCGCTGGCGGCCCTCGACAATGTTTTCGATCGGCTTGTTCCGGATCAACGCGACCAGGGGCGTGCCCTGACTGTCGCCGGCCAGGACCAGCCCACGCCGACGGCCGCCGCATCTCGGGAATCGGCCGCGCTGCTCGAAGAGCTGCTCAAAGTCTACGACCAGCTCGCGGCGGGGCAGACGACGCAGGCGCGGCTCGGCGTCGAATCGGCGCGAGCCAATCGGCGGATCGGCGACATCTACACGCGGCTGGGTGACCTTCCCCGCGCCGGCACGGCCTATCAACAGTCAATCGACAAGTACCAGGCGCTCGCGGCCGGCGGGACCGATCCCACACTCCAGCTCGAAATCGCGCGGTTGCACAACGATCTCGGCGCGATCTACGACCGCCAACGACTCAGGGAGAAGTCTCGGAGCGAGTTCACGCTGGCCCTCTCAATTCTCCAGCCGCAACTGGCCAGCCCGTCCTCGGCGGCCGAACGATTCGAGGCGGCACGGACACACTTCCTGCTGGGCCGCGGGTCCGACCCGCAAGGCGAACCGGAACCGCCCAAGGGCGGACCGCATCACCATCCCGGTGACGGTCCGCCGCACCATCCTGGTGACGATGGACCGCCCGGTGAGCATCATCGCCCGCCACCCGGCGAACCTGGCGACGGTCCGCACGGCGATGGCCCTCCGGATCACGGGCCACCTGGTGATGGAATGCGCGGTGACGGACCACCTGATGACAGGCCGCCGGGCGACTGGGACGGCGGACCACCGCCGGATGATGGTCCGCGTCGCCGTCCGGGGCGCCGTCCGCCGCCGCGTGTCGGACGTCCGGACGCTCCCCCCGATGACGATCCTGGTCCGCCACCCGAGGAACGAGGCGACGGCCCGGACCGACCTCACAACCGACATCACGATGCACCACCGCCGCCGCGCAAGGCCGACGCGAAGGAACTCGGCTTGGCCATCGGTTTGCTCGATCCGCTCATCAAGAGCGATCCGCGGAATCCGGCGTATCGTTACCTGCTTGCCCAGTGTTACCGGGAGCAGGCCGATCCTCGCGCCGCCTCGTCGAGCGAAGTCGACAAGGCGGAGCAGTTGCTCACCGCCCTCGTCAAAGAGCATCCGGATGTGGCCGATTACCACTTCGCGCTGGCCGACACGTACGCGATGTCGGATATTCGCTCGCTGTCCCCCAAAGATTTTCCGCACGCCGAGAAGAACCTGCGGGCGGCGCTCGACCAAAGCACCGCGCTCGTCGATCGCAATCCCTACGCGACCGACTATGCCGCGCTGCACGTGCACATTCTCCACAAGTTGGCGGGCATCTTGCGGCAAAGCCCTCCCGAGCGTGCCGGCTCACCAACCACCGTCGACGAGATCGGCCGACTTTACCAGGAAGCCGTTCGTCGACAGGCGAGCCTCGTGCAGCGATTCCCCGGCAACCTCGGTTACCTGTTCTGGCTTGGGAAAATCCGCATGTCGCTCGGTGAGTTCTGGCTCGAACGCCACAATCCGCAGGAAGCCCGCAAAGTCTTCGAGACGGCCATCGCCGATGTCACCCCGGCCTACACGGGCAAAATCGCGACAGGTCTGCTCGGCGACGTGTTGCGGAGTCTCTACGATCGGCTGGGCGAATCGCTCCAGGATCTGGGCGATGAACCCGGATCCCGCACAGCCCACGAAAAAGCCCGAAAGATCGGCCCGCCCGGTCACGGCCCTGGCGAGGGACCCGGTCCTGGCGGCGACCATTTTGGGCCGCCTGGCCACCGTCGTGGACCGCCTCCCCCGCCCAACGGCGAAGGATGACTGCGACGGATGACGTCCGAGCCATAACACACCGCACGCGGTCGCTACGGATGCCGGGCGCGGGCCGGGTCGCCCATGACGTGCGCTCGAATGATCTCGATCTTAAAGCTGCGCAGGAGTGGACCCGGAAGCATTTTGTCAGCGTTCACGATCGTCCCATCCGGTCCGACTAGCAAATAGCTCGGGAAGGAGTTGACGCCGCACTCGTGAAGGTAAGCATTCAACGTGCGGCCGTCCGCCTGGTCGATGGCGATCGGCACGGCCATCGAGGAGGACTCGACATATTTGCGAATCGCGTCCGGCTCGACCGAATTGTCGTGCACGCCGATCACCGTCAACCCGTGGTCCTTGTAGAGTTCGTAGGCGAGTCGCACCGACGGATAGTCTTGGTGACAGAAGTGGCACCACGTCGTCCAAAAATCGAGCAACACATATCGGCCGCGGAAATCGGAAAGTTTTCCGATGCCCTGCGGCACGTTGAGCCATAACCGGCAATCGAGCTCCGGAGCCAGCCCGGCGTGGATCGAGCTATGGGTGTGACCGCCAGTCGAACCCTTGGCTTCCCAGTCGCGCCACTCTTTGGCGACCTCGTCCAACTGCCGCTCGTAAGGCTCGGACTCGAGCTTGAGCGTGATGTTCGTGAGGCTCTCCGGCCGGTCGAGATGGACTTCCGTCCGCGCCCCGAGCGGCTCGTAAGCATGAAAGGCGACGACTGGATGGACGTAGACCCGTTTGCCATGCTCGCCCGTCGGCATCACCGACGGTTGCAACTCGAAGCGGCCCTGCGCGTCCGTCAGCGTGGGATTTTCCCAGCGGAGCTGAGGACCGCGGAACCGCACGACTGTGTGGGAGGCCGGACGCCCGTCGGGCCCGACCACGCGCCCGCTCACTTTCGGCGTGGGATGCAAGCGGATGTTGCGGACACTGGCCGGCCCCGGAGCCTTGATCGAAACCTGGATCCATTGAGGGTCGCAGGTGAAATTGTCCTTGTAGCACGTGACCCGCGCCAGCCCGGTCGCCAGTTGCAGCGAGTACGTGCCGTTCTTGTCGGTCCTCTTGGAATCGGCGTAGACCCACTGCAACGCGTTCTTGCCGGCTGCGTCGGGAGCGCTCGTCCCCAGCACTTCGCCCACCACAACCTCGTCGGCCACCGGTTTGCCGGAAGGGTCTTCGAGCACGCGGCCTTGCGCCATGACCTTGCGATGCATCTTGAAGGTGTACGTGTCATTCGTTCCCGGCCCGATCGCAAAGCTCTCGTGGTGCGCGTCGGCCGTCACTCGAGGCACGATCAAGTAGTCTTCGTGCGTCAGCGTCAGCAAGCTGTAGTTGCCCGGTTCGACGGTCAGGCGGGCGACACCCTCTTTGTCGAACGCCAGCGCGAAGTCGATGTACGTGGAGGGTCGGCCGAACGGCACACGATCGAGCCGCAGCCTCGGCGGGGCGGTTGGAGAAATCTGGTCCGACGGCTCGAGCCGCAGGGTGAGCTTCACCCCCGGACGCAGGACCGCGTCGACTTTGGTTTGGGGCTTCACGATCACGCCGCTCAGTTGCGCTTGCACGAAGTCGGGATGTTCGACGACGAACGCCAGCGAGGCGTGTTGCGGCAACGCCGGCAGTTCCACGCGCCCGGCTTGATCGCTGGCGGGAACGTCCAGGTTGAACCGGGAATCCTCGAACCGTCGCGATTCAAAGAAGAACGAGCCGTTCGCATCTTGCTGCTCGACCGAAACGACGCGGGCGCCGGAGACCGGCTTGCCGTCGGGAGTGCGCACCAGCACCGCCAGCGTGCCGGGCCGGCTCAGCGAGATGTCCGTTGCGGTCAGATCGCCGTCTTGCAACTTCACGAGGCGATAAGCCCGCGCGAACCCGGGAGCCAGCACCGCGACGACGTACGCCCGCACGTCCAGGTTCGCGAAGCCGTAGGCCCCATCCGCGCCGGTATTGACGGTTCCCCGCCCCGTTTCCGGCTGGCCGCTGGCGTCCCGCGCGAACAGGCAAACTTCGGCCCCCGCCACCGCTTTGCCATCGCTGTTCAGCACCCGGCCGGCCACTCGCCGCGTCGCTTGAGAGCTGTGGCCGCCGGCCCGTTGCCCCTGGGCGGCACACGGCCGCGAAAGGGCAAAAACCGTCAGAACAAGACCGATGCCGGCAACCAGCGCGATGCGGAGCGTCTGCATGAAATGCGCCTTTCGCAAGGGACCGTCTCTGCCACGGCCGTCGGTCGAAATCCTGCCCCAAATGGAGTTCCGAGACAAGAATTTTCGTCTACGAGACGCCCCGCCGGTGGCGTAAAAGCGAAACTCCTCCCGAGAGCCCCCGCAGAACGCTGCAGTGGCCGCTCGTGAATCTGGATTCGCCTCGCCGGGTGAACGATAATCGCCCGAGCGCTTTGCCTGTCGCGCCCGCCTTCAACCTGTCTTCGACTGCGGAACCCCAGTTCGACTGTTCCCCTTCAACCGTCCCCTGTTGATCGTTCTCAAGGACCGCAGTTTGACCAAACGTTCCCGCAAAGCGCCGCGCGTCGTCTCGCCGCCAGCCGTCGCCGAGCCTGTCCAAATTCCGGAAACTCAGGACGAAGTCTCGGCCCCCTGGACGCGGCGTTGGCCCGGGTGGCTGACCCTGTGGGCCGGTTGGCTCGTGCCGCAATTGGTGCTCTTGGGCCCCGCCTTGATCGGTCGCACCGTCGATCTGCCGGTCGACCTGCTGACCACTCCCCATACGTACCTTCCCAATCCGTCCGAGTACGCGGGCGTTCTGCGGCACGGCCGCGAGCTGTTCGACATGGTTTTGCTCTATCCGGAGGCGCGCGAATTCTCCGCGAAGGAACTGCGGGCCGGGCGCTTGCCCCTGTGGCAGCCCGCGAACTTTGCGGGAGCGCCCTTTGCGTTTTGGCCCAAATACTCGCCGTTCGAGCTGCTTTACTACGCGGCGCCATACCCGGTTACGCTGGCCTGGATGGCCATCGTGCAGGCGATCACGGTCGGACTGGGAATGTGGCTCTTGCTCTCGCGCTCGTTTCGGCTCGGTTACTGGCCCGCGGCCCTGGCGAGCTGGTGCGCGCCGCTGACTGGCTACGTGACGGTCTGGCACGGATCACTCCCTTTGGGGCCCGTGCTCTGGTTGCCCTGGTCGCTCTGGGCCGTACACAGCGCCGTGAAAAATCCTGCCGGACTGGGCGGATTGTGGGTGGCCCTGATCACAGGACTGATGTTGCTCACCGGCCATCCGGGCGTCGGCGGCCTCGTGCTGCTGACAACCGGGCTCTATTTCGTGTGGCTGCTGGCCGACGATTTCTTCTTTGGAGACCTTCCCGTCCGTCGACAGTGGCGACTCGCCGCATGGCGCGTGGCGGTTGTCGCCGCGGGTTGGTTGATCGGCTTCCTGATCGGCACACCATATCTGCTCCCGCTCTTGGAATACGGCCGCACCGGCTATCGGATAAACGTCCGCTCGAGCGGGTACGAGGAGCGGCCGCCGGAAGGCCTAGAGGGAATCCCCGCCATCCTCTGGCCAGACGTCAATGGCGACGAAACCCATGCAACGACGACGCGGATCACAGGCCGATCAAGCTTGATCGAGGGAGCATCCGCGGGATACGCGGGCCTGCTGGCCGCGCTGTGGCTGGCGCCGCTCGCCTGGCGTCATCGACGGCTGCGATCGCTGACGGTCTTCCTCGCGCTTTTGACTCTTGTGTCCTTGGGCTGGACGCTCAACGTGCCGGGCATCATCCATCTGCTGCGCGCCGGATGGATGCGCCCGCTGGCGTCTTTGTCGTTCAACCGCTGGGTCTTTGCCGCGGGCGACGCCATCTTAATCCTCGCCGCCATCGGGCTCGATTCGTTGCTCGCCAGCGTGCCGGAGTTTCGATGGAGGTGGCGCTTCCCCCCGCTGCTCTGCGCCTGCTTTGGTTGTTGGTGCCTTTATCGATTCGTCACTCTGTCGCCCGCGCACACGCGGCAAGGATTCGCGACCGTCTTTTTGTTGGGGGCCGCCATGGCCTTGGCGGGGATCGCCGGCTGGGCAACCACGTTTTCCCGCCGACCGCGTATCGGCTGGCTGCGGATCGGCCTGATCGGACTGCTCCCTCTGGAGCTGTTTTGGTTCGCCTGGACCGAGCGGCGGCAAGCCGACATCTCGCTCAATTTTCCGCCCATTGCCGTGCTCGACAAACTGACCACGCTGCCGCCGGGACGTACTTGGGGCATCGCCTCCTTCGAGCCGAATCTCAATCAGACCTTGGGCCTGGAGGACATTCGTGGCTACGACGGCGTCGACCCGGGAAATTTTATCAGCCTGTTCGAGCTGGCCGTGGATCGGAAACGGACGATGTTTTTCTTTTACGCGCGGACGCAAGTCGCGATTCCCGCCGCCGCGTACACCGATCAGGGATTGCGGCTGCATCCCGTGTCCGACCTGCTCAACGTGCGGTACCTGATCTATCGCAGCCGCCCGCCCGTGTCGCTGCCGGTCGTGCTGCACGAGGACGACTATTGGATTGCGGAAAACGTGCGGGCGCTCCCCCGGGCTTACGTGCCGCGTTCGGTCCGTGTCGTCCGGGACGACCACGAAGCACTTACCCAGATGGCTTCATATGACTTCGATCCCCGCCAGACCGCCTTCGTGTCCGATGATTTGCGGCTGCCTCCTAACATGCAGGGACAGGCGAGCGTCCAATACCCGAGCCCGTCGCGGGCCGAGATCGACGCGTCGATGCAAACCGACGGGCTGGTGCTCGTCTCCGACCTGTGGGATGGCGGCTGGCGCGCGGAACTCGACGGCGCGGAGTGTCCGATTTACCGCGTCGACACCGCGCTCCGCGGATTCCACGTGCCGGCGGGGAAACATCGCATCGTCTGCACGTACGAACCGCTCAGTGTGTGGGCCGGCTTTCGGGCGGCGGCCGGCGGACTCTTGCTGCTCGTCCTGTGGGCGGTTTGGAAGCGCCGCACGAGCATTCAGAATCGCTTCGCGCGATTCGGTCGTGCCCGAGCACAGAATGCGTGAACGGCCGTCACTCGATCAGGAATCGCCGTCGACGCCGACGACCGGGCTGCGTCGCTCCATCAAAATTGTGTCCCGCCAAACGCCGCGGAGCCTGCCGATGCGCTCGCGTCGCCCGATCTCGCGGAAACCGCAGGCTCGTTGCAGCCGGAGGCTGGCGTCATTTTCGGCGAACGTGGCCCCCTGCAGCGTCCAAATGCCGCGCCGTTCCGACTCGGCAATCGCGGCCAGCAACAGTTCGCGACCAATGCGTTGGCCGCGATGATCGGCCGCAACATACACACTGACTTCCGCGACGCCGGCATAGCAAACACGCCGCGACGCGGGGCAGAGCGCAGACCAGCCGACGATCCGAGCGTCCAGCCGCGCCACGAGGCGCGCGAACGGATAATGGGCGGCATCCCATTCGTCCCAAGTCGGCGGATCGACCTCGAACGTCGCCTGGCCGGAGGCAATGCCGTCGACATAAATCGCCCGCACCAACTCCCAATCGGCCGGCGCCATCTCGGCGATCTCGAGGCTGGCAGAATGTTCCCGCACTCGATCTCTCACACGTCAGAGGGAGCCTCGTCCGCCCGCGATCCGTCAGAACTGCATATAGAGAACGGGGGGCGGTTCCTGCTGAAAGGCCCACTGAACGAAGAACATCCCGGCCACGAACGCGCATTGGGCACAGAGAATCGTGGAGAGCAATCCGTTCCGCTCTCCCAGCCACCGACCCGCTCGCTCGAAAAACGAGCCCGCGGCGTCCGATTTCCAAAGCGCCGTCAACAGCACGGCCGCCGCGACGAGCACGAGCGCCGGTCCCTGCCACGAATACCTCGAGACGGCCGCGGGCAGATTCGCGAGACACGTGCCGAGCGCGCTGAGAATGCTCAGGGCATGATCGACGTCGTTGGCAAAAAAGAGCTGGCAGACGCAGACGTAATGCAGCGTGATGACGATCGCGACCAGCCGCACCGTCTTGTTTTTAAGGTAGGCGCGCAGTCGTTGATGGCCGATGGTTGCCCGCAGGACGTCGCCGTACGCCCGCGTCGCCGCCGCTCCCAGGCCGTTGAGCACGCCGAACATCACAAAGGCGTCAGTCGTGCCGTGCCAGACGCCGGCGACGAACAGCGCAAAGAACAAGAGCGCGTAACTCCACGAGCGGGCTCCCCGCGGGAAGGCGGTGGCCGCCGCCTTATAGCTCGACATGAAGACGTAATCGCGAATCCAGTGCGTCAGCGTGATGTGCCAGCGGTCCCAAAAGTCCAAAACGTTGCGGGAGAGCCACGGCCGGTTGAAATTCTCCGGCAGCCGAAAGCCGAGCAGCCCGCCGGCGCCGATCACGATGTCCGTATACCCCGAAAAATTGAAATACAGGTAGACGGGATAGGCGTAAAAGGCGATCAGCACGGACCCCAACGTCGGCGTCGTCCACAATCCGCCATAACTTTTGAGGGCCGTTTCGACGTAAGCCCCTAACAGGCCCACCTTGATCATTCCGGTCAGGATGCGGATCCAGTAAAGCAGGCTTTCGCGAGTCTCGCTCGGCTGCAGATCCATCTCCTCCCAGTATTTCAGGAAGTCGTTATAGCGCTGAATCGGGCCGGCCGTGATCGTGAAAAATGAAAGCTGGTAATTGAGATAGCGCCACAGATTGAACGGCGCCAATTGCCCCTGCCACTGGTCGATCAGCATGTGGATGAATTTGAAGGTCATGTAGGACAGGCCGACCAGCTCGGCCTTGTGCAGCCGCATGTCCAAGGCGAGCGGGAAGGGAATGAAGGCGGCCAACAACGTGTATCGCTTGACGTAGAGGTAGAGCAAGAGCACCAGCGAGACCGCCGCCGTCACAATCCAGCCGCGACTTTGCGCCCGCACGAGTGCCAGGGCGCCGTAGGTTATCCCCAGGAAGAAGACAAACCAGATCCAACTGCGGAGGTCCGGCACGAGCGGGATGAGGAACATCAGGCTCACGCAGGCCAGCACGATTTGGCGCAAGCGTTTGCCGGGCGCCACGTGAAAGATGATCACCGCCGCGCCGCAAAAGAACAGGAAACCCAGGGAGCAGACCGCCATTGCGCGTTCTCAACCGGCTTGAAGTTTGCTTTCGATCAGCCGGACAAAGGAGCCGATATTCTGATCAGGCTCTTTCAATCGCGACATTTCCGCGGTCGCGAACTTGATGCCCAAAGCACGCTCGATAGCGATCAAGAGGTCGATGTGCGTCACCGAGTCCCAGCCCTCGACGTCGGCCGCAGTCATGTCGTCCCGCAGGACGATGGTCGGGTCGTCGAAGACTTGGCGAAAGATTTCCTGCAGCTCGGCACGAACGTCACGCACGGGATTCGTCCCTCTCGATAAAGTGCGGCAGCATAGCCGCGGCCGCCACGTCGAGCTCCCAAAAAGTCGACGCTCCGTCCGAACCGGCCGGCGAAAACCCGAGCTTCGCGTAATGGTCGGCGACGAGCCCGTTCTTGGCCGTCGGGAGATACGTCCCCAACAGACGATTGCATCCGGCGGCGCGGCACAAATCCACCAATTCGTTGCGGGCGAACTGCTCCACACCCCGCTGCAGCACCCGGCAGCTCATGATCCATGTGTCGATCGCCAGAGCGTCTGCTTGTTTTCGCAGGAGGATCACGCTGATCAGTCCGTTGTCGCCCAATTCGTCGCGGAGGCTGAACGTTCGCGTCTGCCATTCGGAATTCTCGACCAGGCCGCGGACTTCCGACAGCGTGTAACGCCGCGTCGTCAGGTTGAACTGGTTCGACTTGTTGACCAGCTGCGTCGAGCGTTCGATGTTCAAGTCGTTGATCGGCTCAACCTTCATCTTCATGTGCAGCGAGGCGAGAAACGATTCCAGGTCGGGCGCGCCGGCCGCCAGCTCCTTGCGCCGCGTGTTCTCGAAATAATAGCGGGCCCGGGCCGAATCCTCTTGCGTGAACGACGTCGTCTCAAAATAGCGATGACGGGCCACCGCCGCGATGTAACCCGACGGATCCTCGGGCAAATCGGGCACCGCGACTTGCGGCACAAAGCGGCGGACGAGCGCCCGCTCGGCCGGATTGTCGTCGACAAACACGATCGAATCGAGTCCCAGCTCGAGCTGGTCAGCGATCGTGCGGAGGTTGTCCGCCTTGTTATTCCAATTGGCGACGAAAGCCGAGATGTCGCCCAGTCGCAGCACCATGTCGGCCCGCTTCTCGAACGGTTCTCGCGCCTTCTCGGGATCGTTCTTCGAGCAGACGGCCAGGACGATGCCCCGCTGCGAAAGCTCCTTC
>Ga0210390_10000248_pt1 | contig 59550 bp, 35 predicted proteins | sample IncBWH11OmetaG_FD_161050 | JGI IMG/M metagenome (GOLD analysis project Ga0210390, IMG submission 161050) | Forest soil microbial communities from Barre Woods Harvard Forest LTER site, Petersham, Massachusetts, United States - Inc-BW-H-11-O ... | reverse complement strand
GTCACCAGCCCGGGCAACCAGACCTCTACCGTGAACACCGCGGCGAGCCTGCAGATCTCGGCGAGCGATTCCGCGTCGGGGCAGACGCTGACCTACAGCGCGACCGGGCTGCCCGCCGGGCTGTCCATCAACGCGAGCACCGGGCTGATCTCCGGGACCCCGACAGCGACAGGGACCTCGACCGTCACGGTGACGGCCAAGGACACCACCGGCGCCTCCGGCTCGGCCATGTTCAGCTGGACGGTAAATCCCGCGGGCGCCAACACGGTGACGGTCACCAACCCCGGCGCCCAGTCATGGACCGTCGGGACTGCGGTCAGCCTGCAGGTCCAGGCCACCGACTCCGCGTCGGGGCAGACGCTGACCTACAGCGCGACCGGGCTGCCGGCCGGGCTGTCCATCAGCTCCTCCGGCCTGATCTCCGGCACTCCGACGACAGCGAGCAGCGGCAACGTCACGGTGACGGCCAAGGACACCACCGGGGCCTCCGGCTCGGCCACGTTCAGCTTTACCGTGAGCACAGCGGGCACCGGCTGTACCGGACAGTCCAACCAGCCCAACTTCGGGCCGAACGTCTACATCTTCAACCCGAGCATGGGCACCACCGCCATCAACAACCAGCTGAACACCATCTTCAACGCGCAGAAGGTCAACCAGTTCGGCACCGCGCGCTACGCCGAGCTCTTCGACCCGGGCACCTACACCGGCATCGAGGACAACATTGGCTACTACGTGTCCGCCCAGGGCCTCGGCCAGAACCCGGACAACGTCGACCTCAACAGCAGCGACATGACGGTGGACTCGTTCGACGGCACGGGCAACGCCACGCAGAACTTCTGGCGCTCCGTGGAGAACATGGAGATCACCCCGTCCGCCGGAACCGACCGCTGGGCAGTCGCCCAGGCCGGGCCGTTCCGCCGGATGGACATCCGTGGAGGTCTGAACCTGGCCCCGGCCAGCAACGGCTACGCTAGCGGCGGCTACATCGCCGACAGCGAGGTCAGCGGCCAGGTCTCCAGCATCTCCCAGCAGCAGTGGTACTCGCGCGACAGCAACTTCGGAAGCTGGAGCGGCGGGGTGTGGAACATGGTCTTCTCCGGCGTGAACGGGGCGCCGGCGAATACCTTCCCGAGCCCGCCTGAGACAACTCTGGCCACCACGCCGGTGTCGCGGGACGTGCCGTACCTGTACCTCGACTCTTCAGGCAACTACAACGTGTTCGCGCCGGCGCTGCGGACCAACGCGTCCGGCCCAAGCTGGGCCAGCGGCTCGACGCCGGGCACGTCGGTCCCGATGAGCGACTTCTTCGTGGCCACCCCGTCCGACACCGCGGCGCAGATGAACGCGGCGCTGGCGGAGGGCTGCAACCTGTTCTTCACTCCGGGCGTCTACAACATCAACGAGACGCTCAACGTCAACAACCCGAACACCATCGTGCTCGGCATCGGCATGCCGACCCTGATCCCGATCGGCGGCGTGGACACCATGCACGTCGCTGACGTCGACGGGGTCCGTATCGACGGCATCATCTTCGACGGCGGCACGACCAACTCAAACACGCTGCTGCAGATCGGGCCCGCGGGTTCGTCGGCGAACCACGCGGCCAACCCGATCTCGGTCCAGGACACGTTCTTCAGGATCGGCGGCGACATCGCCGGCCAGGCGACCAACAGCCTGGTCGTGAACGCGAACAACACGCTGATCGACGACATCTGGGCGTGGCGCGCCGACCACGGCAACGCGGGCACTGTCGGCTGGACCGTCAACCCGGCCGCCCACGGCCTCGTGGTCAACGGCAACAACGTCCTGGCGACCGGTCTGTTCGTCGAGCACTACCAGAACTACCAGGTGCAGTGGTTCGGCAACGGCGGCGAGACCATCTTCTTCCAGGACGAGATGCCCTATGACCCGCCGAACCAGGCCGCCTGGATGAACGGGTCATCCGACGGGTACGCCGCCTACGAGGTGGGTCCCAACGTGACCACCCACCAGGCATACGGGCTAGGCAGCTACTGCTACTTCAATGTCAATCCGGCGGTGGTCGCGGACCACGCGTTTGAGGCTCCCGATACGCCCGGTGTGCAATTCCACGACATCCTCACCGTTTCCCTAGGCGGAGTCGGTGTCATCGAGCACGTCATCAACGAGACCGGAGGCGCAACGCCCTCTAACACCACTCCGGTCGACATAACCAGTTATCCCTAACTCGAGCCACCCGGCCGACCTGCGCAGCGGGTCGGCCGGGTTGTGTCCGGTGTCATATCGCTGCTCAGGCTCTCGGCGCCGGGAGCCTGGCCAGGATGCGGCTGCTCGTCACCGTGGGCACCCCGCCGGGGTAGCGCAGACGGTGGACGGCGCGACTCTGCCGCCGAGTCCGGTCAGCTCGCCGTGAATCCGGGCGGTAACCATCCCTCCGTTCGGCTAATTCAATTCTTTATTCCAAACGGCCGGTGGCGTTTGCGCGCGAGGCCTGCTTCTGAGCGGCGCCTGGGAGCATCGCCCGCACCCCGGTCAGCCGGACGAGTCGCGTCATTCGCCTACCTTGAACTAAGACTTATATCAAGATTAAAATTATATCGACAGATGAACCACGGGCGGGCATTATCAAATGATCGGAGTTCACATGAGCAAACGAACCCTCCGCCATATGGCGGGGGCAATCGCAGTCCTGACCCTGGCGTCCGTCGGGTTCGCGGTGTCAGCGACGAACCCAACGCGAGCACACGCCGCGTGCACCATTCCGTCGCCGCCGGCGAACGACGAACTGACCGCCAACCCCGATGGGTCGATCTCCATCGTCTTGGTGGGGAGCGCCGGCGCCACGAGCTACAACATCTACCGGGGCACGTCGTCGGGCGGGGAAGCGGCCACCGCGGTCGCGAACACGACCAGCGTGCTCTACACGGACAAGGGTCTCGCCGCCAACACCGACTACTTCTACGAGTTCACCGCGGTGAACTCCTGCGGCGAATCCGCTCGCGGCGCGGAGGACTCATCGAAGACGACGCCGCCGGCCCCGACTGACGGCAACACGCCGGGCGTGGCGTCCGGCAGCAGCGAGATTTACTACGGCGAAGACGCCATGTTCGGCGGGGAGGACTGGTTCCAGACGCTCACCGGCTGGTTCCCCCAGAACCTCGGCTCCTCCGGCTCCGATTCCCCCGGCCAGCAGGTCGTGGACATGGCCTACGCCACCCTTGGCACTATGACGTTCAACAACGTCGTAGTGCCGACCAGCGGCCTGTACACGATCGAGTGGCGGTACGCGTTCCAGGGCGGCCTCTTCCCTAGCGTCAACAACCGGCAGATGGGGGTCGCGGTCAACGGCACCGCCATCACGACCACCGAGCGCTTCCCGATCACCGGCAGCTTCGACGTCTACCAGGACTCGTCCTTGCAGGCTCACCTGAACGCGGGCCGGAACTCCGTCACCTTGTTCGCGGTCACCGACCACGGTGTCTCCCGGGTCGACCAGCTGATCGTGACGCCCGCGACGGCCTCGGTCCCGAGCGGGCCGACCAACCTGACCGTCACGCCGGGCAGCACGGGCGCGACCCTGAAGTGGACCGCCAGCACGAGCGGCAGTCCGACCTCGTACAGCGTCTTCCGCGGCACCGCCACGGACGGCGAAGCCACCACCCCGGTCGCCACCGTGAGCGGCACGACCACGACGTTCGCCGACACCGGCCTGACCAACGGGAAGACCTACTTCTATAACGTCGCCGCCAACAACAGCGTGGGCGTGTCTCCGGACTCGAACGAGGTCTCCGTGAGCCCGGGCTCCACCACCGCTGCCCCGCCGGCGCCTAGCGGGCTCACGGCGAACCCAGCCGATAGCGAAATCGACCTGACCTGGAACCCCAGCGCGGGCGCCACCAGCTACAGCATCTACCGCGGTACCGCACCGGGCGGGGAAGGCGCCACGCCGGTCGGAACGAGCACAACGGACAGCTTTAACGACACCGGGCTGACCAACGGCACCGGGTACTACTACACGGTGGCCGCGACGAACTCCGGTGGCGCATCGGCGAAAACGGCCGAGACGAACACCGTGCCGACGTCCGCCGTCGTCGCGCCGCCAGTCCCGTTCGGCGTCGTGGTCACGACGGCACCCGGTCAGATTCAGCTGCAATGGACCTACGAGGAGAACGCGACCAGCTACCAGATCTACCGCGGCACCGCACCGGGCGGAGAAGGCGCCACCCCGCTGGCCACCGTGACTTCGTCGTCCTACACGGACTCGGCGGTGACCAGCGGTGTCACCTACTACTACGAGATCACCGCGCTGACCGGAGCGACCGCGAGCGCCCGCTCCAGCGAATACAGCGCGAATACCAGCGGCACCGGCACCGCGCCGGCGACGCCCGCTGGCCTCGTCGCGACCGCCGGCAACGGCTCGGTGGCGCTGTCCTGGACCGCGAGCTCGGGTGCCACCAGCTACAGCATCTACCGCGGCACCACGGCAGGCGGCGAAGGCACCACGCCGGTCGCCACGACCACGACGAACAGTTACACCGACACCGGGCTGACCAACGGCACCACGTACTACTACAAGGTCAGCGCGACCAACAGCGCCGGCACATCGGCGCAGTCCAGTGAGGTGAGCGCGACGCCGTCGGCATCGGCGACGAGCGTGCAGATCAGCGCCGGTGGTCCCGCCACCGGGACCTGGGCGGCCGATGAGGACTTCACCGGCGGCGCGACCTCCGACACCACCCACGCGATCACCACCACCGGGCTGACCAACCCCGCGCCGCAATCGGTCTACCAACACAACCGGTACGGCAACTTCACCTACACCATCCCCGGCCTGACCGCCGGCGCCAGCTACACGGTGCGGCTGCACTTCGCCGAGGAATACTGGACCGCGGCCGGGTCGAGAATCTTCAACGTGCTGATCAACGGCACCCAGGTACTGACCAACTTCGACATCTTCGCCACCGCCGGCGGGGAGTACATCGCGGTGATCGAGCCGTTCACCGCCACCGCCTCCAGCACCGGCACCATCACCATCCAGTTCGTCACGGTCAAGGACAACGCCCAGGTCAACGGGATCGAGATCCTGCCGGGATGACCGGCCTGTCCTGATGAGTGTCCCGTTGAGCTGCCCATAGCCAGCTCAACGGGACATTCACTTGCTGGGGCCAGGGCCGGTTCAGGTGGGCAGCATTGCCGCCGCGAGGCTGTCTGACAGCCATCGGTTGAAGTCGGCGGTGCTCCAGCTACGCTGAGTGACCAGCAGCCGGTAGAGGCGGCCGTCCGTGAGCGCCCAGCAGAGTTCCGCGGCACGTTGCTCGGTTATGCCAACAGCCAGTCCGTCCAGGGACGCGAGATACCGGATGAACATGCTGGCGCCCAGCATCCGGTTCCGGCTCGCCTCGGCGAGGAGCTGTGCGGCCGCCGGGTCGATATCGGCTGCGGCGATGAGAACCTCGCCGAGCGGTGAGGTGCGGGCCGCGACCTCGGTCACCGTCCGCACCCAGAGCACGAGTGCCTTCCGCGGGTCGGACTCGGCCAGGATCGCCTTGATCGCCGGGCGGTCGGCCAGGGCTATCGGCTCGCCGTCGCCGACGATGGCCCAATCCAAGGCCAGCTTGAGCAGGGCTACCTTGCCGCCCACCGAGTTGAACACGGTACGCCGGCTCACGTGCGCGGCCTCCGCGATCCCGTCGATCGTCGTGGCCGCATACCCCTGATCCAGGAACAGGTCGTGAGCCGCGGTGACGATCGCCCGCCGGGTACGGCGGGCCTGCTCGTCGCGCACCTGCGACGCGTACCGCTTCGGCGGCCGGCTCGTTGATTCAGACGGCTGGGTTGTCGCGTCGGGCGGGCTCGTCGCGTCGGGCGGCCTCGTTGCGTCGGGCGGGCTCGTCGCGTCGGGCGGGGGGCTCATCGTGACCCGCCCGGAGATTTGACGTTCCCGCAAATTGGTTGCACTATAAGTGCAGTAATCACATCGTCATCGTACCAAACTTCCGCACATAGGCAGCAACGACAGAGAAACTAGTGGGTGAATCTCATGTCTAGTGCCACGTCCTCCGACGGCGCCTGGGATCGGCGGCAGTGGCTCATCCTGTGCGTGATCGGCCTGGCACAGCTCATGGTGGTGCTGGATCTGACGGTGATGAACGTCGCGCTGCCGTCCGCGCAGCGGGCGCTGCACTTCACTACCGTGGACCGGCAGTGGGTGGTCACCGCCTACACCCTGGCGTTCGGCAGCCTGCTGCTGCTCGGCGGCCGACTGGCCGACCAGCTCGGCCGCAAGGTCACGTTCCTGGCCGGCCTGGCCGGGTTCGCCGGCGTCTCGGCCATCGGCGGCGCCTCGGTCAACTTCGCCATGCTGATCACCGCGCGGGCCTGCCAGGGCGCGTTCGCGGCGCTGCTGGTGCCGTCGGCGCTGTCGCTGCTGACCACCACGTTCACCGAGCAGAAGGACCGCGGCAGGGCGTTCGCCGTCTACGGCGCGATCGCCGGGGCCGGCGGCGCGGTGGGCCTGCTGCTCGGCGGCGCGCTGACCGAGTACCTGTCCTGGCGGTGGACGCTGTATGTGAACCTGTTCTTCGCCGCGGTGGCCTTTGCCGGGGGAGCGCTGCTGTTGAAGCGCCAGCCGTCCCCGGTTAAGCCCAGGCTGGACATCCCCGGCGTGCTGCTGGTCTCCGGCGCGGTGTTCTGCCTGGTCTATGGCTTCTCCAACGCGGCCACGCACAGCTGGCACGCGCCGTCCACCTGGGGGTTCCTCGCCGCCGGCGCGGCGCTGCTTGCGGCCTTCGCGTTGTGGATGAGCCGGGCGGCCCACCCGCTGTTGCCGCCCCGGGTGGTGCTGGACCGCAACCGAGGCGGCGCCTACCTGTCGATGCTCATCGCCTCGGCCGGGCTGTTCGGGATCTTCTTGTTCCTGACCTACTACCTGCAGCAGACGCTCGGGTACTCGCCGCTGGTGACCGGTGTTGCGTTCCTGCCGATCAGCGCCGGCCTCATCCTCGCGTCCAACCTGTCCACGATCGTGCTGATGCCCAGATTCGGGCCCAAGCCGCTCGTTGCGTCCGGGATGCTGGCCGCGGCGGGCGCGATGGTATGGCTGGCTCAGCTGGACCCGCACACCGGCTACGCCGGAGGCGTGCTCGGTCCGATCATCGTGGCCGGAATCGGCGTGGGCATCGTGATCGCGCCGGTGATCAACACCGGCACTTTCGGCGTGGCTCCGCAGGACGCGGGCGTCGCCTCCGCCACCGTCACCGTCGGCCAGCAACTCGGCGCCTCGGTCGGCACGTCGCTGCTGAACACCATCTTCACCGCCGCCGTCACCTCCTACCTCGCCGCGCACCTCGCCGCGGCCCGCCTCATCGGCCGCCCGGCCCTGACCGGGCTGGCGCTGGCGCACGGCTACGACACCGCGTTCTGGTGGACCGCCGGCATATTCGCCGCCGGCGCGGTCATCGGCGGCGCCCTGCTCCGCCCCGGGCCGCTGCGCCCGGCGAGCACGCCGGCCCCGGCACACGCCGAAGGGACAACGGCACAAGCCAAGGCCGACCCCGCTCTTCCCGGGTGATATCGGCGGCGCGGATTCTGACCGGCATCACCGGCGCGCGGGCGCCGGCGTGCGGGGCACGGTCAGTACTTGGCGGGCGGGAGGGTTACCGTGGCCGACGACCCGAGGCTGTCAGATACGGTGAGGCTGCACGTGTTTTCACCGGGGCACGGCCAATTGAATCCCGGCCCGGCGGACAGGGGCAGCCCGCCATCAAGGCCCGCGGCCGACTCCGCCGGGATGACGACCTTGCCGGTCGAGGTCACGGACAGCGTATAGAGCGCGCCGGAGTTGGCGTCGTACCCGCCGACGGACAGTGTCTTCGTGTGCTCGTTGTAGCCGGCACCGAGCGCCAGCAGGCGATCGGATTTGCCGGTGCCGATGGTGATGGTGAGCTGCTGGGTCCCGGACGGTTCGGTCACGCCGAGTTCGTCCGATCCCAGCGACGTGACCTGCACGGTGAAGGGGTAGGTCCCGGCCTGTGTGGGGGTGCCGGAGATGATGTTCCCGCAGACCCCGCCGAGCTGTAGCCCCGGCGGCAGGCTGCCGCTGATCACGCTCAGGATGTACGGGCAGTCGGGCAGGTTCGTAGGTGGCCCGCCGGTCCCGTTCAGCTCGGCCCCGAAGGCCACGCCGACGTTGCCGGGGCCGACTTGGCAGACGCCGTTGCCGCAGGCGAAGTCCGATGTGATCAGTGACGGGTTGCTCGTGGTGGCGGCGGTTGCGGACGCGGCCGCGCCCAGGGTCGCCAGGAGCAGCGCGGGGGCGAGGATGGCCGCGGCCCGCCACAGTCTTGATGCCATGTGAGGTGTCTCCTTGTTGTCGGGTTGTTCCGGATCAGGAGTGGCCGAGGATCAGGGGCTCGCCGGTGGTGTTGTCGGTGCCGAACAGCCAGACGTGGCTGGGGCTGCTGGCCGCCGAGCCGATCTGGACCGAGCTATCCGCCGGGATCGGGCTCGGCGTAGTCGTCCACGACGAGCCGTTCCAGTTGGCTAGCAGCACTGCCTGGGTCAGGGGATTGTGCACGCTGAAGATCCAGAGGTCGGAGTCCGATTTCGCGGTCATCGCGAGCACGCCGGCGCCCGAGAAACTGGACGGCGTCGACATCACTTGCCACGACGTCCCGTTGAAGTGCTCGAGGAGGGGGCCGGTGCCGTTGGTTCCTCCCACCCACGCGTCGGTCGGCGAGAGCGCCTCAACGCTTTCGAAGGCGGTGCCGCTCGGTCCCGACAGCGTGTAGACGCTCCAGGAGGTGCCGTTGTAGTGGGTCACCATGTCATTTCTGTAGACGCCCCAGATGTCGTCGGGGCCGTCTGCGCTCACCGCGAGGGCGGGGAACGCACCGGAAACAACTGACCACGCGGTCCCGTTCCAGTGCAGCACGGAGAAGTCGGCGAACGCCCAGGCATTTGTCGGGCTGAAGTCGAGCACTGCGTTGAGGATGCCTTCGTTGGGCCCGGCGACGACCGACCACGCCGTGCCGTTCCAGTGTTCGTACAGCGAGTCGTGAATTTTCGTTCCCGCAACCTGCTCCCCGACGGCCCATGCGTCGCTCGCGCCGCTGGCCGCCACGGACTTAAGCGCCCATTCGGGGGTGCTGCCCGACGGCGTGGGGGTGGGCACCGACGACCAGGCGGTGCCGTTCCAGTTCAGTGCGACCGGGGCCGCACTGGCGGTTGTGGGCCCACCGACGACCCAGGCGTCGGTGTCGGAAAGGGCGTACGACCCGGTGAGCTCGGCGCCGACCGTCGAGGCGGGCGGCGTGACCACTGTCCAGCCGGTCGCGGCGGACGCCGGGACGGCCAGCCCCAGCAGCCCGGCCGTGATCCCGGCCAGCGTGCACCATCGTGAGACGCGTGTCATGAAGATCTCCTCCGTGTACAGCTCCCTGGTATGCCTGCGCGCCGGCCTTGCCCTCGATCGGCGGGAATTTCGCTGCGAGACAGATCCGCATCCGCGTTCCCCCGCTTCCCGAAGGCACCCGGCTTCCGCGTGGACGGCTGCGGCGTGCGGGTCGTGGCCCCATGGTGCCTGTGCCGGGTCCAGCGGCGGACCAGTACGTGTCCAGGTTTGGTTCAGCCACAGGTCCGGGCCCGGTTCTCGCGGTATCCGTGAACCGGGCGGTCGGCGGAAACGTCGTTCTGCGGGGTTGGTCGTCTGGCTGGCGGCAGTACACAACCGGCTCATCACCATCCGCCCACAGCTCAACCGAAGCCACGAGCACTGCTTGCGCATGCCGGACGGCCGGTCAGCCGGGACCGGCTGATGGTCCCCCTGTGGCCGGTACCGGCTTCATGACCTGCCGCGCGCCTACGCGGCTGTGAAGACCCCTCCGCGGGCGCCCGGGCAAACTGTTATGCGGAACGCTGGATCCGGATCATCGCGAGTCGCTGAACAGGGTGCGGGAGGCGATCCTGGCGCCTTCGGATAGATCCTCGAGCTTCGCCCAGACGATCTCCGGGTGGCCAACCCGGTTGCCGAGGCCGCAGTCGGTGCCGGCGATTATGTTCTCCGCGCCGACCAGCTTCGCGAACCGGAGCAGGCGCTGGGCCACCAGTTCGGGGTGCTCGATGATGTCGGTTGCGTGCCCCACCACGCCGGGCATCAGCGACGCACCATCGGGCAGCCTCACGTCCTCCCAGACCGTCCACTCGTGCTCGTGCCGCGGGTTGGCCGCCTCGATCGAGTAGCAGCCCGCGGGAACCGACAGGACGAGGTCGATGATGTCCCGCAGCGAGATGTCGTCCCGGTGCGGGCCGTGACCGCTGCCCCAGCAAACGTGCAGCCTGACCCGCTCGGGCGGAATGCCCCGCAGGGCGTGGTTCAGCGCCTCCACCCGTAGCGCGGCGTACCGGTGGTACTCGGGCACCGTCATGTCGGGGAACATCTGCCAGCCGTCGGGCAGGTCCGGGTCATCGAGTTGCAGCAACAGCCCGGCGTTCGTGATCGCCGTGTACTCCTCGTGCAGCACGTCGGCGATCGCGCCGAGAAACGACTCGTCGTCTTGGTAGTAGTCGTTCCGCAGCCAGTGCTCGACGGTGCCGGGCGTGATCGCGGGCAGGAACGCGGTCACGTTATGCGTGCCCGCCGCCGCCGTCAGCCGGTCGATGTCGGCCTGGACGAGGGCAGTCCCCGTGTACCTGAGCGGGCTGGTGCACACGTACCGCGTCGCCAGGCTCGTGACCTCCGGTGCCGGCATGGCCCCCTTGAAGTCGAAGCCGCCGAGGCCAGCAGCGAAGAAGCCGGGGAAGTCCCTGCGGTCGCGGCCCGTCACCCCGGCGTTGGCCGACAGGCGGTCCCCGCCGATCTCGGCCTCGAATCCCGTCATCCGGTCGCGGATGTAGCCGGTGAACAGTCCCCGCTTGGAGATCTCCCCGTCGTTGACAATGTCAACGCCGGCGGCGACCTGCCGGCCGACCACCTCCGCCACCGCGCCGGGCAGCGCCGCGTCGATGGGGTCCTGCAAACCCGGGCCCGCGCCGAAGAGACGTTGCAGGGCATCGGGCCGTGGCAATGCCCCGGCGTGGGACACGAGAATCCGTTCTCTGCTAGCCGGCATGGATCTTTGCCCTTCAGTCGTTGCCATCGCAGACGATGGTCGCGCTGCCCTGGCAACGTATCGCGCCGGCGCGGGCACAGCCCAGCGGTCGGATGATGTTAGTCAGCGAACATCGATGCGGACAGGTCTAGACCACTACTCCGCTGACCGGCATCACCGTGAACCCCGGCAGAACATCGCCCGGCGCGGCGCTCGCGCGAAATCGCAGGCAGAGCTCAAGGGGCTAGAGCGGGAGCGGGGCGCGCGCTGGGTGCGCGCGCCCCGTCAGCCAGGTCATGGGCCGGGCTTAATCTCACGGGTAGATGAGTATCTCGGACGCCTGGGCGCCGTTTTGGACGCTGTTGGCGGTGTAGCTCAGCTCCACGTACTGGTCGGAGGTTCCTGAGGGGAGGGGGATGGTGACGGTGTTGCCGGTTGAGGGGTTCCAGGTGTAGGTGGCGGAGGCCACGATGGTGGAAAACGTGGTGTCGTTGGTAGAGCCCAGGACGGACAGGGTCTGGGTCCTGGTCGACCAGGCCGTTGACGGCGGCAGGTCGATGGTGATGGAGCCGAGGGCCTGCACCGACTGCAGGTTCACCGTGATGGTGCTTGGCCACACGCCGTCGGTGGCCTCCCAGTAGGTGCTGGTGTTGCCGTCAACGGCGTTGGCGGGGACGTAGGTCTGGGTGTAGCTGGACGCGGTGACCGGCTGGTTGAGTGCCAGGTCAGTGGTGGAGCTGGTGCCGGTGCCCGACAGCGCCACGGTCAGCGGGCTGCCCGGTGCGCTGGATGCCACCGATAGGGTCCCGCTGGCCGTCCCGGCCGCGGTAGGGGTGAAGGTGACGCTGACAGTGCAGGAGCCGCCTGCGGCAATGGAGGTGCCGCAGGTGTTGGTCTGGCTGAACGGACCGCTGGCGCTGACGGAGGAGACCGAGGCCGCGCTGCTGCCCGGGTTGGACACGGTTACCGTCTGCGCGGCACTGGTGGACCCGGTGAGCGTGCTGGCGAACGACAGGCTTGACGGTGACGCCCTCAGGGCGCTGCCGTTGGTCGCCCCGCCGGGGAAGACCTCGAATTCCGACAGCTGGGCGGCGTCCCAGCCGGTGTTGCCGGTGAAGCTCAGCTCCACGTACTGGGCGCTGGTCCCCGATGGCAGGCTGATCGTGACGGTGTTGCCGGTGGACGGGTTGAAGGTGTACCCGGCGGAACCGACGATCTGACTGTAGGACGTCCCGTTGGTGCTGCCGAGGACGGACAGCGTCTCGGTCCGGGTGGACCAGGCGCTCGACGGCGGCAGGTACAGGCCGATCGACCCGATCGACTGCACCGACCCCAGGTTGACCGCGATGGTCTGCGGGTACCCGGCGCCATCGCTGCTTTCCCAGTAGGTGCTGGTGTTGCCGTCGGTGACGTTGGCCGGGACGTAGGTCTCGTAGTCGCTGCTCGCCGTGACCGGCTGGTTCAAGGCGATGTTGGTGGTAGAAGAGATGCCGTTACCGGTCAGCCCGACGGTCAGCGGGTTGTTGTTGGCGTTGCTGTTCACGGTCAGGGTGCCGGAATTGGTCCCGCCCGCGGTGGGCGCGAATTTGACGGTCACCGTGCAGGAGCCGTTGACCGCGATGGTGGTGCAGTTGTTGGTCTGGCTGAAGGCCCCGGTTGCCGCGACACTAGAGACGGTCGCGGCGGTGGTGCCGGAGTTGGTCACCGTCACCGTCTGCGAGGCGGCGGTGCTGCCGACCAGGGTGCTGGGGAAGGACAGGCTAGCCGGCGATGCGCTCAGCACCGGGCCGGGTGCCGTGCCGGTACCGGTCAGGCTCACCGTGGAAGTGACCCCGCCGGCGTTGACCGTGAGGCTGCCCGTGCTCGTGCCGGTCGCCGTCGGCGAGAACGTCACGCTGACGGTACAGGAGCCGTTCGCCGCGATCGACGAGCCGCAGTTGTTGGTCTGGGCGAAAGCACCGGTTGTGGAGATGGACGAGACCGACGCGGCCGCGCTGGTCGGGTTGGAGACCGTCACGCTCTGCGCCGTGCTGGTCGTGCCGGTCACTTGCGGACCGAAGGTCAGCGCGGTCGGGCTGGCGTTCACGCCGGTGACGGGGTACGGCGGGTAGACCGGGGTTGGCGCATCGCCGTTGCACTGCGTCGGGCTGATGCCGGAGTTTCCGCCGTCGTCAGTGATGGCGAAGCTGCTGCCCTCGCAGTTATAGCTCGGAGCGTTGCCCTCGTTGGCCTGCGCCACGCCGGTCGCCGTCACGTTGGTGAGCGTGGCCGACCCGGGGGTCTGCTCCTGCAGGGCGAAGGTTCCGGTTCCGATGATGGACACGTCACTGAGGTTGACCCCGGTGATCGTGCCCTCAACCCACTGGATCGCCTCGAAGGGGCTTTGCTCGATCAGCGCGTTGGTCACGTTGACCGGGCCGCCGCCCCAGCTCTGGTTGGCGTCGAACCACAGCGCGCCGACGCCGAACTGCCAGTTCGGGTCGAGCTGGCCGTCTCTGATCATCGTGTTATTGGAGATGGTGGTCAGGCCGAGGGGGGTAGAGCTGAAGCGCTGCGCCGCCGTGATGCCGCCGCCCTGGAGGATGCCGGTGTCGACGACCAGGTTGCCGGTGACAGTGTTGTTGTTGCCGCCGTAGACCGCGATGCCGTTGGCGAGCTGCTGCAGCTGGACGGTGTTGTTGGAGATCGTGATGCTGGAGTCGGCGCCGATGCTGGCGTCAGACCACAGCGCGATGCCGTCGTCGCCGGTGTTGCGGACGTCGTTGTCGGTGACGGTGCCGTCGGTGACGCCGCCGTGCAGGTTGATGCCGTCGGCCGTGGTGTCCCTGATGCGCATGCCGCTGATGGTCAGGCCGGTCATCGGGCCGTCCAGCCAGACGCCGACCTTCATGTGCTCGATCCAGATGTTCTTGATCGTCGAGTTGCTGTACGCGCCGCCGATGCCGTTGACCTGGGCGCTGTCGTCGCGTATCTGGACGTTGCCGGAGATCGCGAAGTTCTCCAGCGTCACGCCGGTGCTGGGATTCGGCGCGGCGTTCCCGTAGAAGCCGGGTGCCGCCCCGATGATGGTCGAGTACCACATGCCCGCGCCCTCAATGGTGATGTTGTTAGGCACGGCGACGTGGCCGGGGACGAGGTAGCTGCCCGCCGGGATCCAGACGGTGCCGCCCGCGCCCGCCGCGGTGATCGCGTTGGCGAAGGCGGTCGAGGAGTCGTTCACGCCGGTGGGGTCGGCGCCCTCGCTGACGACGGACACCGATCCCGCGGGCTGCGCCGCCGCGGCGGCTACCTGCTCGAAGTCGGCGAGGTCGATCGTGTACGACCCGGCGGTGTCCTCCGAGTCCACTTCCAGCTTGAACTGCGTGCCCTGCGGATAGGTCGTGGTGAACAGCCGGTGCACCTCGTCGTAGAAGTGGTGCGGGTCGCCGCTGCTCGGCGTGTTGACGTACGGGTAGCTGCCGTAGTACCAGCTGTAGGCGTTGGTCAGGGTGAAGTCGGGCTGCTTGACCCCGTTGATGTACAGCGACAGCGTGGCGGTGTACACCGACCCGTCCGAACTGTCCGGGATGCTGTACCGGAAGTCGATGGAGTTGGTCGACACCGGGGTGGTGAAGGTGACGTACTGGCCCGAGCCGCTGCCCGCGAGGGTCACGGCCTTGCGGCCGGACGCCTCGTCGGCAAGCTGCCCCTGGGTGTAGCTCGGGCCGATGATCGTGCCGTTGGTGGCGGAGCTTTCCGCCTGGACCTCGGCGTAGGGCAGGCTCGCGCCGCTGCCGCCGGTGGCTGTTGCCGCGAGCGCCGGCTGAGCCGCGAGCACCGCGGCGCCAGCGATGCTGGCCGCGGCCAGCGAGACGGACATCGCGCTCAGGGCGAACATCCGTCTCAATCTTCGAATGGGGTGGAACACCATCGATCCTCTCGCCGGAGAACCGGGCCCGCGGGCAGGCAGGCCCCGGGACGACGCCTGTAACGCCGTCGACATTGACGGTAAACTTCGTGATATTCCTTTGCAAGATTTGAATCATAACGAGAAATAGTGAAACTGATCGCAGCAAAGATGAGGCTACTCTAGAACTTGTAACAAATGAGAAAGAAAGAAGCCCCTGCCACGTCAAGCGGCGCGGACAAGGAACTGATGATCCTGAGGGCCGCGGTAGCCCTGAGAGGCAAGCGATGGTATCCGGTGGGAGCGCAAGATCTTGCGGATGGTGCCGGCGCCGATCCGGTGCCCGAGTACCCCGATCAGATCCCGATGGTCATCAATGAACGGACTAGCCATGACCGCCACCCCGCACCCGGGCATCAGTCCTCAATTAACTAGAAAGATTCTTTACAGTAAGCCTTGACGGCCCGGCTCTCCGGACATACAAAGTGACCACATCACCGGTTTACCGGCTCATGCGAGGCGCCAGATCGCCTCAGCTCCTGTCACCTGGAGGATCCATGCAGGTCGGAAGACGGATTCTGCGCACAGCTCTCATCGCTGGCTCGGCGCTCGGCTTAACAGCCGGCGGCTCGGTCCTCGCGCTGGCCGCCGGGCCGGCCGCGCAGGCATCCACCACATGCGCTGCGGCGTGGGGTTCCACCACTGTCTACACCGCCGGCGATCAGGCCAGCGAGGACGGAATCAATTACACCGCCAACTGGTGGACTCAGGGCAACAACCCGGCGACCAACAACGGCGGAAGCGGCTCGGGACAGCCGTGGACATCCGACGGCTCTTGCACCGGCGGCTCGGGATCGGGCTCAGGGTCGGGATCGGGCTCAGGTTCCGGGTCAGGCACGGGCTCGGTAAGCGGGCTGCTCTTCGGCCCGTACAAGGATGTCACCATCAACATGAACTGGAACACCGACGAGATGCAGTCGGCCGTGACAGGGACCGACCTGCCGGTGGTGGGCTCCGGCAGCCTGGTGTCGGACTACATCCCGAAGCTGCCCGCGATCACGCTCGCGTTCGCTACCGGAACCTGCGGCAGCGAGACCTGGGGTGGTGTCTCTGGTGCCGCCTGGGCTGCCGAGAACGTTCCGCAGCTCCACGACGCCAACCTGAATTACGTTATCTCGACCGGAGGTGCGGACGGGACTTTCAGCTGCGGCTCGACGGCTGACATGGAAGCGTTCATCGCTACGTACGCCAGCCCGAACCTGGTCGGCATTGACTTCGACATCGAAGGCGGCCAGACCGAGTCGGAGATTCAAGGTCTGGTCGACGCGGCGGCGGGAGCACAGTCGGAGTACCCGAACCTGCAGTTCTCGTTCACGCTCGCCACGCTGGGAGCATCCGATGGCAGCTACGGCGGAGTGAACTCGCTCGGCAACGAGGTCGTCGAGGCGGTGCTCGGCTCCAGCCTGAAGAACTACGTCATCAACCTGATGACCATGGACTACGGCAGCGCGTCCAGCAGCGTGTGCGTCGTTGTCTCCGGCAGCTGTGAGATGGCGCAGTCGGCGATCCAGGCGGTGGAGAACCTCGAGCACACCTACGGAATCCCGGCGAGCAAGATCGCCGTCACTCCGATGATCGGCATGAACGACACAACCAGCGAGACCTTCACTATCGCTGACGTGGACACGCTGACGGCATACGCGGTCGACAACGGCCTGGCCGGGCTGCACTTCTGGTCACTGGACCGGGACACGCCCTGCGCCGATACGTATGCGTCCCCCACCTGCAACTCGATTTCCAGCACGACAGCACTGGAGTACACCGACAGGTTCCTGAGCGACCTCGGGGACTGACGGAGATCCTAGGGCGGGCCGTGCACGGGCTACTGTGCGCGGCCCGCCTCCCTTTCCGGCGGGAACGTGCTCGTCCGGAAAGGGAGGCGGACCAGCAGGCCACCTATCGTCCCAGCGCAGCGCTCCGTGGCGCGCCCGCGAGCGGTGCCGGGCAGCAGCGCCGCCTCGATCCAAGAGCGCTTCCGGCCCGCCGCACTGGCTGGCGTTAACGGTTTTTTCCTGTTTCTGGGCCTTGTCAGAATCGGCCGCGGGCGTGACAGTCGAGTTACTTCAAGCCTTAGATTAACTCTAGGAGCTGTCCTATGCCCAGAATTCCTAGGATCCCCGGGCACGCCCCGCTGGGATCGATTCACCTCCCGTGGCCGGCCGGGTCCCGGCGCGGCAGGCCACGCGGCAGACGGCTGCGCCCCGCGGTCTTCGCGGTCGCCGTCGTCGCCGCCCTGACGGGTGCGACCGTCACCACGCACTCCGCGGCCTACGGCGCCACTGGCACTCCCTTCGGCGGCACCCCTGCGGCAGTGCCCGGCACCGTGTACGCGGCGAACTACGACACCGGCGGGCAAGGCACGGGCTACAACGTGACTTCCACCAACGGCAGCGCCAACAGTTACCGCTCCGACGGCGTCGACCTCGAGACCACCACCGACACCTCACCCACCACCGCCGGCGGCAATGGCTACGACCTGGGCTGGACCGCCACCGGGCAGTGGTTCAACTACACCGTCAACGTTGCCACCGCCGGCACTTATACCGTCGGCATCCGGCTGGCCTCGCCCTACGGCATCACCGACGCGCTGCACATCGCCAACTCCTCCGGCACCAACCTGTCCGGCGCGGTCGCCGTCCCCAACACCGGCGGGTACCAGGACTGGACCACGGTCAACGCCACCGTCACCCTGCCGGCCGGCGAGCAGACCCTCACCGTCAACCAGGACGACAACGGCTGGAACTTCCACTACATGACCTTCACGCTGTCCTCCGGCGGCGGCGGCACCGGCGGCGACCAGCCCTTCGGCGGGACAGCCGCCGCCGTCCCAGGCACCGCCTACGCGGCCAACTACGACACAGGCGGGCAGGGCACCGCCTACAACGTGACTTCCACCAACGGCAGCGCCAACAGCTACCGCTCCGACGGTGTCGACCTCGAAGCCACCACCGACACCTCACCCACCACCGCCGCCGGCAACGGCTACGACCTGGGCTGGACCGCCACCGGGCAATGGTTCAACTACACCGTCAACGTCGCCACGGCCGGCACCTACACCGTCAGCCTGCGCCTGGCCGCACCCACCGCCGTCACCGACGGACTGCACATCGACAACTCCGCCAAGACCGACCTGTCCGGCACCATCGCCGTACCAGCGACCGGCGGGTACCAGGACTGGACGACAGTCACGGCAAGCGTCACCCTGCCGGCCGGTGAGCAGACTCTCACCGTTGACCAGGACAACGCCGGCTGGAACCTCCACTACATGACCTTCGCCACGTCCTCCGGAGGCGGCACGCAGCCCCCGGCGGCGCCGACGGGCCTGACGGTCACCGCGACCACGTCCTCGTCGGTGTCGCTGTCCTGGACCGCACCCTCCGGCACGGTCACCGGCTACGACGTGTACCAGAACGGCAGCCAGGTCGCGACCGTCACCGGCACCAGCGACACCGTGACCGGCCTGGCTGCGTCGACCAGCTACACATTCACCGTCGCGGCCTACAACTCCGGCGGCACCTCGCCGCAGTCAGGCCAGGTCAGCGCAACCACGACCAGCTCCGGGTCCGGGCCGCCGACTGGCGGCAGCCTCGGCTCGAACGTCATCGTATTCACGCCGAGCGAGGCGCAGAGCTCGATCCAGAGTGAGCTGAACACAATAGCCAGCGATCAGGTCGGCAACCAGTTCGGCACGGCACGCTACGCCCTGCTGTTCGAGCCGGGCACGTACGGCTCCACCGCGGACCCGCTGACCTTCCAGGTTGGCTTCTACACCAGCGTCGCGGGCCTGGGCCAGAACCCGAGCCAGACCGTCATCAACGGCACGATCGACGCCTACAACCAGTGCTCCGGCACCACCTGCAACGCGACAGACAACTTCTGGCGCTCGATATCCAACCTCACTATTAACGTCACTGGCCAGACCGGGTGCGAGGCCGGCGACGACTTCTGGGCGGTCTCCCAGGCCGCGCCGATGCGGCGCGTTCAGGTCAACGGCAACCTGTCGCTGATGGACTATTGCAACGGCTCGCCCGACTACGCCAGCGGCGGGTTCATCGCCGACTCGGACTTCACCGGCGGGACCGTCACCAACGGATCGCAGCAGCAGTTCATCGTCCAGAACAGCAATCTGGACGGCTGGAGCAATTCGGTCTGGAACCAGGTCTTCTGCGGCGACCCCGGCGCCCCGGCGCAAAGTTTCGCCAGTAACTCGGGGGACAGCGGCGGGCCCAGCTCCTACACGACGCTTTCCACCTGCCCGGTGACCGAGCAGGAACCCTACCTGTACATGAATTCCGCCGGGGCCTACAACGTGTTCGTGCCGTCGCTGCAGACGAACTCGTCCGGGACGACATGGACCGCAAGCAGCAACACGCCGGGCACCTCGCTCTCGCTGAACACGTTCTACGTCGTCAACTCCTCCAGCACCGTGGCACAGATCAACTCGGCGCTGGCGGTCGGCGACAACCTGCTGTTCACGCCGGGCGTGTACAGCTACGCCTCGACGATCGACGTCACCAACCCGGACACGAAGATCGTTGGACTCGGCTTCCCCACGCTGATCCCGACCGCCGGCAACGTCACCATGAACGTCGCCGACGTTAACGGGGTCAACATCTCCGGCATGATCTTCGATGCCGGCCCCACGAGCTCGCCGTCGCTCCTCACCGTTGGCACCCAGGGCTCGACCGTCAGCCACGCCAGCGACCCGGTCACCATTGACGACGTGTTCTTCCGGGTCGGCGGTGCCGAGGCGGGCACGGCCGCGACCAGCTTCATCGACAACAGCAACAACTCCATCATTGACGATGTGTGGGCATGGCGGGCCGACCATGGCGCGGGTGCCGGCTCCTGGACCTCCGACCAGGGCAACACCGGGCTCATCGTGAATGGCAACAATGTGACCGCTTACGGCCTGGCGGTGGAGCACTACCAGCAGGACGAGGTCATCTGGAACGGCCAGGGCGGAGAGGTGATCTTCTTCCAGAACGAGAACCCCTACGAGGTGCCCAGCCAGGCGGCCTGGATGTCGAGTTCTACCCAGGACGGCTATCCGGCCTTCTACGTGCCCAACAGCGTCACTTCGTTCCAGGGCTACGGAATGGGCAGCTACAGCTACTTCGACCAGGGCGTGGCGATCGAGAACGCGATGGCGTTCCAGGCACCCGATACTTCGGGCGTCCAGTTCCATGACCTGCTCACCGTGTTCCTGAACGGGTCCGGCGGCATCGAATCGGTGATCAACGGCACGGGCGCGGCCGTCAGCTCCACCTTCGGCGGCCCAAGCGACGTGGTGACCTACCCGTGAGGTAGCTAGCCGCGCAGTTTAACCCTCGGCGGCCGGCGTGCACTTCCTACGTGCGCGTCGGCCGCCAGGTCGTCAACCGGGCATGCCGGTCGTCCAGTCGCGTGGCTGTCCCGGCAGATCGCGCACCTCGATGTCCGGAGACGGGACCGGCTCGGCGGCATTCTCCACGAGTACCGGCACGCTGCCTGACCAGCACGGATGAATAATCTGCACCCACAGCGCTAGCAGCGCAGATTTATCGTTCGGGGTGGTCCCGGTTTCCCGTTTCGGCGAGCTGGGCGCGTACCTGGTCGGCCTCGGGTGTGCCGAGGTGGGTGTAGAGGGCGAGGGCGTGTGCCCAGTGATCGCGGGCCTCGTCCGGCTTGCCCAGCGCGTGGTGGGCGCGGGCGAGGCCGTCGTGCGCGCGCGCCTGCTGGTACTTATCGCCGATATCGCTGGCGATACCGTACGCGGCAGCATGGTGGGTGCGGGCGCGGCTGGGCTGGGCGGCCGTGAGAAGTGCCTCGCCGACGCTGTTCAGTGCGTCGGCTTGACCGGACCGGTCGCCGATCTCCTGGTACAGCGCCAGGGCCTCCTGGATGAGGTCGCAGGCCTCCCGGGGGTGGCCTTGCCGCAGGCGGACGTCGCCGGTTCTGGTGAGTGCCTCGGCTTGGTCGTAGCGGCTACTGGTCTCGCGGTACATGGCCAGTGCCTGGTCGAGGTAACCGGCCGCCTGCTGGAGGTCGCCTTGCCGCATGCGGACAGTCCCCAGGTTGATCAACGCGGAGCATTCCGTATTGCGGTCGTTGTTTTTGCGGGCAATGGCCAGAGACTGACGGGCGTGGCGGGCTGCTTGCTGGTAGCTGCCCTGCCGCTCTTCAGTGTTGCCGAGGTTTTGCAGGCATCTCATTTGGCCGGACAGGTCACCGGCCTGGCGGTAAGCATCCAGGGCCTGCGCGTACAGAGTAATGGCCTCCCGATGGCGGCCCTGGGCAGCGCAGATAACGCCAAGGTTGGCGAGCGTGTCGGCCTCGCGGCCGCGGTCGCCGGCCTGCCGGGACAGCGCCAGGGCCTGCCGGAGGTGATCAGTGGCCTGCTGGTAGCGGCTCTGCTGCCAGTAGACGCCCGCGACATGGCTCAGCGCGGTCGCTTCGGCGGCGTGGTCGCCGGTCTGGCGGGCGGCGGCGCGGGCGTGGGTGTAGATGGTGATGGCTTCTTGGCAATAGCTGCCAGCGGCCAGGTAGCGGAACAAGGTGGCGGCCAGCCGGGTGGCGTGTGCGGGCCAGCCGTGCCCGGCGGCGTGTGCGGTGATGGCCACCAGGTTCGCGCGTTCAGCGTCCAGCCAGGCTCGTGCCGCGGCCGGCTCGGTGACCGGCGGGGCTGGGGTGGCCGCCGGGGGGATGCGGGGTCTGCGGTGGCGTTCGGCGGGGTACAGGGTATCCATCGCGGCGGCAGCGGAATGCAGATAGTAATCGAGCAACCGGGTCAGCGCGGCGTGGCGCTCATCCTGGTCGTCATGAGCAGCGACGAGCTCGCGGGCGTAGGCGCGCAGCAGATCGTGCATGCTGTAGCGGCCTGACCTGGGCTGCTGGATGAGGTGCTTGCGGGCCAGCAAGTCCAGCACGCGGCGGCTGTCCTCCAGTGTGGCGCTGGTGAGCGCGGCCACCGCATGCCGGCAGAAATCCGGGCCGGGGTGCAGGCCGGCCAGGCGGAACGCCCGCGCAACGCGGGTATCCAGGTGGCGGTAGGACCAGGAGAACACGGCCCGGATCGCGGTGCCCGCGTCCCCGCCGGCGTCGAGCAGCCTCAGCCGCTGCTGCTGATCGGCCAGCTCATCCACGAGGCGGACCAGGGGCACGCCGGTGCGGGCAGCGGCCAGTTCGGCGGCGACCCGCAGGGCCAGTGGCAGCCGGCTGCACTGCTCAGCCAGCAGCGCGGCGGCCGCGGGGTCGGCGTCCACGCGCGCGCCTGCCAGCGCCCGCAGCAGATCAACGGCGTCCTGCGGCGGCAGCAGGTCAAGATCGAGCCGGGCGGCGCCGTCCCGGGCTACCAGGCCGGCAAGTGCATCCCGGCTGGTCACTACCACCGCGCACGAGGGCGTGCCGGGCAGCAGCGGGCGGACCTGCCCGGCCGATCCCGCGTTGTCCAACACGATCAGCACGCGCTTCCCGGCCAGCCGACTACGGTACCAGGCGGCGCGCTCGTCTTCGTCCGGCGGGATGTTCTCGCCGGGGACGCCGAGCGCGCGCAGGAACCTGGCCAGCGCATCGGCCGCGGTCACGGGCTGGTCCGGGTCATAACCGCGCAGGTTCACATACAGCTGCCCGTCCGGGAACCGCCCGGCAACCTGATGCGCCCAGTGCACTGCCAGCGCGGTCTTGCCGACCCCGGCGGTCCCGCCGATCGCCGAGATCACGAGCGCCTCTGGTGCCTGCCCGGCGGATTGCTCCACCAGCGTGGTCAGCCCAGCCAACTCCGCCGCCCGCCCGGTGAAATGCGCCACCGGGGCCGGCTGTTCCCTCGGGATGAACGGCTCGGGCCTGGTCTCCGCCGGACTGGCCGCCACGCCGGTGAGGCCAGCCAGCGCGCCGCTCGCGGTCGTGACAGGAGCCTCGCCGGGCTGGATACCGGGAGCTTCGCTGGTCATCTGCGCCGCATCGCCCGCCAGGATCTGCCGGTGGATATCGGACAGTTCCTGGCCGGGCTCGACGCCGAGCTCATCGACGAGCACCCTGCGTGCCTGCTGGTACGCGTGGAGTGCCTGAGCCCGCTGCCCGGTGCCGGCCAGCGCGAGCATTAGCTGGGCGTGGAACCGATCCTGCAGGGAATGCTGAGCGGTCACCTCCAGCAACTGGGGAATCAGTTCCTGGTGGCGCCCGAGCCGGAGCCCGGCATCGAAGTTGTCCTTAAGCACCTGAAGGCGCAGCCGTTCCAGCCGGGGCGCGAACTCGCTCCGCAGTGCCTCGGAGGACACGTCAAGCAGCGGGGCCGCCCGCCACAACCCCAGTGCCCGCGCCGCCGCGGCAGACGCGACAGCGCACTCGCCCGCCCGCAGCGCCACCCGGGTATCCCGGCACGGCCCGATTACCTCAAGATTAGATCGCGCGCCAGGCAGATGCCACTGTTCTGCCCCTCAGTTGCCCCGCTGATGCCCCGCCTATGCCCCGCCCAGCGGTCAACATGATCAGGCAGGCGCCCTTCTTTTTCCACCCAGCCGATAAGGAGGCAGAGTTGCCCACACGTGATCTGCCTATTATTCGTTCGTATCCTGGTTCGGAAGCGACGCCCGAAGCGACGCCCGGCGATGTGGTAATCGATTGCATCGGATCGGTTGTTGGCCGAGATGCAAGACGGCGTCCCCTGCTGGTATATATTCACGTTCCTTTCTGCTCATCGAAGTGCACTTTCTGTACCTGGGTGGCCGGAGTGTCGGTACCTGAGCTGCGCAGCTCTGATGATACTCGGTCACGTTATGCGGAGGCCGTGAAAGAGCAGATTGAATTCTACGCGCCACGACTTACTGCCCTAGGGTACGTTCCGGACATCGTCTACTGGGGCGGCGGCACGCCATCCGCTCTAAGCGTCGATCAAATCAGGACGATCGCTAATTCACTGCGAGACAACTTCGACCTGTCCACAGTCAGAGAGTATACAGTCGAGTCGAGCCCCGAGACCCTTACTGCGGAGAAGATAAGTGAATTTCAGGCCGCAGGCATGGATCGTCTTAGCATAGGGGTCCAGTCATTCAATGAGAGCGAGCTGCGTCGCGCCGGGAGATCGCATTCGCCGGCCGAGGCCGAAGATACATTTCGCCGCGCCGAGCGCCTGGGGTGCGTTAACCGCAATATAGACATAATCACCGGCTTTCCCAAGCAGACCCGTGAAGTTCTGGAAGAAACTATCGCGAAAACCCTAGAGCTGCGGCCTGAGCACATTACCGCTTATTCTTATTATGAGGCCAGGGGGACCGTGATGGCGCGTCAGATCGCGCGAGGACATATCTCCGCTCCCCGTTTCGAAGCGCGGGCATCCGCGCAGGAATTGGTATATGAGGTGCTTACCTCGAACGGTTATAGCGAATATATGCCGATGTATTACTCGCGGAGCGAGCAGCTCAGATTCAAGGGAGAGTCTTATTACTTCAACTGGGAAGGTGACCATATCGGGTTCGGTAGCGGCGCCTTCTCCGTGCTGGCTACTCACAGAACCCTGAATGCGCGCGGAAACCTGGAGAAATACATATCTTCACCAACCACCTTCGATCACTTTGACAAGGCCGACCTGCGCATAGCGGTGGACGAAAGTCTCACGATGATGTTCCTGAATGGGCGCCGGATAGCCTACGATCGCTTCTTCGGCAGGTTCGGATTTGATTTCCGTGAACTGCTAGAATTTCCCCGGATGAAGGCATTCCGGCTCGCGCTTGACCGCATCGGGACCCCTTTGCGGCTCACCTCGACAGAGGTCTACGTAGGGACTGAGGCAGGAGACTGGAATGGTGGAGAGCTGGTTCGCTTGCAGGCAAAAGTGCGAGCTGAAATCGCTTCCGCCGCGCACCGGGCCTCCATCTCCGCGCAATCTAAGCGGAGCAGTTAACCGTGGCTATTCTCGGGTTTAGTGAGGAGACTCAGTGAGTAGCAGCGTGCTGGAAGGTCTCGAGAGACTTACCTCGCCATTCGGGGTCATAGCGGATTTCCGTGGCATACGCCCGCCACGGGGACTCGGAGACACGATCGCGGGCGTCAGTGCTTTCTTCGGCTACCCAGTGTCCCGGCCTGACCTGCGGTATGCAACTGATATCGATCATCTGCGCGGGGATTGGTGGAGCGGGGAGCTTGCACACGGGCTGGCTCTCCATGACTTTGAAGAAGCTCGCCTGAAGGCTCTCGCAGAGGCTGCTGAGCGATATTCCGCAGGTGATTTTAACGATCCAGTCATATGGTCTAGCTATCGCGAATTGGAGTCGGATGCACTTGATCCGCAAAGAATTCCACGCTGCTCTGAGCGCGAGCTTAGTACGCCTGGATGCCCCCTTAATGCGTTCGATCCTGCGGCGCCACTACGCTGGGCTCGCGGATTGGACTTCTCGACCCGGAAACAACTCTGGATTCCGGCGGTTATGGCTTACTACCGCTTGCGTGGACCGCTTCCGTCATCAGAGCGCTTCTGGTATAGAATATCGACCGGATATGCCGTACATTCGGATCCAGCCGAGGCTATGGTTCGCGGAATCTGCGAGGTCATTGAACGGGACGCTATCGCCGTGTCATGGCTACAGAAAATTCCGTTGCCCGTTGTCGATGGCCAATGGTTGTCAGAAGAGACTAAGCAGCTGATTTCGTGGGGGCGTCGACATTACATAGAGTACTTGATCTTCGACGCTACCACCGACATTGGAGTGCCAACCGCTCTCTGTCTCGGCGTAGCAAAGTATGCCAGCCATTTTTCCCAGGCAGTAAGCTGCGCAACCGGCCGCACCATCAGGTCCGCGGCTGAGAAAGCAATGCTGGATGCTTGTTTTATGCGATGGGGCGATCGGGGGACGGGCGACCTCCCGGAGAGTTTCCGGGACTTCAAGGCGCTAACAGATGGTGAGCGATACATGGCGGCGCCGAGTCGTCTGGCCGCGTTTGATTTTTTGATCAAGGATGCACAAAAGCGGCCAAGTCCAGAGCGCCTAACGCTGCCGGAGAGCCCAGGCGCCATGCTGGCCTGGCTGGTCGGAACTCTGTCCCGCAAGGGAATGTCGGTAATAGGCGTCGACCGGACAACGTATGAACTGGCCGCCGCGGGTTTGATTGCAGTGAATGTTATAGTGCCCGAGCTGCAGCCGATGAGTTTGTGGCCACTGGCACAATACCGTGCTCACCATAGGCTTTACTCTGCGCCAGTTCTCATGGGTTACCGCAGCCATCCTGAAGAGGAGTTGAGTACATGGCCGATCCCATTCGGCTGACTCACGCAACGAGCCCGCGGGTCATGGTCGGCGGCCTCGGCAAATTCGGCGGGCGAGTGGCTGGCTTCGTGGCAGCCTGGCTGCCGGAGGTGCAAGAGTTCGACCTTGGCAGCGGGATCAGTGATGCGTTCTCTGCCGGAACCGGCGCGGTTGTGCTCGCTTTGTGGCGGCCAGAGCCGGCGCTGTGCGAGATAGCCGATGAACTGTCGTTCCGCAATTCGGTGCCGTGGTTGCCGGTCATTGCGGAACATCCTGTCATCCGGATCGGTCCGTTCGTGAGGCCGAAGACGGGTCCGTGCTTCCGGTGTTACGCCACGCGCAAGGCCCAGCATGATCAGCAGCCCTGGATCACCGCCGCCATTGATGCGGGCTACCAGCGTGACCAGGACTGCGGGCCAAGAGGATACCTGCCCCATCAAGCCCGGATGGCCGCGGCCTTGGCACTTGGAGCGCTCGATGAGGACACGGCGTCTTCCCGCCGACAGGGCCAGAGCCTCATGGAGGGTGAGGTGGTTACGGTCGGCCTGGTCACCGGTGGACTGCAAGCGAATCCCGTTATCGCAGTTCACAATTGCGATCGATGTGATGTTCCTAGACTGCCCTCCGGGCTGGACCGGCTCTCTGAGCTGGCTACGCGCTCCAGTGGCGACCCGGCAACGCCTGTTCCCCGTTACCCGGGGGATGACCGGCGCGTAACCATGACCAGCGCGTAACGACGCATCTCCCCGGCAGTTAGGAGCCCCTCGCTGATGGATACCCGGCTTGGCGCGTATTCGACGCGGCAGCCAAGGCTGCGGCGTGGTCTCACGGTGATGACGGCAGGAGAATCGATACTTCTCGACGGTGGGCCGAGCCGGCAGATGTTCAGCGGCAGCGCCGCGCTCTCGCTGCTGCCTCGCCTGCTTCCAGCGCTGGATGGCCAGCGCAGCCGTGACCAACTGTGTGCCGAGCTGGCTCTCAGCGGTGCTCAGCTCGACTCGGCGATCAGACTGCTTGACGGGAGCGGTTTGCTGGAGTGGGCGCTGCCCGGGAATCCGTCGGGTTTTCCCGCTGATCACGTAGCCGAGTACATATCACGCACCTTCACGATAAGTGAGACTTGCCGCAGCGCTGATGACCTTGCTCGTGCCCTCGCGGACTCTGCCGCGCTGATGGTAGGGCCCGGTTATCTTGTGGAGCCGGTGGCCGAGGACCTGTCAGAGACAGGTATTGGCATGGTGAAGATCATGACAGCGTCCGAGGCAGCTTGCGCGCTGCCCGCGATGACCGGCCGATGTGTAGCCGCGGTATTTGATGATCCCGCCGACGCCGCGGTACTCGATCTAGTGGCCGCGGAGTGCCGACAGCATGATGTCCCGGTGCTCCGATTCTATGGAGCCGGCGATTACGCGGAAGTCGGCCCGTCCTTTTGCGGGATTAGCGCCGCGTGCATCGACTGCTTCCGGCGGAGCGAGGCAGCGGCTTGGGGCCAGGATCAGCCTGCGCGTGACGAGCATGTCGCGATCAGGCATCGCTCAGCCGCGCTGACCGGGGTGCTCTCTAGCTTGGTAACATCAGCGGTCCTCAGCATTCTGACTTCTCAGCCTCCTGCGCCGCCGCTGAAAGCCCTTATGAGGACCCAGGTGTCCGGCCGCGACACTGAATCCTATGAAGTGGTGCCGGACCTAGAGTGCGTCTACTGTGCCGGCGGGACGCCGCCAGTCGACGCAGTATCACGGGATCTGCTGCTATACGAGTGGCGGTCCGGACAGGTGGCTCCCTCCCTTAAGCAGGCCGACGACATCACGCCCGCCAGGCGAAAGCGCCTCATTGCGCTCGCTCGAGAACGGGCGATTTTTCCCACTTCTCCCCGGCACCGTCTACCTGATCAGTTCACCGTTCAAGAAACCAACAGGGAAAGGGGGATCCGCGGAATAGACGAATCCCTGCTCGCAGGGATCTTTGCCCGCGTTGCCGGCTTTCGCCCAACTGAAGCGGGTCACCCCGATTCTTCTGACATGCGATGGGCGCCGAGCGGAGGGAATCTCGCGTCGGTCGCTCTCTACCTTGTTACGGATCGGGACCTGTTCGGCCTGCCTGGGACGATCTTCCGCTACGACGACCTTGAGCATCAGGTCATAAGCGTGCACGCCGACCGCGTCTCAGTCTCCCAGGCCCTTGCCGGAACTGACCTGGACACGACGAGCGTCGACGCCGCGATCATCCTGGTGGGGGAGGCGGGTCGGCTAAGCGAGAAGTACAGCGAATTCGCGTGGCGATTGACGCATCTGGATACGGGTTGCGCCGCACTCCAACTCCACCTCGTGGCCGAGGACTACAGCTTGCGCACCACATTCGCGGCTACCTGGCCGAAGCAGGTCGCGGAACTGCTCGACCTTGACCAGCGCCACGAGATCATCACGGCGATCGCCGCACTGACCGTGGCCCAGACCCGTGAACGGACATCGCTGAAATGCCAGTAATTACCAAGCAGAACGTCGCCAAACAGCTATCGGAGGCCTTCCGGCATCGAGAGCCGACACTGGCACGTCCGCATAGCGCACTGGTGGCTGACTTTCGAGTGCACGAGCGCTGTACGTGGCCGGGCAGGCCGATCGAGGATGTTCTGACCCAGCGCCGGTCCGTCCGAGCGTTCGCGTCGTCAGCCATTACCCGGTCGGACGTCCTGGGAGCTATCGGGGCGGCGCGCGACGCCGAGGAGGCGGTCTGGCCGCCCGGCAGGCACGGCGACATTGGCTTGCGCATGCTGATAGCTGCCTTCAACGTAGATGGGCTGGCCAAGGGCCTGTACGGTACCCGTGAAGTCAGTACGGAGCCGCTTAGCCTGGACTCCGCACACGTGGATATTTTGCGCAAGCAATACGCCGACGCGCCTGTCCTGATACTGATATGCGCGGACGTGAACCGGGCATGCCGGGACGCGGGACAAGCAGGTTACCCAGCTGCCCTTATCCGGGCGGGAACGGCCGGCTACGCAGCCTGGCTGTGGTCGATCTCGGCGGGCCTGGCGGGCTCCGTCTACGGCGGTGCTTCGCAGCACGCAAGTGCCGCCGGGCGCCAGGGGGATGCAAACCTGCGCCACCTGTTCACGGTGGCCATAGGCATGCCAGCCGGTGCGGTAAGCCCACGCGCTGAGGACGCCCCGGGGTCGCTGCCATGAACGCTTCAATAAATATCCGCGCGCGCGGCGCGGCTAACGGATTGCCGAGACATGAGCCAATCTTCCTGCTGTGTCCCGCGCGCTCCTACTCAACGGTCACGCTGGCGCTCCTGGCCGGTCACCCGGACATCTATGGCTTCCCCGAGATGCTGCTCTTCGAGGCCGACACCGTTGGCGGATTGCTCAACCGGGATAGCGTAACGTCCCAAGCGGCGATCTTCGCCGAGATGAGGCTGAACGGCATTCTCCGTGCTGTCTCTGATCTGCTCGAAGCAAGCCAAGAGAGCTGGGCAATCGGTCGGGCGAAAAAATGGCTTGCCGAGCGTTCCTCCTGGTCGCCGCCGGAGCTAATGGATTACCTCCTCTCCCTTGTACACCCAAAGATCGGCCTCGAGAAATCGCCGGAAACAGTAATAAGCGACGAGGCGCTCGATGCCTGCATGGAGCATTTCCCGAAGTCTCGTTTCATCCACCTCACCAGGCATCCAGCAACCACGATTCGCTCAATGGTCGACTATTGGAGCGTCTTTGATATTGACGAAAAGAGTCGCCTCGCCTGGGCTGTTTCCGCATGGTACCAGGGTCATTCGAGGATCATGCGCAAGCTTTCTCAGCTGCCCTGCCAGCGCTGGCTAAGGATCCGGGCGGAGGATGTCGTGGGAGACCCCGCCACCTGGCTCCCGTACATACTCGACTGGCTTGGTTTGTATCACGACAACGAGGTCGTTTCCCGGATGATGCAGACCCAGAACTGGCGGTTCGCGGGAACAGGGCAATCAGGCAGGCTGTTTGGCGGGGATGCCAAATTCATGTACTCTCCCGCTCTTAGGCCCATCCCCCAGCCGGCTGAGGCTGCTTTCGACCCGTCATGGGGTCTACTCGATGAGATGATCAGCCGTATAACTTCCCTGGCCAGCTCTCTGGGGTATTCATGACCTCGACCTGCCAGGCTCGCGGTCCCCCGCTAACGACCTAAGAAGCGGCCTTCCGGCCTTCCGGCCTGCGGTACTCACTGGAGGAGCATAATGCCCGAGTCCGAGACAATAGATCTCACCGCCGAAGACGTCAGTCAGCTGACGTGGGATGAACTAGTCCTTGTCATGATGGGGAAAGATCGCATAGACGGCGAAAACCGTCAAGTTCGCGCGTCAGCAACACCACCCTGCACTACTAATTGCTGCACTTACAGTAGCGGCTGCTCCGGCTGCAGCTGCATTGCTTGTGCTTGTATTTAAAGACAAGCACAAGCCAGAGCGCAGCCAATTCCGGAGCCGCGGCGTAATTCTGCACGCTGCGGCTCCGGGCGGGGTATGGGTGGTTAGCCCGACAACAGCAGATCTATCCGAAGGATTGAATCCATGACCGATATCGGCGTGCGCAAGATCGCGGGCCACATCGGTGCTGAGGTCACCGGCATCCAGGCGGGACCGTCCCTGACCGCAGATCACGTCAGAGCCGTCAGGAACGCCCTGCTCGAGCACAGGGTGATCTTCCTGCGCGACCAGCACCACCTCGACGACGCCGGCCAGGCAGGTTTCGCCGAACGCTTCGGTGACCTCACCACCGCGCATCCGATCGTTTCCGGCCTAAACAGCGACGAGCGCATCAGGGAAGTGAACGCGCAGCGCCCCGGCGGCAAGGCGAGCTTCTGGCACACCGATGTCACGTTCGTAGACCGCATGCCGGCCATCACCGTACTGCGCGCGGTCACCCTGCCGCCCTACGGGGGGGACACGACCTGGGCGAACACGGTCGCCGCCTATGAAACGCTGCCGGCGGAGTTCCGCGCGTTCGCGGACACCCTGTGGGCGCTGCACACGACCGCCTTCGGTAACGACGAGCATCTCGGCGGCCCGTCGGCCCGCGATCACGCGCCCGATAAGAAGGCCTCCCCGTTTCCCCTGTTCGAGACCGAGCACCCGGTGGTCCGAGTGCACCCGGAGACCAGGGAGAGGGCACTGCTGCTCGGCGGGTTCGTGAAGCGGATTCTCGGCGTGTCCGCGAGCGCTTCGGCACAGCTGTACGCGCGGCTGCAGCAGCACGTGATCCGCCTGGAGAACACGGTCCGCTGGCGCTGGGCACCGGGTGACCTGGCGGTCTGGGACAACCGCACCACCCAGCACTACGCGATCGACGACTACGGCGACCTTCCGCGCGTCATGCGCCGGGTCACGACCTCGGGAGATCTCGCCGTAGCCACTGACGGCCGCACCAGCCGCGCGGTCGCAGGTGACGCGTCGCGTTACGTTCACGCCTAGCCGGCTATCACCCGATTGCCATACTCACGAATCGTGTGCGGTCAGGTGCGGTCGGTCTTCTGACAGATAGGGATCTTGCTGGTGACTATCAGCCGCGGTGAACTCGAGAAAGAGACCGCGGGGCAGAGCTCCGCGCCCAACGTTGCGGGCGAGATACCTGAGGTCCGGCCTCCGGCTGTCCCCGATGGCTGGACGATCGCGCCGCCCGATTTCGTGGGTGTCGGTACGCAGCGCTCTGGTACCACGTGGTGGTACCAGCTCATCACCGGTCATCCCGATGTAGAGAAACCCCCTGGCAGGCCCAAGGAGATACATTTCTTCGATCCCTATTGCCGTGTGGCAAATATCCCGGCGGACAGTTACCATCGCTACTTCCCCCGGCCGCCAGGCAAGCTCTGCGGCGAGTGGACGCCTCGATACATGTATGACTACTGGACGCCCCCCATGCTGCGACGGGCAGCGCCTCAGGCGAAGGTGCTCGTAATACTGCGGGATCCGATTGAGCGGCTCCTGTCCGGGCTCGCGATGCACATCAGTTTCGGCTTCGACATTAATTCGAGGCTGTACCATCAGTTCTGGCGTGGTTCCTACTGGTCCCAGCTGCGGACGTTGCTCGAATATTTTGACCGATCGCAGTTGCTTGTTCTGCAATACGAGCAATGCGTGGCGGATCCTCTGGCCCAAGCCCACCGTACGTTCGAGTTCTTGGGACTGGACCCGGCCGCCCGGATCGCGCCCGCCCAACTCACGCAACGCGTGAATCAGACACGGATAAAAAAGCCGATGATCGACGAGGCGACGCGGGGCGCGCTGCGCCTCTCCTACCACGCTGAACTAATCCAGCTTTTCGCAGAATTTCCCGAAATAGATGGCTCACTCTGGCCGACTTTCGGCGGCACGCGTCACCACGGTGCAGAGCGATGGGCTTCGCCTGCTGGGCGTTACTCACCGCGCAGCCGCCGGGCCGGGGACGTCGGCGGCACCTGATCGAGCGCCACACCACGAACCGCCGGAGGGCGAACCAATGGTCATCTGCGGTCTCAAGCTCACCCACGACGGCACCGTCGCCCTGCTCGACGGGGAGGAGCTCGTCTTCAGCGTGGAGATGGAAAAGCTCGCCAATTTGCCCCGCTACAGCACCATCGAGGACCTCGAGGTCGTGCCCCGAGTGCTCGCCGGCTTCGGCTACGCGGTCACCGACGTCGAGGAGTGGGTGATCGACGGCTGGTCGGACGCGTACTCCCTGCCCCGGGTCAACGGTGGCGAGCAGATCGCCATCGCGCTCGGGCCGTACCGGGAGACCGCGACCGCTCCAGACCTGTTTCGGCCCAGCGTCGGCGGGACATTGCCGATCGGCGATCGAACCGTCGCTTACACGAGCTACCCGCACGCGGCCGGGCACGCGGCCAGCGTCTATGCCACCAGCCCGTTCGCTATCCGCGGAGAGTCCTCGTACGTGCTGGTCTGGGATGGCGCCATGTTCCCGCGCCTCTACCTGGTCGAGCCCGGGCGAGGGGCGGTCGGACTGGGCGTGCCGTTCCCGTTGATCGGCCATTCGTATGCCCTGATGGCCCAACACTTCGGCCCGTTCAAGAACGGGCCGAAGCCGGTGGGCGTCAACGACCTCACCGTGGCCGGCAAGCTGATGGCCTACATCGCGCTCGGCAAGCCCCGGGAATCGCTGCTGGAGATCCTGTCGCAAGTGTTTCACGAGCGATTCGAGGACGACTCCCGACAGGCCCGGATGTACCGGGCGCACGCCGGCTCGGCGGCCCCCTTCATCCAGGCGTCAATGCCCCCGCTGCGAGAGTTCTTCCAGACGGTGGGCGCCGAATCACAGCGGATGGCAGTGCCGGACGAGGATGTGCTGGCCTCGGTTCACCAGTTCATGCAGGACCTGCTCGCCGAGCGAATCACCAGCATGGTGGCCGACCGGCTGGACGGCCCGCGGAACCTGTGCTTTGGCGGCGGATGCGCCCTTAACATCAAGTGGAATAGCGCCCTCCGGGCCTTGCCGGTGTTCGACAAGATGTGGGTCCCGCCGTTCCCCAACGATTCAGGTTCCGCGCTCGGCGCGGCCATCCTTGGCCGGTTCCACCATGCAGGCGTCGGCCCGATCCAGTGGCACACCCGGCTCGGGCCTGCCCTGGGGACGGCGACCGGCGCCCCGGAGGGATGGTCCGCCACCTTGTGCGGCGCGGCGCAACTCGCCAGTGAGCTGCACGTGACCGGCTCGCCGGTAGTCGTGCTCCACGGCCGCGCCGAGCTTGGGCCGCGGGCACTGGGCGGGCGAAGCATCCTCGCCGCGGCCAGCCGCGCGTCGATGAGGGACGAACTGAACAGGATCAAGGGTCGTGAGCACTACCGGCCGATCGCGCCGGCTTGCCTGGTTGAGTACGCACAGGAGATCTTCGACCCGGGTACCCCTGATCCTCATATGCTCTTTGACCATGCGGTCAGGACGCACTGGACGCATCGCATTCCCGCCGTGGTCCACCTCGACGGCAGCGCGCGGCTCCAGACGGTCGGGCCAGACGACGACCCGTTCCTGCACGAGGTGCTCAGGGAATACCACGCGCTCAGCGGAATTCCCGTGCTCTGCAACACCAGTGCGAACTTCAACGGCAGTGGATTCTTCCCGGACCTGGACTCGGCAGTGCGATGGGGACAGGTCGACCAGATCTGGTGCGCCGGTCGACTGTACCGGCGTGTGACCGGCCCAGCGCGGGGCTCCTCAGGGAGCAGGGCGTCGAATTGATAGCCCAAACGGCCGATGCCCTTCAGCACGCGCACGCCGCCGGATGGCGGCACTCTGCCTGATGGGTGAATTCGTTAAGGCGCTTCGCTCAGACCAGGAGACACGCGTGCGCATTCTCTTCAGCGGAAATCCGCTAGTCGGCCACCTTCTCCCGATGATGCCCCTCGCGGCCGCTGGCCGCGCAGCCAGGCACGAGACGGCATTGCTGACCTCGGGAGAGGCGTCCCTGGTCGCGCCGGTGCGCCTTCTGCATGCAGGACCGTCCATCGAGGAGATGGTAGACGAGACCGATAGACGTATCGGATCGCATCCCTCCGAGCCGGGGCCGGAGATGGCCAGGTGGGCGGCGGAGTTGTTCGCCGGGGTGCGCGTCGAGTGGAGTTTCGACGAGGCCCTGCGGCAGGTCGGCACGTTCGGTCCCGATCTGGTGGTGTGCGAGGGGCACGACTTCGTCGGGCCCATGGTGGCCGCCGCTCTCGGCGTCCCGTGGGCCGAGCATGCTGTCATGGGCCCGCTCCCGAAGCCGTTTTGGCAGACGATGCACGAACGCGTGGCGCGCGAGTATAGGAGCCGCTCACTGACCGCGATGCCGAGGATCGCGGTCGTCGATCCGTACCCCGATGCGCTGCGCTGGTCCACCGAGCAGCCGCCCGCCGATCGGATCACGATCCGACCCGCGGTCAACGAGTACGGACCGGCGCAGCATGCCGAGCCGGATCTTCGGCCCGAACACCCCTGCGCGCTTGTAACGCTGGGAACCATAGTGAACCACGGTGTCGCACTGTCCGCGCTTGCCTCGTCGGTCGCTGCGGCCGGTTTCACGGCGATCGTGACGGCGCAACGCCAAGACCTGTCAGCGGATATCGATTCAGACCGAGTCCGACCGGTTGGATTCGTTCCGCTGGCAAAGCTTCTTCCGCAGGTCGACGTCGTTGTCACGGCCGGGGGAACCGGCACCGTCCTCGCGTCGCTGTCCCGAGGCCTACCGATGGTGATACGTCCTTTCGTCGCCGACCAACCGCGGAATGCCGCGCGGCTCGCTTTTAGGGGCGCGGCGATCGTCATCGACGATGTCGCCGAGGCGGGCACCGCAGCCCGGCTAATCGCCGACAACCGGGCATACAGAGAAGTAGCGCAAGGTATGGCGGCCGAATTGGCGTGTCTGAACTCTCCGGACACAGTCCTTCACCGACTCATTGTCCGAGCAGCCATGTCGTGGGATAGCGGCCGCAGCTCGAAACCGGCGCCGCTTATAGAGAAGGGTGAAAGTTCGCGGCGATCGCTGATGTGAGGACTTCCTTGACGTCCTCGAAGCTGGCCTCCGCGTTGAACTCGGCCAGGCGATGGTTCCATCGTCGTCCGGGAACTCGGTCCTCGATCTCAGCGCGTACTGCCTGGAGCGCTGGGTGGCGGTGGAAGCTACGGCCGGTGACCTCGTGGCATGCGGTGGCCAGAGCCGAATACAGCGTGTATCGGTCGTTGACGGGTTTGCCCGTTCGTATCGAGGAGCGATCCCAGGCAGCTTCGTCCGCGAGTAGAGCGTCGGCGATTTCCAGGATTCGCACAGTCTCCCCGGCGGGTACCGCGTTCGCGGCGATCGCTGATGTGAGGACTTCCTTGACGTCCTCGAAGCTGGCCTCCGCGTTGAACTCGGCCAGGCGATGGTTCCATCGTCGTCCGGGAACTCGGTCCTCGATCTCAGCATGGACTGCCTGGAGCGCTGGGTGGCGGTGGAAGCTACGGCCGGTGACCTCGTGGCATGCGGTGACCAGAGCCGAATACAGCGTGTATCGGTCGTTGACGGGTTTGCCCGTTCGTATCGAGGAGCGATCCCAGGCAGCTTCGTCCGCGAGTAGAGCGTCGGCGATTTCCAGGATTCGCATGGTCTCCCCGGCGGGTACCGCACTACGAGGCGGCGTGGGCACGAGGCCAGCTCCTTTTGCCTACTGCACGTTGCCGTGCTTTACTGCGCGTCGCCAGCGTCAGGCCGTGTCGCGGTCCCCGCGCCAGGCGCTGGATAGCGGCCCGCCGCTGGCAATGACCTCGGACTTGCCAGGAAGGGAGTCATGGCCCTGCGGATTTCCCTGGCGTGGACATCGAACCCTGCCTGGAGCGCTAGGGTGACCGCTGCGACGAGGACGTGCTGCTCGGCTTTGAACCAGGCCAGGGCCTGTCGAGTGTCGACAAGCCGTTCGGGACTGACGCCGGGAGCGGGCGCGGCCAACTCGACTGGCTCATGGGCTGAGTGCAGCAGGAAAGCGCCATGAACGGCGGTATGCAGGTAGTGGTCGAGCAGTCGGCGAACAGCAGCCGCCCGCTCGGGATGGCTGTCTTGGGCGCGGGCCTCGTCCGCGGCGTAGGCACTGAGCAACTCGTGGCACGTATATCGGCCGGGGATGTGCTCGAATAGCATCTGGGCACGGCTGAGTTCGCATAGCATGCGGCGGCCCAGGGATTCATCTACGCCGGCCAGACTGGCGGCGGCGCGCGGGGTGATATCAGGGGTGGAGTGCAGGCCGAGCAGCCGGAACATGCGTGCGGCCCCGGTACTGAGCTGCTGGTAGGACCAGGAGAACCTGGTACGGACGCTGACCTCCGGATCCCCGCTATCCAGCGCGTCGAGAGGGCTAGCGGTGTCGCGGAGTTCGGCGGCGAGCGCGTGCAGCGGAAGACGCGGCCGGGCGGCGGCACGTGCCGCGGCGGCCGCCAGCGCGATTGGCAGTCGTGCGCAGAGGTCGGCAATCTCGCCGATCGCGGCAGGCTCGGCGATGGCCTGGCGGCCGAGTCGGGCGGTGAGTAGCTGTACCGCCTCGCGGTGGGAGAGGACATCAAGCGTGACCAGCCGGGCGCTGTCAGTGGCGACTAGTCCGGCTAGCTGGCTGCGGCTGGTGACCAGGACCAGGCTGCGCGGACTATCCGGCAGCAGGGGGCGGACCTGCTGCTCGTTGCGGGCGTTGTCGAGGATGATCAGCATCTGCTTGCTGGCCAGCAGGCTCCGGTACCGGGCCGCCTGCTGGTCCTGACCGGCCGCGGCGCGCTCGGCCGGTATCCCGAGCGCGGTCAGGAAACCGGCCATCGTCTCGGCGGTAGCCGCCGGGGCATCAGCGGGGCCGAAACCCCGGAGATCGGCGTACAGCTGGCCATCGCGGAACCGGCGGGCGGACCGCCGCGCCCAGCAGACGGCGAGAGCGGTCTTGCCTGCCCCCGCCGTTCCCGTGATTGCCGCGATCGCCGCCGGGCCGGTCCCTTCAGCGCCGATCGTGGGGAGGAGTCCGTCGAGATCGGCTAGCTCAGCCGCCCGGCCGGTGAATGCTGGCACGCCGGGCGGCAGCTGCTGCGGCACGGGTCCGGGGCAAACGCTGCCGCCTCCTGCCGCGGTCAGCGTCGGGTCGGCGCGCAGGATCTGAAGATGGAGCGTTCGCAGGGCGGATCCGGGGTCGACGCCGACTTCGCTGGCCAGGTGTCGCCTGGTCTGCTCGAACCAGTGCAACGCGTTGGCCTGCCTTCCGGACCGGTACAGGGCGAGCATGAGCTGGGCGATCAGCCGCTCATCGCCGGGACGTGCCGCGGCTTGCCCGGTCAGTTCGCCGACGAGCGCGCCGTGCTCGCCCTGGCGGAGCCTGATGTCGGTGAGGTCCGCAAGCGCCGCCAGCCGGTCCGCCTCCAGGGTGTCCCGCATCGCGTTCAGCCAGGGGCTGCGCACGCCGGTCAAGGCCGGCGCGCGCCACAGCCCCAGCGCCTGGCGTAGCAGTCCCGCTCCTCGCTTATCGTCAGGACTGGCGGACGCCTCCGCTGCGAGCTGGCGGAACCGGCAGAAGTCCAGCTGCTCGGCCTCGGCTTGCAGTAGGTAGCCGCCAGGTCGGCGGGACAGCGTGACACGCGGATCCGGCGCCCTGGCGAGGACCGACCTGAGCCTGGCTATGTACCCGTACAACGTGTTGAGTACCGATGCCGGCGGCTCCTCTCCCCAGACCCGGTCGATGAGCGCCTCCACCGGGACGACGCGGCCGAGATCCAGCAGCAGCACGGCGAGAACCGCGCGCCGCCGCGCATGTCCGGCATCCAGCAGCTGGCCACCGGCCCGGACCTCGACGGGTCCCAGAACCCCGAATTCCACAAGCCCTCCCTGATGGCTCATAGCCGCAGTTCCGCCCACCAGACCGGAGGAAAATTCATTGCGGGCTGCGGTGTGGGGACCCGGCATTGCTTCCGGGGCCTGTGTTTTCATGACCATGCTGTCCGCGGGGCGGGGCATTAGAGTGGCATCGGTGGGGCATTAGGGGGCCGCTAAGGGGCGGGGATCATGTTGCTGAAGTCGCTGTATGTGACACGTATTGCCGATGCGCCGGCCCGTCGGTATTCAAGGTTCGTTCCACGTTTGTTCCATGCCAGGCGCGCACACTGAGTTGGCTGCACTAGTGCCCGCGAATGGCCGGGCCGGCAAACGAAAGGCGGAATGCGATGAAGAGATCTTTCCGGGTAGCCACCGTATTCACCGGAGCCGCCGCTTGCGCCGTCGCGCTGGCGCCGACGGCGCACGCCGCACCCGCGGTGCCCGGCGCCACGGCCAGGATAACACCCGACACCACAGCGCGCGACTGCACAAAAACTTTCACGAGCTCGGTTGTCCTGTACTACTCAACAAAGCAAAATCACTCCGTCAATGCCTGTATCGCTGGAGTAGGATTTGTATATTTGGGTCAGGGGAAAAGGTTCGCGTCTTACTGTGCGGGCGCCTATTCTGGCTTTATGTACATCGACGGTGATCGCAGGACCTTCACAGAAGGCTCTCACCCGTTGTACAACGCCGCCGTGAGCGCAATCTCCATCACACGTGATAATCATCGAGGTCTGCAATGCTCTGCGGCGCCTAGGTAGGGTGATGGACCCAGTGGGCAGCAACCGGTCATCTGGCCAGGTTCCGCGAGCTCCGGCGGGGCAGCGTCCTGCACCCGCCACCACAGGGCCTGGATGCCCCAACTCCCGCCAGGCCATGGATGAGACGAGCGGAGTGAAGGGAGACTTTCACGTTCCGTTCTGTGGTAGCCCCGGGGTGGAATCCCCCTTGACCACCCAGCGCCACCTGGCCCGCCGAGATTCAAGGTTCCTTCCACGTTTGTTCCATGCCGGTGGCGCACACTGAGTTCGCCGCAGTAGTGCCCGCGAATGGCCGGGCCGGCAAACGAAAGGCGGAACGCGATGAAGAGATCTTTCCGGGTAGCCACCGTATTCACCGGAGCCGCCGCTTGCGCCGTCGCGCTGGCGCCGACGGCGCACGCCGCACCCGCAGTGCCTCGCGCCACGGCCAACGGCATTATAGCGAATGACTGCACTAACGGCGAGTGGAACTGGCTCCACATGTACTACACGGCGGCTGAGCGCCACTCCGTACCCGCCTGTTTCGGCGGAACAGGGGTATTCAAAATACCCGGGAACAAGAGGTTCACGGGTTTTTGCCCGGGCAACAATTCCGGCTATATCCAGCCCAAAAGTCATGGTAGGGTATCATTCGTAGGGGGCGGATATTCAATACACTTGTTTTCAGAGATCATCTCCAAAGTCTCCATTGTCCAGCACTTCGCCGGTGGATCCTCGTCGTGCTAGCCGCTGATGCCGCGATGGGCCTGGTCGAGGGTACCGGGCCCGCCCGGCAGGGCTCCAGGCGAGTCAGCGGGCAGCGTCGTGATCCGGCGTTCGTGCTGTGCATGGGCCGGTCGGGGTCGACGTTGCTGCGCTTCTTGCTGGACGCACACCCGGAGCTGGCGTGCCCGCCGGAGACGAGCTTGCCAGCGCTGTGCGGGCATTTGTCGGTGGTGTGGTCGCTGATCGAGGGCGCGCCGCTGGCGGCCGAGCGTGACGCCGCGCCGCCGCGGGTGCCGGACGCGGCGGTGGCCGGGATCCGGCGCATGCTGGATGAGATGACCGGGTCCTACCTGGCGCGGCGGGGCAAGCGGCTGTTTTGCGACAAGAGCCTGGGCTCGGCGCGGTTCGTGGCCCTGCTGACCCAGATCTACCCGGGCGCGCGGTTCGTGTGCCTGTACCGGCATCCGATGGACGTGATCCGGTCCGGTCTGGACGCATGCCCGTGGGGGCTGAACGGCTACGGGTTCGACGAGTACATCGTGGGATCGCCGGGCAACGCGGTCCTGGCGCTGGCCCGGTACTGGCTCGATAACGCCACGCTGGTCCACGAGGTGGAGCAGGCGCAGCCGGAACGCTGCCACCGGGTCCGCTATGAGGACCTCGTGGAGGATCCCGAGCAGGTCATGGGCGAGGTGTACGCGTTCATCGGCGCCCGGCCGGCGCCAGGGGTCGCGCAGGCGTGCTTCAGCGGTGACCGGGAGCGCTTCGGGCCGGCTGATCACAAGATCTGGGCGACGTCGCAGGTCAGCAGCGACTCGGTCGGGAGGGGGGAATCGGTCCCCGCCGGGCTGATACTGCCGCCGGTAACCGCCGCGATCAACGAGCTGGCCGCCGAATTGGGTTACCTGCCCGTTGACGCGGACTGGGGGGCTCCGGGCCGGGCCCCCGACCCGCGCGTCCCGGACACCATCCGTGGCCTGGCAGCGCCGTCCAGCGGCGGGCCCGCGCCCGGGTCTGGGGCACTGGAAGAATGCCTGCGGTCCCGAATGGAAAGCACCGACGGGCGGTTCGCCAGCCAGTGGGTGTCGTGCGCGGCCGAGAAGTTCCTGATGGTGTCCCGCACCGCGACCGGCGGCGGCGAGACACAGTGGCTGGTGGACATCGCTGCCCGGGCGATCACCGTCGAAGACGGGGTCGGCGAAAGCGAGGCGGACGACGACGGGAACGACGATGGCGATGTCACCTGGAGCATCCTGGGCTCTCCGCAGACATGGGAGGCCGTCCTGAGCGGCCAGCTCAACCTGCACGCCGCGCTGCGCCACAACGACCTGCGGTACTGCCCGGCAGGCACCGACGGCCCTGTGGTCAGCCAGACCCGGATGGCGATGCTCGCCGACCTGCTCGGTCTGGGCGCATGGGCGCGGGCGGACGCCGCCCGGCAGGACGCGGCGGCGCTCGCGTGACGACCGTGGCCCGTACTGTCGGCACAAACCCTATCGGCGTGCACCTGCCTCGTGATCGCCCGGCCGGGTCAACTGCCGCTGCCGATCGGCCCTCTAATGCCCCAGTGATCGTGCTGGCACCCGCATACTCTGGGGCCAGCATGCTCCGCTTGCTGCTGGAAGGCCACCCTGAGCTTGCCTGTACCTCGGGTACTGGCCTGCTTCAGTTGTGCGAGCAGGCCATGGCCACCTGGCGTATCGCCGACGGCCGTCCGGCCGGCCCGCCATCCTCGCTGGCCTTCACCGCGACCCGGGCGCTAGCGAGCAGCGTCGTTATTTCGATCCTGGCTAGAGAGGGAAAACCACGCTTGTGCGAGGTAGCGGCCGCGAACCCCCAGGCGGCCGAGACGTTCCTGCGCCTCTACCCAGAGACCCGGTTCCTGTGCCTGTACCGCGCCTGCCCCGGTGTCATCCGCGCTGCCCTGGACGCGAGCCCCTGGGGCATCACTGACCCCGTATTCGCACCGTTCACCATCAAGCACCCGGCTAACACGGTTGCGAGCCTTACCGCTTACTGGGTCACAGTCACCGGTCCGCTGCTGGCCTTCGAGCGCGAGCACCCGCGGTCATGCCTGCGGGTCCGGTTCGAGGATCTCGCCCGTGATCAGCGGCAGGTGGAGGAACGAGCAATATCCTTCCTCGGCCTGACCAGTACCGTCGGACGGGCAGTCCTCGGCGGGCATAGGGAGGCGTGGCCAACGACACCGGAAACCGGCCTTATGGCGGACCCCCCGGGCCACCTGGTACCGCCCGCGTTGCGGGCGCAAGCTAATGACCTGCTCCGGCAACTGGACTACCCAGTCATGGCAGAAGGCCAGACTTCATAGTCCGGGGAAGGCGGGCGCCGACCGCCAGGGACGCTGGCGGGCTTCGGGCAAAGCCCTGGACTCACGCAACTTGCTTCAGGGCTTGCGCGCGACGCCGCCGAACTCGAACCAGTCGGCGGAGTCCGGTTCTTCCCTGCCATCGGGGTGCCATTCGTTGACCTTTACCAGGCCGGGCGGCACTACCTCCAGGCCGTCGAAGAAGCCCGCGACTTCTTCCCTTGACCGCACGCGGCCCCAGTTCCCGCGAAACGCGTTGAGGCCGAGCTTTGTCACCTTCTCACGGACCTGCGGATCGTCGGAGGTGAGATGGGATATCGCGAGGTAGCTGCCAGGCGCGAGGCGGTCGACCATCTGCCGGACCACGCCGCCGGGATCGCGGGCGTCGGGAATACAGTGCAGGAAGCTGACGTAAAGGGCGCCGACGGGCTCGTCGAAGTTAATCACGCGCTGAGTGTCCTGGTGGCTGAGGATGTGCCCGACGTCACAGGAGTCCGCTTCGATGAAGGCCGTGCTCTCGTCCTTGGCCAGTAGGGCCTTGACGCGGCCGTGCGCCAGGACCACCGGGTCGATGTCAATGTAGACCACTCTGGATTCGGGTGCGGCCTGCTGGGCGACATGGTGCACGTTGTTCTGGGTGGGCAACCCGCTGCCGTTGTCGATGAACTGCCGGATGCCGCATTCGGTGGCCAGGTAGTGCACGACCCGTTCCAGGTAGCGGCGGTTGTTGCGGGTCAACGCGTAGCTGCCCGGCATCATGTCTTCCAGGGCTTCGCATGCCTGGCGGTCGACCTCGTAATTGTCGGTCCCGCCGAGCATGAAGTCGTAGACCCGAGCGACACTCGCGGTACGGGTATCGATCTCGGGGAAATCGTCCGGCTGCATCGCCGCCCCGTCCTCCGTTTCTTATCGCCGCACCACAAGTGCGCGGACCGCGCTGCCGGATTTCTCCGACGGGCGCTCCTGCCTAACTGTTGTAGTTGCCGCTTTTGACCCTGGCGGTGAAAGTATCCCACGCGCCGTAAGCGAACGTTAGCTTCGGCCCCGCCGGGTCTTTCGAGTCACGCACCGCGACGATCAGCGGCAGTCCGCCTGCGATTTCCACGCAGTTAGTCGCCCCGCCGCTGCGGACGCTCTTGCGCCATATAGCCTCAGACAGATCCGGGTCCGTCATGCCGTTCCTCCTATGGTCATCGTGTTCAGTCATTTCCGGCTGGAACTGGCTAGAAGCGGCCCGCGTACCTGAGCGCATAGCTCCGCATCATCACGCGCGAGTCCTCGGGCGACAGCGCCCTGGCCTGCAGCGACCCCCAGATCTCGTCATACCTGCGCAGCTCCTCAGGCTGCTCAAGAGTGATCGCGGTCATCGCGCTCTCGAGGTGGACGATTCCGAGGTCGCCTGGGTCGTGGAACGTCAGGATCTGGAATGGCCCGGCCATGGCCGGGTGCGCGCCGGAGTTGAACGACAGGATCTGCACGCTCACGTTGGCCGGGTCCCGCTCCTTGGCGAGCATCTCGATCTGCTCGTGCATGACCTCGTTACCGCCCACCGTCCGCCGCAGCACCGACTCGTTGATGATGCAGCTGGCCTGCGGCAAGGGTCCGGCCTGGCGCAGTACGTCCTGGCGGGCCAGCCGGATATCTACCCGGCGGTCGATCTCAGCGGCCGTCCAGCTCGGCTGCCAGGCCCGCATGATGGCCCGCGCGTAGGCCTCCGTCTGGAGCAGCCCGGGCACCAGTTCCGGCTCGTAGGACCTGATGGTCCGGGCTTCGGTCTCCAGGCCGATAAGGTTGGCCAGTGCGGAGGGGACCACATCGCTGCTGAATGACTGCCACCAGCCGCGCTCGGTGGCCCTTCTGGCCATATCAGTCAGTTGCTCGCGGTATGCGTGGTCTTCCACCTTGTACGCGACGAGCAATTTCCGCAGGTCGGCCGTGGAAATTCCAACCTGTCTGTTCTCGATCCGCGAAAGTTTCGACGGCTGCCAGCCAAGGCTGACGGCCACATCCTCGATGGATTTCTCGCTTTCATGGCGCAGTCGCCGCAGCTCAGCGGCGAGACGGCGGCGGCGCATGGTGGGAGATGTCGCCACGCCATCACCCCTTTCGGATCCTGAGCAAATTGCTTGACCAGAACGACTTGCGCCCAATGGGCAAGATACTACAGGATTACGCTCAGCGCTTGTTTACAGAAGTCGATGCTTTAGCCCACTCCCGTGCGGCGAAAGTCGCTGCGCGGATCCCCGAGCGATGCGAGGTGGGGTCGTGCACACTCACGGCCACGCACAGGCCATGATCAGTGCGCGACCTGGCGTAACTCCGGCATTTTCAGTGGGCAACGCGGCAACAGGCACGGCCGCGCCCCCGCCTGCCATGCGATCGTTGCGGCGCACCTTCCGGGGCGAGCCGGCCCAGGTGCCGCTCGCGCGGGAATTCGTCTTCCGCTACCTGGATGGCCGCCACTGCCCCGCGGAGGCAGTCCAGGACATCTTGGTATGCGCCACTGAGCTAGCGGCGAATGCGGTGCTCCACAGCCGCTCCGGACTTCCCGGCGGGCATTTCAGCGTGGAAGTTGTCTGTGCCGGGCAATCAGTGCACGTGGCGGTTGAGGACTCCGGCGGCCCGTGGACGGAGCGCGGCCACGGCAGCGTAGACGAGGAATACGGTCGCGGGTTGCAGGTCGTCTCCGCGCTGTCGGCGGATATGGGAATCGCTGGCGATGCTTCCGGCCGGATGGCCTGGTTCTGCTGCCACTGGAGCACCAGCGAGGACGATCAGCCCCCAGCGTCGCTCCCGGCCACGCTTTCTCAGGAAAGGGCTTGCGGCAACCTGGAAGCAGACAAGGGAGTGGCGCATCCCGCGGTCAACGCCAGCAAGCCCAATGTCGCCCGCATCTATGACTACTTGCTGGGTGGTAAAGACAATTTTGCCGCCGACCGAACGGAGGCGGAGCGACTGCTGCAGGTCTATCCTCTGCTTCCAGTCCGAGTACGGGAGAATCGGCTCTTCCTGGCCCGGGCAGTGAACTGGATAGCGGATCGGGGCATCCGGCAGTTCGTGGACATCGGCTCGGGCCTGCCGACCGCGCAGAACACCCACCAGATAGCCCAGGCTGTCGATCCAGCCTGCCGGGTGGCCTATGTCGACTACGACCCGGTAGTGGTGACCCATGCCAGAGCACGGCTGAGCGCCAATGGCGTCACCGCGATCGAGTCCGATCTGCGCGACCCGGCGGCCATTGTCAGCCATCCCGATACAGAACGGGTGATCCGGCTCGGTGAGCCACTCGGCCTCATTCTGGGCCTGGTCTTGCACTTCATTGACGCCCAGGCGGTCAGCGAGATCATGAGAACCCTCGTCAGAGCCATTGCCCCAGGCAGTTACGTGGTCATTTCGGTGGAATCGGGCGATGAGCAGACGGGGGACAAGCTGGCTCGCGCGTACACGGCGACGACACTGTTCAACCACGCGCCCGGCCAGATCGCGCGCTTCTTCGATGGTCTGGAGGTAGTCGACCCGGGGCTGGTCGATGCCGGGACCTGGGAGCCGCTAGGCGCCGCGCGCCAACCCACCGAGACCGGCTGGCGCATCTTGGCCGGGGTGGGACGCAAGAGCTAAAAGCGCTTCGTGGCCGCCCGCGTGCGGGGTCGCCACACGAGCGGTACCTAAATCACCTCATGCGCCTCACGGGGCCCATGGCGCGAGACCCTCCTTGATCTTGTCAAGCAGCGGGCGGTGCCGGTGGGCGGCAAAGAAGTGTCCGCCTGGGAACAGGTGGACGGCGAAGATCGGCATCGACAACGGCCGTTCAGCCGCCCAGCAGTACGTCTCGTTAACCGTCATGTCGGCCCGCACCACCGGCAGCAGCCAGTCCAGGATTGCCGGGTGCGCGAACGCTGCTGCCGGCATCTCGCCGAGAGCGCGTAGCTGATCCGCGAACTGTTCGGTCGGCAAATCATGCAGCCGCGCGTCGAGGCCGTCACGCTGGCCAAGCGGTACAACCCCGATGTCGTCATGGCGGAAATGATGGTCGGGCACGAGACGATCTTCCCGCTTTTCCATGCTTTGCTCGGCGCCAGGATCATAGTCCTGACCAGCCTTGACGCCGACCAGTACTTCTTCCAGGCGCTGAAGGCAGGAGCGAGCGGATTCCTGCTCAAGGATGTGACCGAGACCGAGCTCACCCACAGCATCAGAGCGGTCGCGGCAGGTCACGCCGTCATCTGCCCGTCGATGACCCGGCGCCTGCTTGACCGGTTCGACATCATCCCGCCGAACGAGGGCAGGTGGCAGGCGCCGACATTCGGCAAGCTCAGCGGACGGGAGGCGGAGGTCCTGGCGGAAATCGCCCACGGTCGCTCCAACCGGCAGATCAGCCTCGAACTGCATCTGGCAACTGCCACAGTGAAGACGTACGTATCGAGCATCCTGACCAAACTGGGCCGGGACAACCGGACAGAACTCGCGCTGCTGGCCTGGCAGCTCGGGCTGGTCCGGCCTGCGCTGCGGCCAGGTCCCGGTGCGGCGGCCCGGTCGCCGCACCGCCTGATGCCGGATCAGCTGCCGTGCCCGGATGAATGGCCCGTTCAGCTGCCAATAGCAAGCTGACCGGGACATTCATCCACCGCTGGCCGCGGGCGCGGCCGGGCCCGAACGCCCCGATCTCTGCACTGATCCCGACTTGCTCGCACACCGTGATCAGTTCCGGCGATCGCGGCGCCCAGCGCCCCCTGCGTCGCGTGCAGGTCCACGCCCTGATCTTGAAATTCGAAAAATCGTATACCGAACGGACGCGACGTACTGTCCACGGTTACCCCGCCCGCGGCCACGTCCGTTTCCACGACGTAGAGGACGGGGCTCTCGGCGCGCAGCGACGCTTTGGCCCGGCGCATCGCGTCAGGCGCGCACGGCGTTCAGCACCGCTTGCGGATCGTGCAGGCCTTCGGCGTACGCGCAATCGTAGGCGGGGCAGCCGCCAACCCGCGCGATCGTCCGGTCGATGTCGACCCGGTCGAGGTGGCCGAGCGCGATCCCGCGCTGGGCGGTGGCCGCGCCTACCGCGGTAACCACACTTCCCTCACGCAACGCGGTGGCTGCCCCCAGGAGCTTTCCGGCCGTCCTGGGGTCGTCTCGGAGCGAGGCGGTGCTCGCCAGTCCCTCGAGCGCGAGGGCCTGGGCCTGCCGGTCGGCCGCCTCGCACGCGGCGTTGAGGCTGACCTGGTGGTGCCGGTCCGCGGCGGCGACATCGTTGCGCAGCTCCGCGATGTATCCCAGCGATGCGTGCGCCATGGCGAGGGCCGCGGGTACGCCGCGCTCGCGGCTGATGCTGAGCGCCCTTTGGTGGCATTGCTCGGCCTCGGCGAGGCGACCGCGGCGGCGCAGCGTCAGGCCCTTGGCGTTGCACGCGAACGCGAGCAGGGGCAGATGCTGCTGGTTCTCGGCCGCGGCCAGGGCATTGGCATGCCACCGGTCGGCTTCGCCGGAACGCCCCTGTATCGCGCACAGGCACCCAAGCTGAGCCATGCTCGTGATCCCGGCCGCCGCGTTCGCATCAAGGCCGGTCAGCGCCTCGCACAAGGCCGCGATCGCATCGTCGTAGCGGCCGCGCACGATCGCGAGATCGGCGAGGTGGCGCAGCGCGGCCGCCGCACCCCGTGCGTTATCAACGTCTGCGAAGCGGTCCGCGGCGCGGCGCAGCAACTCCTGTGCCTGGTGGAGGTCGCCGCGTGCGAGCGCTGCGGCACCGCGCGCCAGCGCACTGGTGGCCAGGCTCCAGTCGTCGCCTTCGGCCTCGAGGAGCGCTCCAGCCTCGTTGAGAAGCTGGACGCCACGCTCGCGACGATCGAACAGGCCGGTCAGCGCGGAACCATGCAAGAGGGCGGCACGCGCCAGGGCCAGCCGGTCACCGGCGGCCCGGCCAAGTTCGACCGCCTCCTCGCCATATTCAAGAGCGTGATCGCGGCCCTGGGCCAGCGCGAGCTGCTCGGCCAGCGCCAGCGCCCGCACCTGGCGGTGGCTGACCGCCGGCCTGAGGGCAAGGCTGGCGGTCAGCCACCGCCAGCAGTCATCGACGACCCCGCCCATGCTCCAGAACCAGCCAAGCCCGCAGGCGATGCGCAGCGAGGTGTCGGCGTCTGCCGAGGCTAGGGCCGACTCTATGCCCCGGCGGACGTCGTCGAGGGACTCGCCGATGGCGGTGAACCAGGCCGCGGAGTGCGCACCGTCAGGCACGTCGGCAATGGAGGCGGCCCAGCGAGCGTGGCGGGCGCGCACGTCGGCGAGGTCACCCCTGGTGGCCAGCCGTTCCTGCCCGTACTGAGCGAGTGTCTGGAGCACACCGAACCTGATGCCGTGGTCGGTCGGGGTGGCGGTAACGAGCGACTTGTCGACCAGGCGCGCTAGCAGGTCTGCGACGTTCTCCGCACCGACGGGGTCGCCGGCACATACCTGCTCTGCCGCTTCGAGCGGGCAGGCTCCGGCGAACACCGACATCCGCTCGAACACGCGGCGTTCCTCGTCGAAGAGGAGGTCGTAGCTCCAGTCGACCACCGCGCGCAGGGTAGCGTGGCGCGGCAGCGCGGTCCGGGTGCCGGAGGTGAGCAAGCGGAAACGGTCACCGAGCCGGGCCAGGACGTCGCCTGCGGCGAAGGCGCGCATGCGCGCGGCGGCGAGCTCGATGGCGAGCGGCAGGCCGTCGAGGCGAGCGCAGATCTCGGCCACCGCTTTCATCGTCGGCTCATCCGGCTGGAACCCCGGTGCGATCGCCCGGGCTCGCACTACGAACAGGTCGCTCGCCTCGGCCGGGGCCAGCGGCGGCAGCGGCCATAGCGACTCACCATCGACCGCCAGGCTCTCCCGGCTGGTGGCCAGGATCCGAAGGTCAGGGCATCGGGCCAGCAGGTAATCGGTGACGATGGCGGCACCGGCGATGACATGTTCGCAGTTGTCCAGGACCAGGAGCAGCTGGCGGCGGGACAGGAACTCGGTCAAGCGTTCCAGCATGCCCCTGCTGGCGCCAGGCGCGGCATCGGGCGCCACACCCAGGGCGGCCGCGGCGGCGCTGGCGACGCCGGCGCCATCGGCGTCGCTTGCGGCGCTGGCAACCGGAGCGAGTTCGACGAGCCACGCCCCGTCGCGGTAGCCGCCGGTCAGGGTCCGCGCGACTTCGATTGCCAGCCGGGTCTTGCCGGCCCCGCCCACGCCGACGACAGATACAAGTCGGCCGTCCTGCAGCAACGCCGCGACATGGCCAAGCTCGGCGCGCCGTCCGATCAGCGCGTTCCGCGCCGCGGGCAGGTTGCCGGGGCGGGGCCGGTCCGGCCGCCCGCGTCCCGGGGCAGGCTCACCCAGCGTCGAATCCTGGCTGAGGACCGCGCTTTCCAGCCGCCGCAGCTCCGGTCCCGGGTCGATGCCGAGTTCGTCCGCCAGTACCGTCCGGGCCCGCCGGTACGCGCCAAGCGCGTCACCCTGCCGCCCGGACCGGTAGAGGGCAACGATGAGCTGGCCCCAGAGGCGCTCCCTGAGCGGATGCGCGCGCACCAGGGCTTCAAGCTCTCCCGTGAGCTCGCCCTGGCCCCCGAGCTTCAGATCGGCCTCGATCCGGTCCTCGATGGCGGCCAGCCTCGTCTCCACCAGCCGGGTAATCACCGGGGGAGCGAACCCGGTGTCGGCGAACTCGGCCAGCGGTGACCCGCGCCACAAGTCCAGCGCTCGCCGTAGCAGTTCGGCCGCCCGTGCCGCGTCCTCCCGCTGCAGCGCCGCGCGCCCCTCCGCGGCCAGCCGCTCGAACTGATCGGCGTCTAGGACCCCGGCCTGGACCGCGAGGGCGTATCCGCCGGCCCGGGTGCTGATGCAATCGCCGCCAAGCGTCCGGCGCAGCCGCGAGATATGGACCTGGAGCCGGTTGCGGTCCTTAGCCTGCTCGCCCCGCCACACCTGGTCGAGCAGCTGATCAGCCGGAACCGGATGACCGCCTGCCAGTGCCAGCGCGATCAGCAGGGCCCGCGGCCGCGGCCCGCCGACATCTATTACCTGGCCGTTGTCTCCAACGACCTCGAGCGGCCCGAGGACCCGGATCTCCACGCCTCATCATGCTAGCTGGGCCGACAGCCAGGCGACAGCGATCCTACAGCCGGTACACCGACACTCGCATGCGTGACAGCACACGACGCGGCTGCGCTGGAGACCCTGGCGGCCCGGGCATGGGACGCGTGGCTGCAAGGCCACGTAACCCAGGCCAGGTCCCTGGTCCGCGCCGCATCGGCGGCAGCTCGGCAACGGCCCCGCAGGCAACGCCAGCAGATCCAGATCGTACAGCTGGCCGTTCACAGCGACTGGGACCGCGCCAGCGGGCTAGCTGCCGAGCACCTCGCGGAATACCCCGGTGACCAGCTCATCCGCCGCCTTCTTGGCACGGTGTCCGCCCATCGAAGCAGGCCTTTAGCCGCCGCTGAAGGCCTGCTGTCGCGCCGGCTCGCCCGCAGCAAGCGGCCCTTAAGGATTCCGACAGAGCAGCCAGCAAACCTATGGCTGAGGGCCGGAAAGCCGGCCAGCTCCTAGCAGTAAAGGACAAGGCAAAATGACTGCACACGAGTGGGTTAGCTACAGCGGCACCGCCGAGATCGTGCTGGCCATTATCTTGGCGGCGGCAGCCGCGGCTGTTGCCTATGCGGGAATGAGGCTGCCACTGCCCGCACGGCCGCCGAGACCTGGCCGAACAGCAAAGATCATAATGCTCGCGACCTGGGTGCTCGCTGTTGCGGCGCTCGTGAAGTGCGTTGCGGTGTATCTCGCGCAGGTCTACCAGGAGGGCCTCGAACAGACCCATCCTGCTAATCCCATCACGCCCGTCACGTTCATCGGCGCGGGTGTCCTCTTCTTTGTCATCGCCCTTACGCAGAAAGCAAGAGGCTGGCGTGTCGCTCTGGGCAGCGCGGTGATAGGCGCCGCGGCCGCGCCGATGATCTTCGAGATCCCGTTCGACCTCGTCATAATGCCCAGGGTCTATCCCGTCGTTGATCCTGGCTTGTACCGGGTGCTGCTGCTCGGGCTGCTGATCCTGGTCGGTCTCGCGACGGTGGCACTGCTGTCGCTGTCACCGGCCGTGCGGTTGCGAAGGTCAACGCTCTGGTGCCTGGCGGGAATGCTGGCGCTCTTCGCCGGCTGGAGCCTGTTCGGCTTCAGCTATCCGTCTGCTCCAGGCCCGATCGCACTGAACATGCTGTCCAAGATCCTCGCCCTCGTCACCGCCCTGACCCTGTTCCTGCCGCAGCGAGCCGGGTCGCGGACACCACAACGAGCACAAGCAGCAGCCGTTAGCGCGAGCGTCATTTAATGAAGTTCAACCCCCCCGAAGGCAGCAACTTACGCAACCACCCCCGAAGGCAGCAACTTACGCAACCACCCCCGAAGGCAGCATGGTGATCATGGACAAGCAACGGCCTGTTTCAAGGCAGCACGGCAACGTTGCGCGCTGGGCCCGGCGACAGCGCCGGCTCCTCGGCGCAGTATTCGGCATCGTCGTTGTCCTGGCGCTGGTGACGGCGGGGTGTTCCCCGGCGGGCCCGCCCGCGGGCACGCCGGGCAAGGCGGCGGGCCCTCTATGGCTGTGCCGGCCCGGCCAGGGGGGTGACCCCTGCTCTTCCAGTGTCTCCGCGACGGCTGTCACGGCGGCCGGCGCACTGGAGCCGGCCACCTGGCCATCTTCGGCGGCGGCATCGAGGTTCGCCTGCTTCTATCTCAACCCGACCTCGAGCCTGACACAGACCCGGAGCGGCAATACCGGCCTGGCCGTGACCCAGCTAGAGAAGTACATCGCGACGGAAGAAGCCGCTCCCTTCTCTCAGGTCTGTGACGTGTGGTCACCGCTGTACCGCTCACAGACCTTCCCGACCGTGTTGAAAGGGCTCTCGGGCGACGAGAACCTGATGCGCTCGACGGCCACCGTCGCCTACGACAGCGTGCTCCCGGCCTGGCAGTGGTTCCTGGCCCACACCGGCGGCAAGCCGATCATCTTGATCGGGGACTCACAGGGCGCGACGATCCTGATCCACCTCATCTCCGCCCAGCTCGACCACCAGCCGCCCGTACTGCGCCGCCTGCTGGTCGCGATACTGGTCGGCGGGAACCTCCAGGTCCCCTCAGGCAAGGTGATCGGGTCGACGTTCACGAACGTCGCGCTGTGTACGTCGGCCACCCAGACCGGCTGCGCGATCGCCTTCTCCTCCTTTTCCTCCCAGCCGCCCGCCAACTCTATATTCGGCCGGCCCGGCCAGGGCACGAGCCTGCAGGCCCAGGAAACGGCCAAGGCCGGCCAGCAGGTCGCCTGCGTCAACCCGGCAGCTCTCGGCGGCGGCACCGGCGACCTGCTTCCCTACCTGCTCACGGCAGCCCAGATCCAAGCCGGGCTGAAGGAACCGGTTCATACGCCGTGGGTCACCTACCCCGGGCTCTACTCGGCGACCTGCGAACACGGCGGCGGCGCCACGTGGCTCCAGGTCGCCAGCCTCGCCGGGACCAGCCACACCCGGCCCGTCGTGACCGAAGCCATCCTGCCTGGCATCGTCGACACCGGCCCGGCATGGGGCTACCACGGCTACGAGTACAACCTCACCCTCGGCAGCCTGCTCCACGACGTCGCCGGCCAAGAAGCCGCGTGGCAGTCCAGTCACTGACAGGTTCCTAGGCAGACCTCACTTCCGCATCCGGCGGCGCGACCGGCGGCCACGGGATGATCTTCACCCGGTTGGCAGCTGTCAGCGCCGGGTGATACGAAGTTGGGATGCCCGAGACACCTGCCTTTGAGGAATTGCTGGCCCTGGTCGAGGACCGCTCCGCTGCCCTGCGCAAAAGCGTCTCGGGCTCCCCTGACCCGGATGTCCGCGTCCCCAGCTGCCCCGACTGGTCGCTCCGCGACCTCGTCGAGCACCTTACCGAGGTGCACCGGTTCTGGGTGGCGGCGGTTGCGGCCGGCCCGAGCGAGCACCCCCCGACCCTCGCACCGGCCAATGACATACTGTCAGCCGATCCACTGACCCGATCGGCCACAGCCACCCAGGAGTTGATCGCCGCCCTGCGAGCCGCCGGTCCCGCGATGGGCTGCTGGACCTGGTGGGGCGACTCCGACGTGCCGATGACGAGCGGTGCTGTTGCGCGCCATCAGGTCCAGGAAGCCGCTGTCCACGCCTACGACGCCCAGTTGGCCACCGGAACTCCCCAGCCCGTCGCGGCGATTGTCGCACTCGACGGCATCGCCGAGTTCATCGGCGTCAGCCACGGCACCGCCGATCCCTGGCCGTACGAGCCGGCCCGGATTGGCCTCCACGCCGCCGAGGGCGAGTCGTGGCTGCTCGACCTGAAGGCGCCGGGATCACACGTCCTCGACGGCCAGCCCGAGACGGTCGCAGACCTGCACGGATCGGCGAGCAACCTGCTGCTCACCCTGCATGGCCGACTCCCCCTGGACAGCCTGCGAAGCCAGGGTGACCGCGCCACCCTGGAGAACTTCTTGAGCTGGCCCGACCTGGGCTGACCTCCCAGCCCGAGAAACTGGGCTTGATCCGCTTTGACGGGCATCTGAGTAGGTCGCAATGAGGCGCAGCAGTTGAACATGTCGCGGAGAAAGTAAGGAAAAATACATTAGAAAGTTACACGCCTTCCCTGAAAATCAGCCTGACCGATCCCGATCTGTACTCGCATGGCGATCCATATGCTGCGTGGCTATGGCATCGGGAGCGTGAAGCCCGTACACTGACGTCCCCTGGAGATCTTCCGGGTTCCGAGTCCTGACGAAGTACGATGTCGTTCGGTGGATGACTGGCTTGCGCACGAAAGCATGTTCGCGCGAGCGTATGATCTCTATTTCGGTCGAGTGCCAAAGCGCACGTTTCCTTTAGTGCGGGCTCGCGCATATATCCGGGTGGGAAAAAAATTGGCCTCGTTGCCGAGGCGGCGGCGGGCGGGTACAACACAGCGATCGAGCCGCCGCGTGCCGGCCGGGCCGCGGTCCACTCCGAGCTTGCCGATGACCAGTCCAGACGTCCTGCGTTCAATGACGAACGCGCTCAGGTAGCCGACCTCTGGCTGGCGTGATGGGATGCCCAAAGAGGCTGTTCGACCGGTGTGGTGCAGCAGTTGAACATGTCGCAGGAAAAGTAAGGAAAAATAGATTAGAAAGTTACAAGCCTGCTGTGAAGATTAACCTGACCGATCCCGATCTGTACTCGCATGGCGATCCATATGCTCCGTGGCGATGGCTTCGGGAGCATGAAGCCGGTAAGCTGGCATCCCTCCGGGGATCTTCCGGGTTCCTCCATGCCGAGATACGAGATATCGCGCGCGAGGTAGTTTCGTGCTCTAGAACGCTAATCGATGGCAGGCGATGATCGAGGAGGCGCTGCGCTGGTCGTCACCCGTGGCTCTTTTCATGCGCCGGGCCCGCCGCGAGCGAATGATCTCCATTTCGGTCGAGTGCCAAAGCGGCACGTTTCCTTTAGTGCGGGCTCGCCTATATCTCTAGGTGGGAAGTTTGGCCCGGCTCATGCTTTGAGACGCATTTGAGCAGCTGATCGCTGGCTTCGATTCATTCGAGCCACCTGACGTTCCGGTCCATCTCGCATCTAATGAGATAGCAGGGGTGGTCAGCTTAATGTGATGAGCTATCCGGAGGTGGATGCTGCGTGTCTGAAACCATCGCTGAGGACAGCGAACTGCCAGGAGCCGGGAACTGCCAATGGGAGCTGACGGCAGGGCAGCTTGGTATCTGGCACCACCAGCGCCTTCATCCGGAAAGCCCGATTTATAACGTAGGTGAGTACCTGGAGATTCACGGCGATCTGAACATCGAGGTATTTGAGTCGGCTCTCCGGCACGTCATAAGCGAAGTTGACGCCTTCCATCTTCGTTTCCATGACGAAGGCGAGACCGTACTGCAGCGCATCGATAAGTCGAATGACTGGCCCGTGCATTTTATGGACTTCAGTACGGAACTGGATGCGCGGGCCGCCGCGGCGGCCTGGATGCGGAACGATATGCGCCGTCAATTTGATTTGAGGGAAGGTCCTATTTTCTCGGAGGCCGTCTTTAAGATTGCCTCAGGCGTTTTCTTCTGGTACCAGATCGCTCACCATATAGCCTACGATGCTTTTAGTGCATGGCTCATCGCTGCCCGGGTCTCTCGCGTTTATACAGCCTTGCTGGCTGGAGAGCCTGTCGGCGGGGGCGCCCTAGAGCCGGTATCGGTTCTTTTCGAGGCGGATTACTCGTACCGCGGGTCGGCGGAGTTCGAGCGGGACAGGGAATTCTGGCTCGATGTCCCAGCGGGTTTTGAAGGACCCGTCAGCGCAAGCGGATGGCAGGGCCGGACGGCATCGCGGGCAGCGCGGCGGCATATGGAGCCTGTCGGCCCTGGCGGCACGGCCCGTTTGCGGGCGGCGGCCTGGCGGCTGGAGACGAGTTTCGGCGCGCTGATGGTCGCGGCGGGGGCCGTGTACCTGCACCGGGTCACCGGGGCGGACAATATTGTCGTTGGCCTTCCAATCAACTGGAGGCTCGGCCCGCGACGCCGTAAGGCTCCCGGGATGGCGGCCAATATCCTGCCCATCCGTCTCGCGGTCCGCGGGTCAGCCTCCGTTGCTGATCTCGTACAGCAGGTAACAGCCACGATCCTTGAGTCGCTGCGCCATCAGCGATACCAGTATGTGCAGATGCGCCAGGATCTGAAACTGGTTAACGATGCCTTCTTCAGCATGGTCGTAAATGTCATGCCATTCGACTACACGCTGTCGTTCGGCGATTGCACGGCTCGCGCTTATAACCTCGCCAATGGCCCGGTCGACGATGTGACAATCGCCGTGTATGACCGATCGGCGAATGGTGACGCAGAGATTTCTTGCGACGTAAATCCAGACCTCTATGGCGTCGCGTTCGAGAAAGATGTGTTTCGTCGTTTCGTAAAAGTACTTGACTGGCTGGTAACGGCGTCCCCTGACGACTACATGGGCCGCGCGGAGATCTTGGACGAAACCGAGCGGCGGCAGATCCTGGGCACGTGGAACGACACCGCGGCGGAGATACCCGCTGCTGGCGGAGTGCATGAACTAGTGGCCAGACAGGCGGCTGTCAGCCCGGATGCGGTGGCCGTGGTGTGCGGGAGCACATGGCTTAGTTACGGGGAAATCGAAGAGCGGGCAAACCATCTGTCGTGCTACGTGCGTGCAGCGCGAGCCGGCCCGGAGTCGGTAGTGGGCCTGTGTCTCCCAGCCGGGGTGGACATGGTGGTCGCGGTGCTGGCGGTATGGAAAGCCGGAGCGGCGTATCTGCCGCTGGACCTAGCCGCGCCGACGGAACGGCTGGCGTTCACAGTGTCGGATAGCCAGGCGGTACTGCTGGTTGGTACCACCGCCTCGCTTGCCGCTACGTCCGCCGTCGTGGGTGAGGGGACACGTACGGTCGCGCTCGACGATACCGGCGCACGCCGTCCGGGTACGGTGCCGTCGGCGCGGATGAGTACCGGGAGCCTCGCGTATGTGATGTACACGTCGGGGTCGACCGGGATGCCGAAGGGCGTGCAGGTCACTCACGGCGGCCTGGTGAATTATGTGGTGTCCGTGCCTGCCCGGATCGGTTTCGGGGAGCCGGGCGGCCGGTATGCGCTGCTGCAATCACCGGTCACCGATTTCGGGAACACGGTGATCATCGCCAGCCTGGTGACCGGGGGCGTGCTCCATATCCTCGATCCGGGGACGGTCACCGATCCGGATGCGGTCGCCGGGTACCTGGCCAGCCGCGGCATCGACTACCTGAAGATAGTGCCTTCGCACCTGGCTGCTCTCGGGAGTAGCGGACGGCTGGCGCGGCTGGTTCCGGGACGGACGCTGGTAATTGGCGGCGAGGCGGCGGCACCGGGGCTGGTCGGCGACCTACTGGCCGCCGCTGGCGGGCGGGACCTGGTTAATCATTACGGTCCCACCGAGACCACGATCGGCGTGGCGACGTCCCGCCTGACCACCGCCGATGTTGATGACGGCGTCCTGCCGGTCGGCTCGCCGGTAGCGAATACCCGGCTGTATGTGGTGGACAGGTTCCTGGAACCGGTGCCGCCGGGGGTAGCAGGGGAACTGTACGTAGCCGGGGCAGGTCTGGCGCGCGGATATCTGGGTCGCGCGGGCATGACCGGTGAACGGTTCGTGGCATGCCCGTTCGAGCGGGCAGGGGCGCGCATGTACCGGACCGGGGACCTGGCGCGATGGCGCGCGGACGGAAAACTGGTGTTTTGCGGTCGTGCCGACGATCAGGTGAAGATCCGCGGGTTCCGGGTGGAGATCGGCGAGGTAGAGGCCGCGTTGCAGAGGCATCCGCAGGTGACGCGGGCCGTGGTGAGCGTCAGGAACGAAGCCTCGGGAGACAAGCGGCTCGTCGGCTACGTGGTGTCGGCTGCTGGCGCAGGCGGGCTGGCCAGCAGCGTGCGTGAGTTCGCCGCACGACGGCTGCCGGAATATATGGTGCCCGCGGCTGTGGTGGAGCTGGAATCGTTGCCGCTGACTGCGAACGGGAAGGTGAACCGCAAGGCTTTGCCTGCTCCCGATTACGCGGCCCGGGCCGGCGAGTTCGAGTCGGCCACTGTGCTCGAGGAGATCTTGTGCGGGATGTTCGCACAGGTGCTGGGCATGGATCAGGTGGCAGTGTCGGACGACTTCTTTAACCTGGGCGGGCATTCCCTGCTCGCGACCCGCCTGGTCGGCCGGATCCGCTCGGTACTGGGCGCGGAGCTTCCCGTTCGGCTGGTGTTCGAAGCACCCACACCGGCTGGGCTGGCGGTGCGCCTGCAGGCGGCAGGCCCGGCACGGCTGCGGCTGGAGGCGCGACCGCGGCCGGAGCGGGTGCCGTTGTCGTTCGCGCAGCAGAGGCTGTGGTTCCTGTGGCAGCTTGAGGGACCGTCGGCGACGTATAACAGGGCTCTGGCGGTGCGGCTGGAGGGCGAGCTGGATACTGCCGCGCTGGCCGCCGCGCTGCGGGACGTTATCGGACGGCATGAGTCGCTGCGAACCGTATTCCTGGCGCTGCGTGGAGAGCCGTTCCAGCGGATTCTGGACCCCGGGGAACTGGAGTGGGAACTTCAGGTCACCGCGGTGGCGGAGGCCGGCCTCCCCGGCGCGGTGGAGCGGGCAGCGGAGTACGCGTTCGACCTGGCTGGCGAGATCCCGCTGCGAGCATGTCTGCTGGTCGTCGGCCCGCGGACGCACGTCCTGGTGCTGGTGATCCATCACATCGCTGGCGACCGCTGGTCGGAGGCGCCGTTGGCGCGTGATATTTCGGCGGCTTACACGGCCAGGTGCCGGGGTGCGGTGCCGGGGTGGGCGCCGCTGGCGGTGCAGTACGCCGACTATGTGTTGTGGCAGCGGGACCTGCTCGGCTTGGCGGACGACCCGGACAGCTTGGTGTCTGGGCAAGTGGCATGGTGGCGGGAGGCGCTGGCGGGCGCCCCGGCGGAGCTGGCCTTGCCAGCCGACCGGCCGCACCAGCCAGTAATGGGTAATCGTGGGCACACGGTGGACGTCAGCATCCAGGCACAGATCCATGCTGGGCTGATGACGCTGGCCCGGTCGCAGGGCGTGACGTTGTTCATGGTCGTGCAGGCCTCATTGGCGATGCTGTTGTCCCGGCTAGGGGCGGGAGACGATATCCCGCTCGGGACGGATTTCGCTGGGCGGACTGATGCGGCGCTCGATGACCTGATCGGCTTCTTCATCAATATCTTGGTGCTGCGCGTGGATGTGTCGGGCGATCCGTCGTTCGCGGAGCTGCTGGGGCGGGTCCGGGAGTTCTGGCTGGGGGCACTGGAGCATCAGGATGTGCCGTTCGAGCGGCTGGTGGAGGAACTCGCGCCAGACCGGTCGCTGGCCAGGAACCCACTGCTCCAGGTGCTGCTGACCATGCCGAACGACACTCCGGCCGCTCTGGATCTGCCGGGGCTGCGCGCCGGGCGGCTGTCGGCCGGGACCGCGGCGGCCCGGTTCGACCTGCATTTGTCCCTAGCCGAGACCCGGGACGGGCAGGGCGCCCCGGGCGGGCTGTCCGGGGTGGTCACGGCCGCCGCTGACTTGTTTGATGAGGCGACTGCTCGGGTGATCGCGGGGCGGCTGGGCCGGGTGCTGGCCGCGGTTGCGGCCGGGCCGGGTATCCGGCTGCGTGACGTGCCGGTGCTGGGCCCGGGC